>Ga0233424_10001086_pt1 | contig 26781 bp, 23 predicted proteins | sample Watercolumn_Towu_FD_181011 | JGI IMG/M metagenome (GOLD analysis project Ga0233424, IMG submission 181011) | Freshwater microbial communities from Lake Towuti, South Sulawesi, Indonesia - Watercolumn_Towuti2014_125_MG | ecosystem: Environmental > Aquatic > Freshwater > Lake | place: Indonesia... | reverse complement strand
AACTTCGCCCGGTGCATCCACGAGTTGTCGGTGATTCCTGCGCCCGTAGCGCAGAGTTGCACTCTGCCGTATCGCCGATTTGAAATCGGCTGCGTGTCGGGTCTTCTCAACGCCCCAGGCCACGCCGAGGCCCAGCAGGATGCAATCCTGCGATACAGCAGATTTCAAATCTGCGCTACGGGGCACCGACAACTTGTGGATGCACCGAATGATCGCGGCTGGCGAGTGTGAGACTGGACAATCCTGGCCGCCGCATCGACGCTACGACGTGCAAGCGACGGGCAACGGAACCGGCTCGGCCTCAATCCCGGCCCGTTCAGAGCGTCAGGCGATGGATTGGAGTTTGGTCTTGGCGAGCCAGGACATTCCCACGCGCATCGAGCGCGCTTCGGAGGGCGAATGGTGGCTCATTGTTTCGCCAGGCGACTATCAGCGCGCGCTCGATTCGATTCGGCAATACCGGCTGGAAAACCGCGGCTGGCGCTGGCGAAAGGAGGTTCTGGGCTACGATCTCACCCTGCACTGGGGCGGCATGCTGTGGTGTGTGGCGCTCGCGCTGATCTATGAGCTGAGCACGGAAAGATTTCCCGCTTTGCATCCGGCGTGGGTTATGAAAAGCAGCGCGTTTTCCGCCGGGGAATGGTGGCGGATATTTACAGCCCAGTTTTTGCACGGCGATCTTGTTCATCTCCTTTCCAACATCACGACGGGCTGTTTGCTTTTTGGACTGGCGCTCGGACGGTACGGACCGGGCTGCGGATTGCTGGCGGCATGGCTCGCCGGCGCCGCGGGAAATATCGCCGGACTCCTGATTCATTTGAAACCGTACGAAGGATTGGGCGCGTCTGGCATGGTGATGGGCGCATTGGGTTTGATTTCCTTTCCTGGATTCGTTTTCGGAAAGACGAACCGGTTCAACGCTCGCCACTGCTTGAAAGGGCTGTTTGCCGGGCTGTTGTTGTTCGTTTTGCTGGGATTGAATCCTTCGAGCGATGTCGCGGCGCACGTGGGCGGGTTCGTGGCCGGCGTGGGGCTTGGTGCTTCGCTGAATCTTGTGCCGGATGATCGGAGGCGCGCTCGGACGTTTCAGAGAGGTTGTTGGATTTTGCTGGGAGCGCTTCTGACCGCGGCGATGGGAGCCTCTTTTTCCTTCAGGTAAAGCCTCACGGCGTGCCTTCAACTCGTTTCCGAACCAAATTGTCCAAATGAACACGGAACTGTTGCGCCCTCATGTTGATTAGGCTAGAAGTCTCCATGGTCTCGTTCGCGAGAATTGCTCGAAGGCACCGCGCGCCGGTTCACTCGGCTCGACGTGATTGCGGCGTGCCCTTCTTCTCTCGCAAACTCGCCTCCCCCGTAGCGCAGACTTGCAGTCTGCTGTATCGCCTGCCTGCGCCGAGGTTTCGGCAGCCAGGCCGATTTGAAATCGGCCGCGCGTTAGCCAGTTTCAAAGCTTATGTTTTGGCTCACCGCCTGCAGGATGCAATCCTGCGATACAGCCCAGCGCGGCGAAGCCGCAACCAAAGGAGCGCGAACAGCCTTGTCCGCGAGTCGTCCGCAGATGCAAGCCGCGCGCGGACAAGGCTGTCCGCGCTCCGAGAATCGTCGCGGCTTGCGACGATTCTGAGCGATACTGATAGATTGCGAACCTGCGCTACGTTGAAGCGATGGCGCCGAGCCAGCCGCTCGTGGTTGTGGCTGGCGCTCATCCTTCTCCCAAGCTTCTCGACGCAAGCCGATGAATTGGCGGATGCCCAGAAACTCTTTCTCAAGGGCGATTACGCCCAGTGCATCCGGTCGGCCACGGAGGCGATGAAGGAACGGTTCACGCGCGAGGAATGGCCGATCTTGCTGACCCGCGCCCAACTCGAACTGGGCCGCTACCGAGAGGCCCTTGGCGTAATCACGAACGCCTTGACGCGCCATTCCCGCAGCATCCCGGTGCGTTTGCTCGCGCGCGAGGTTTTTCTGCAAAACGGAAGGACCGACGACGCGCGGGACACGCTTCAGGAAATCAATGAACTGGCCGGTGCCCGGCGTCTGAATTCTCCCGACGCGGCGAGCTTCGTGGCTCTCGGCAAGGCGGCCTTGTTGCTAGGCGCGGACGCGCGGCTGGTTTTGGAGAATTTTTTCAATCCGGCCAAGAAAGCCGAACCCGAATTCCGCGACACTTACCTGGCGATCGGCCAGCTCGCCCTGGACAAGTACGACTACGATCTGGCGTCGAAGACCTATCAGGAAGGATTGAAAAAATTCCGCTCCGACCCGGATCTTTTCTACGGCCTGGCCAGAGCGTTCACGACCGGCGAGCGCACCAATCTGATCGAGAACCTGGACAAGGCGCTGCAACACAACCCGCGGCATACGCCGAGCTTACTGCTCGTCGCGGATCATCAGATCGACGCGGAAGATTACACCGAGGCGGAGAAAACCCTGGAGAAGGTCCTCGCGGTCAACCCGGTGCACCCGGAAGCGTGGGCGTATCGGGCCGTGGTGACGCATCTGCGGAGCGATCCGGCAGGGGAAGCCAAGGCGCGGGAAACCGCTTTGAAATTCTGGAAGACGAACCCGCGCGTTGCCTTTCTGATTGGCCAGAAGCTGGCGCAGAAATATCGATTCACGGAAGGATCCGGTTACCAGCGTGAAGCGGTGAAATGGGACGCGGATTACGTGCCGGCCAAGATTCAGCTTGCTCAGGATTTGCTCCGGCTGGGGAAGGATGAAGAAGGCTGGCGGTTGGCGGAGGAGGTCCACAAGCGGGATGCTTACGACGTGGTCGCTTACAACCTTGTCACGTTGAAGGAGACTTTGGCCAACTTCCGTTTCCTCACCAATCAGGACTTCGCCATCCGCATGGCGCCGCACGAAGCGGACACCTACGGGAGCCAAGTTTTCGAACTCTTGGGAGAGGCCAAGTCCGCGCTCTGTCAGAAATACGAATTCGACGCGCCCAAGCCGACCATGGTGGAGATTTTCCCGGAGCAAAAGGACTTCGCCGTTCGAACCTTCATGATGCCTGGAGGCGAAGGCTACCTGGGAGTTTGCTTTGGCAACGTGATCACCGCCAACAGCCCGGCCTCGCAGACCGCGAGTCCATCCAACTGGAAGGCGATGCTCTGGCACGAGTTCTGTCACGTCGTTACGCTGGGGTTGACCAAGAACAGGATGCCGCGCTGGCTGAGCGAAGGCATTTCGGTTTACGAGGAAAAGAAGGCGCATCCCACCTGGGGCCAGACCATGATCCCGCGCTACCGCGAGATGATCATGAAAGGCGAGTTGACGCCGGTCCGCGAACTGAGCGCCGCGTTTCTCACGCCCAAGACGTCTTTCCACCTCCAGTTTGCTTATTACCAATCTTCGCTCGTGGTCGAATTCCTGGTCGAGCGATTTGGCTTCGACGCGCTCAAGGGCATCCTCAAAGACCTGGGCGAAGGCAAAGAGATCAATGCCGCGATCGAAGCGCGCACCGCGGCGATGTCGAAGATCGAATCCGAATTTGAGGCTTTTGCGCGGAAGAAGGCCGAAGAATTGGGGCCGGGCCTGGAGTGGAAGCGGCCCGAGGGACTGCCAGCCCGGTCACGCGGCGAGGCAACTCGCGAGCTCGTGGCCCACGACGGAGACGATCAATGGATGGAGAAGCATCCCCGGAATTATTGGGTCCTCCAACTTAAGGCGAAAAAGCTCCTCGACCAAAAGAAATGGGATGACGCGAAAGCGCCCCTGAAAACTTTGATCGAAAGCTATCCCGACCAGGTCGGACAGGACAGCGCGTATCTGATGCTCGCCTCCGCGCATCGCGGCCTCACCGAAACCAACCTGGAACGGCAGGCTCTCTCCAGAGTTGCAGCCCTGGATGCGGATGCGATCGATGCGTTTCTGCGGCTGATGGAACTGGCCAGTGCGACCAGCGATTGGCCTGAAGTGGCGTCCAATGCGGAACGGTTCCTCGCCGTGAATCCGCTCGTGCCTGCGCCGTACCGATTTCTGGGCCGCGCCCACGAAGAATTGGGCCGTCCAGAGAAGGCCATTCGAGCTTATCAAATCTTGCTGAAGCTCGACCCGCCTGACCCTGCCGATGTTCACTTTCGCCTGGCGAAAATGCTGCACGCGGCTGGGGATGGCTCCGCGAGACGGCACGCATTGAAGGCGTTGGAGGAAGCGCCGCGGTTTCTGGAAGCGCACAAGTTTCTGTTGGCGATCACCCAGGAAAAAACTGCGGAGCCTTCCACACCGCCACGCGAAGCTGCTCCCGCCAAGCCAAACCCATGAGAAAACTTCGGTCCCTGCGCTTTCTTCTGCCCGTTGCCTGCTTGTTGATCGGGACCATCGCTTTGGCGCAGCGGAGCCGTCGTCGAGATGCGCCCGTGGATCGCAGCGGCTTGCCTCAATGGGAAATGGATGCCCGCTTCACGAAAGACGTCTTTACCTTCGCCCGGATCAAATACCCGTCCGACCGCGGGGGCTGGAGCCGGGAGAAGTGGGGGGTCGATTATCCGGACAGCGATCTGAATTTTTCCTACCGTCTGCAGCAGATCACCTCGCTCAAAGTTCACCCGGAGGGAAAGATCCTCGAACTGACGGACCTGGAATTGTTCGATTACCCCTGGATTTACATCGTCGAACCCGGCGACATGGACTTGACGGATGAAGAGACCGCGGGGTTGCGGCGCTACCTGTTGAACGGCGGATTCCTGATGGTGGACGATTTCTGGGGCGAACGCGAGTGGGACAACTTCTATCATAACATCAAGCGCGTCTTCCCGGATCGCGAGCCGGTGGATTTGCCGATGGATCATCCCATCTTTAGTTGCGTCTTCCCGCTGAAGTTGACCCGAAACCAGCTCCAGGTCCCGGCCATCTATCGCGGATACTCCAGCCAGTTCGATGGCGTCACGTGGGAACGCCCCGATGCGCGGGAGGTTCACTTCCGCGCGATCTTCGACGACAAAGGCCGGATGATGGCGATGATTTGCCATAACACCGACAATGGCGACGGCTGGGAGCGGGAAGGGGAGAATGAATACTACTTCCGGGAGTTCTCGGAAAAGAAAGCCTATCCCCTCGGCATCAATATCGTCTTTTACGCCATGACGCACTGATGAAGGTAGGACAGGCTCCGGGCGTGGTGAGAATCCAGGACAGGCAAGATGGTTGTGCGGCGTAGCGCAGATTTTCAATCTGCCGTATCGCGGAATTGCATTCCGCTGAGGCTCGAACACGCGCGAAGCGGTGTTGCGTTCCGCCGACTCTCGAGAAAGTCCACGAACTGTGGCCATGTCGGAGCGCTGCCGACTGCAAATCGGCGATACAGCGCAGCGCGGTGGAACCGCAACCCAAGCGGCACGCGGCCTTCCAGGCCGCAGCGGTTGCGATCCGAAGTTTGCGTCGGAAGGAATTCGAGCGTCGCGAGTTCATGGAGGTGCTGCGGCCTGGAAGGCCGCGCGCCGAGCAAATCGTCGCGGCCAGCGACGATCTCGGGCGATACGGCAGAGTGCAACTCTGCGCTACGGTTAAGAGCGAAACGGAAAATCGTCAGACAGCAGGAGAAACAACATCGTGGAAAAAGTCATTGATTCATATCAGTCGGAACGAGAAGCGGTCGAACAAATCATCGCCAGCCGAACCAAAATCGACGGCGAGCTCTCCAAGGTCATCGTCGGCCAGAAGGAAGTCATCGAGCAATTGCTCATCGCGCTGGTCTCCGGCGGACATTGCTTGATCACCGGCGCTCCGGGGCTGGCCAAGACCCTTTTGATCAAATCCATCTCGCAGGTTTTCCACCTGAAATTTCAGCGCATTCAGTTCACCCCCGACTTGATGCCGGCGGACATCACCGGCACGGAGATTCTGCAAGATACGGGGGAGGGAAGAAGAATGACCTTCGTCCACGGCCCGGTCTTCGCCAACATGATCCTGGCGGACGAAATCAATCGCACGCCGCCCAAGACGCAAGCCGCCTTGCTCGAAGCGATGCAGGAACACCAGGTGACCGCGGCAGGTGTCCGGCATCCGCTCCCGGAGCCGTTTTTCGTTCTCGCCACGCAGAACCCGATCGAGATGGAAGGCACGTACCCGCTGCCCGAAGCTCAGCTCGACCGATTCATGTTCAATGTGGTGATCGATTACTTGCCGGAGGATCAGGAAGTCACGGTCGTCGCGCAAACCACCGCGCGGCAGCCGGAGCCGATCGCCGCGCTGTTTACGGCGGCGGACGTGCTTCGCTTCCAGGAAACGGTTCGGAAAGTTCCCATCGCCGAAGACGTGGTCCGATATGCCGTGCGCCTGGCTTCGGCGTCGCGCCCCCGCCAAAATGGGACTCCGGATTTCATCAATGAATGGGTCAGTTGGGGCGCGGGGTTGCGGGCGGCGCAATACCTGGTGTTGGGAGGCAAAGCCCGCGCGCTCCTGCATGGAAAAGCTCACGTTCGCTACGAGGAAATCCAGGCGCTTGCGCACGCGACCTTGCGGCACCGCATCCTGATCAATTACCGCGCCGAGGCCGAAGGCATCACCGTCAGAAGCGTGATCGACCGCTTGCTCGAATCCGTCAAGCCAGGCGCGCCCTCGAAGGCATAGGTCGCTGAGTCGTATCTATTCATTGAGAGGTGACTCGCCCTCACCCAACCGGGATATTTCACGCTCGGTCTTGGGGAGCGCACGCGCCTCCCGTGCTGCTTGCGGCGCCTCGCCGCAACGGTGCGACTCTGGCTGACAACAAGGTGTCGGTTCGACCGTCGTCGAATCCATCGGCGAGGCGCCGATGGGAACACGCGAGGGCGCGTGTGCTCCCCAGAGGGTGTGAAATATCCGGGCTAACCCTCTCCCCCAGGAGAGGGAACCGCTCTTTCCCACACTGGGAAACGCTCACTAAACAGGGATGAGTCCACCGGCGTGCAAAAGTTACTCCCTCTCCCTGGGGGAGAGGGCCGGGGTGAGGGGAAGCCTTTCATCGCACTGAATAGCTACGGCTGGGTGGAAACCGTTTCCACCAAGATCCCCTCGGCCAGCTTTGCGCCAATGCCCATGCGGCAGTTGTCGATCTGGCAGATGACGCCGCCGCGCTGCGCCAGGCATTGAAGCACTTGCTGCTCAAAGAAGCCGATTTCTCGCAGGCGCTGGCAAAGCTCGTCTGAGACGCTCAATCGCCTGATCCTCACGGTTGTCCCCGCCTGAATCTTAGTCAGCGAACACAGGGATTGAGCCTCGCAAATTTCACAATCCACATCGATGAAAGTGGGCGTCGCAAAAGCTTTCATAGACTGGCTGGTTCCTACCGGCGAATGCCCCGCCACACTACACGCCGCTTGGTCAAGGCTGACTCTTTTTTGCAGTGCGCCGGGAAATTTCGAGGCGGCGCCTTCTGTCCCGATTCCTACTCGTAATCCTGATCTCGCTCTTACTCCCATGGGGAAGCAGCCGAGATCAGGATGACGCTTACGCGTAGGATTAGGATCAAGAGCAATGACAAGACATCGCGGCGTTTGAAAAGAAAATCAGACCCGCAAAAAACGGTGACTGCACGCCAACCCGCGTGTGGTGGCTTCCATGACGCCGGACCATTTTCTTCCTGAAATCCGAAATAGTGAAACGAGAGAGGCTGCCCTCTCACCGGCGCGAACCAAAGAAGGAAAGGACTATGAAAGATGCACCAACCTGCGAAGTGAACCGGCTGTTTTCCTTCCACGCCCCCGACGCACAAAACGTTTTGCTCGTGGGCGATTTTACTCATTGCCAGCAGAATCCGATCAGCCTCTTGAAAGGATCGGATGGCGACTGGCATGCCACTGTCCCGCTCCCGCAAGGCGTCCACCGGTATCGGTTCCTGGTGGATGGCGAATGGCGCGATGATCCGGATTACGAACTGCGAGTCGAGTAATCTCCCCGAGTCCCGGTGAACCCGATCGCGCAAACCGGCCCGGCCTGGAAACCCAAGCATGCCTGGCAAATGGTCCGCCGCGCCGCGCCGCCCAAGCGGCCCGCGCAAGAAAGGATTGCTGACTTCCGCGAGATCGAGCTTCTGTTCGACGAGCGCGCGGTGCGCGAACAGGCGAGCCGTTGATTGCATTGCCCCGAACCGATGTGCCGCACGGGATGTCCGCTGGCGAATCGCATTCCCGAATGGCTGGCGCTGGCGGCTGATGGCAAATTCATGGAGGCTTCTGCGCTCTCCCACTCGACGAGCAACATGCCGGAAATCTGCTCGCGAGTTTGCCCGCAGGAGCGGCTTTGCGAAGGCGCGTGCATTCTGAATGCGCGCTCGGACCCGGTCGCCATCGGGGCGGTGGAAAAGTTCATCAACGAGTTCGCGCTGGCTCGCGGGGAGATGCACGGACACACCGTCCCGCGCAACGGAGCCCGCGTGGCCGTGGTTGGATCGGGACCGGGCGGATTGGCCTGCGCGGACGAACTCGTGAAGCTCGGTTACTCCGTCACGGTCTTCGAAGCGCAATTGACACCGGGCGGCCTGCTCATGACCGGCATCCCGGCCTTCAAACTGGACCGCGGCGTCGTGGAGAGGCGACTGGACGTGCTGCGTCAACGCGGGGTTGCTTTTCGATTGGGCGTCACGATTGGCCGAGGCCTTTCCCTCGGAGAATTACGCAAACGTTACGATGCCATCTTCCTGGCCATCGGAGCTCAGGTGTCGAAGGTCCCGGAAATTCCAGGCGTCGAACTGAAAGGAGTCCTGGATGCGTTGCCGTTTTTGGCTCAAACGAAGGTGGGCGCCCTGGCGCAGGCGCCGCCCATCGATGTGGAGGGCAAAAGCGTGGCCATCCTGGGCGGAGGCGACACGGCAATGGATTGTTTGCGCTCGGCGCTTCGCCGGGGCGCGCGCGAGGCGGTCTGCCTTTACCGGCGCGATCTGGCCAACATGCCCGGCAGCCGAAAGGAATATTACAACGCCCTGGACGAAGGCGCGCGGTTCCATTTTCTCACCAATCCAATTGCCATCGAGGGCAGCTCGCATGGCCAGGTCACGCAAGTGCGTTGTGTCCGCATGGAACTGGGCGAGCCGGATGCGAGCGGCCGGAGAAAACCCAGAGCTGTGCCCGGCTCCGAATTCGTGGTGCCCGCGGACCTTGTTCTGATCGCGTACGGATTCGATCCACCCCCCGTCCACGGCGTAGGTCCGTTTCTGAAGATCGCGACGAATGACTGGGGTGGAGTGATCGTGAATTCCGATCAAACCACGAGCGTGCCGGGAATTTTTGCGGGAGGTGATCTGGTGCGCGGTCCAAGCCTGGTCGCCCACGCCGTGCGGGACGGACGAATCGCCGCGGCAGGGATCGACCGTTATCTCATCCAGGAAAAGGAGGACGCGTTGTCGGAATGCCCTCTCGCGATTCGGCCCGCTTCCGTGGCATGAGCGGGAAAGAGAACTCAAGCCGCGAACGAAGAACCTTGGAAGCCGAAGTTCGTCCGCGGAATTTGCGCGCCAAGTTGGTTAACCGCGAATGAACCCAAAGCGGTGACTTCGCAAGCTGCGTCACCGCACTCCAAGACGCTGGCGCGACCCAGCACACACTCTTTGGTTCTTTGTGTTCTCTGTGCTCTCTGTGGCTCAACCCGGAAGCCGGGGTAGCCACAAAGAACACAGAGAACACAGAGGGGCAGAGAGGGGGAGAATTCCGCCAGGTCTTGGGACTGCGGCGACGGAGCACTGCGCAGTCGCCACTTTGGAGGGGCGGGAGGCAAAGCTTGCTGGCAGCCCGAAAGGTGATGCGGATCGACTGATAAAATGACAAAGATGCGGCTTAAAAATCCTGTCAAAAATCAATGATCTTTTTGGATAGCACTGCGAACCCACGGCAATCCTTTGTGTGTCGAGCCGATTCTGATTTCGCGTGGATTGGCGTTCGTTCGCGGTTGCAAATTCAACCCTTCAGTCTCGGGGCAATTTGAGCGCAGCGTTTGCCAATTAACGAGCAGCGCGGCCCCTGGGCCAGGTCGAGGGGTACTTCAGAGTTTATGACCACGAAAAGAAAGGAGTGTCTTTATGCAGCGTCTTTGCATGTGTGTGATCGGTTTGCTCCTCCTGCTTGCAGCCGGCTGTGAGCCCGGCACCGAATCGGTTCGAGGGCTTCGCCTTCCGGATGGGAACATCGCCAAAGGCAAAGCGGCGTTCGTCTCACTCAAATGTTACAACTGCCACCCGGTGGACGGCGTGGAGTTGCCCGCCCCTGAGCAGGCGGATGCGCCCCAGGTCGTCCTGGGCGGGCAGTTTTACCACGTCAAGACTCGCGGTGATCTGGCGGCTTCCATCCTGGATCCTTCCTACAAACTGGCGGCTGGCTACAAACGGGAGACCATATCCCGCGACGGTGCGTCGCTTATGCCCGGCTTCAATCACACGTTGTCGGTCGAACAGATGATCGATCTGGTGGCGTTCCACCAATCCCGTTACATCCGCATCGAGCCGGAGACCTGGGCTTATCATTGATCAACAAAATTGGTAAAGCACTGGTCAACTCCGGGTGAGCCTCCCGCTTCGCGACAATGTAATCGATCTTTCCAATCCTTCGTCTTGAGTTTCCATGCACCTTCAAGATGCGTAACTCAGGGACGATCGCCACCCTTGATCCCGACCCAAACGCAGCTCGTGCCACATCGAAAAAGATGCGATCCCCTTCGACAAATCGGTTTGGGCAGACGGTTCCTGCGAAGACTCCGTCAGAGAAGGAGCAGATTCCGAGCGGATCCTTGCGACTGCTCTTGCAGCATGGGGCACCGAGGAACTTGCACCACTTTCGATCTCGACCCTCTTTGGCCTGGGGACTATGATCATCGGAGGAGTAACCGAAAACCTCGGCGATGCTTAACAGAGACATGAAAGGCGATTCACTGGAGGTTCACATACCGTCACATAACCGCGTTGTCAACGTTGCGTCCGTTCCCCAACGGAGCCCCTTCCGTTATCCCGACGGAAAAACTTGGCTTGTTCCTCGTGTGCGAGCATGGCTGGAGTCGATGCAACGGAGGCCTCGACTTCTGATAGAACCTTTTGCGGGCGGCGCGATTGTTTCGCTCACAGCCATAATGGAGGACCTCACGGATCGAATTCTCATGATCGAGATCGACCCGGATGTGGCCGCAGTTTGGAACGTCATTCTCAAAGGTAACTACAAAGAGTTGATCAAGCGGATCATCAATTTCAGGATCTCGCGGGAAACGGCCATTGAATCGCTCAGCGTGCAACCCCAGAATGAAATTGATCGAGCATTCCAAACAATTCTACGCAATCGCGTGCAACGGGGAGGAATCCTGGCGCCAGGAGCTAGCCTTGTGAAGAACGGGGAGAATGGTCGCGGTGTGGCCTCGATGTGGTATCCAATCACTCTGGCTCACCGCATCGAAGCGATTGCAATCGTTCGTGACAGAATCGATTTTCGCGAAGGAGACGCCCTGGGAATCCTTCCCCACTATCTAGGGTTGAAATCCTGCGCTTTTTTTATTGATCCTCTCTACGCGGCTGGTGGGAAGCGAGCCGGAACACGCTTGTACGCGCATAACCATGTTGATCATCTGGCCTTGTTTGGTTTGATGCAACGCGCCCGCGGTGAGGTGCTGTTGACCTGCGACGACGCTGCCGAGGTCCAGATGCTCGCCAAACAACACGGCTTTTGTATCGAGGCGGCGCCGATGGCGAACACCCACCGCAGTTTGCTCTTTGAACTGCTGATCACCAACCGACCGCTCTCATATTCTCCGCCTCCTCAGTCGCAGATGGAGGCTGAATTCCGTGATGACATTCGAGACAAGTCCCCTTCCGGTCGAACACGATTCTCCTCCAGGCCGCGAAGCCAAAGGCTCAGTCGTTCCAAATCCAAAGGGGCCGAACGCCACGCGACTACGCCCACCTAATCCCTTTGATCGCTTCCTTTCGCACCGGGATTCTCTTGAACCGCTGCGTCAGTTGCGTGAGCGAGTCTTCCACGGCCAGGCGTTCCAGGCTGGAGGCGCCGACGAAACCGACGGCGTCCGTGTGTTCGTTGATGTAAGCCGCGTCTTCGGGCCGGGCAATCGGGCCGCCATGGGAAAGAAATAAAATGTCCTTGCGCACGCGTCGTCCAGCCTCGATCACCGATTGCACACGCCTCACCGAATCTTTCATCGTGACCGCCGCGCCTTTCACGCCGATGGACCCGCCGATGGTCGTGCCCACGTGGGCAATGATCGCATCGGCGCCCGCCTGGGCCATGGCTTTCGATTCCTCCGGGGTGGAAACATAAACAATGGTGAACAAATCCATCTTGCGGGCGAGCGCGACCATCTCGAACTCCTTCTTCACGCTCATGCCGGTCTCCTCCAGGATTTGTCGGAACATGCCATCGACAATGCAATGCGTGGGAAAATTGTTCACGCCGCTGAACCCCATGTCCTTGACCTGAAGCAGCCAATGCCACATGCGCCGGCGGGGATCCGTCGCGTGCACGCCGCAGATGACCGGCACTTCCTCAACGATGGGCAACACTTCGTGCTCGCCGATTTCCATGGCGATCGCGTTGGCATCGCCGTAGGCCATCAGGCCGCAAGTCGAGCCATGGCCGGCCATGCGGAATCGCCCGGAGTTGTAGATGATGATCAGGTCGCCGCCGCCGCGTTCGATGAATTTGGCGGAGATGCCGGTGCCGGCGCCGGCGGCAATGATTGGCTGGCCTTTCTTGATTGTGGCGCGCAAACGTTCGACGACTTCTTTGCGAGTGTAGGGATTTCCTTTTCCGGTCCAGGGATTGGGCATGGTTCGTTAAATCAGTTAAATGGTTGAATCGTTAAATCGTTGAAAAGAAGGCGGCTCGGAATGGCGAATGTCCAATGCCGAATGAAGCAGACTCAGCCGGCCGCAGCGGCGCCATTCGTCATTGGGAATTCGGATTTCTTTGGTCATTCGTCATTCCTGAGTGCCGAAAAACGCTGGCTTTTCTGCTGAAGAAAATCAATCCGACAATGGTCCAATGTTTCAGGTTCAATGTTCATGATTGACCCTGGGTCTTACGGGAGTAGACTTAATTGCTTACCAGGCAACAAGTGAGCAAACCTTAAATTGTCCAAATCGTCTTATGGAACAGAAAAGCAATCAACCAGCATCCGGCAGCGATACGCGCCGGGGATTCATCAAGAAAACCGCTACGGCGGCCGCGGCTGTGGCTGCGACCGGCATGTTGAAAACGCCGGTCTTTGGCCAGGGGCAAGCCCCTGCACGCGGACGCGTGATCGGCGCCAACGACCGGATTGCCGTGGCGGTCGTCGGAGTCGGCTACGGCATTGGCAAGAACCACCTGCAAGGAATTTACGATAATGCCCGCGCCAACAACGTCGTCCTCGCTGCGGCCTGCGACGTGTTCAACAAGCGCCGCGACTGGGCCAAGGAAACCGCCGGTTTGAGAGACTCAGATGTTTATATCGACCACCGAAAACTTCTGGAGCGAAATGACATCGACGCGGTCGTCGTCGCGACGCACGATCCGTGGCACGCCCAGATCGCCATCGATGCCATGGAAGCGGGCAAGCATGTCTATTGCGAAAAGCCCATGACTCGCTATCTGGGTGAAGCCTTCCGCGTCTATGACACCGTGAAACGGACCGGACGCATTTTCACGGTTGGTTCGCAGGGTTGCTCAGCTCAGGGTTGGCACAAAGCCGCGGAGTTGATCAAGAAAGGCCATATCGGAGCGCTGGTTTGGGGCCAGGGCTACTACTGCCGCAACAACCCCAAGGGCGAGTGGAATTACGCCATCGAGAAGGAATCGACACCGGAAAATATCGATTGGGACCGCTGGCTCGGTCCTGTCTCGAAACGCCCCTTCAGCGCCGATGCGTTCCATCGCTGGCGCAAATACTACCCGTATTGCTCGGGATTGCTGGGCGACCTGGTTCCGCATCGGCTCCATCCACTCATGCTCGCGAGCGGGAATCCGGAATTCCCTTCACGCGTCATTAGCATCGGAACAAAACACGTGCACACGGACCGCCATACGCCCGGCACCCCGGAGCGCGATGTGCCGGAGCACGTTCAGTTGACTGCCGAATTTCCCAGCGGCTACATGGTCACGGTCACCTGCAGCACGGTCAACGACAAGAGCCCCGGCTTTGCGATTTACGGCCACAAGGGCACTTTTGAAATCGCCGATCAGGGGAACGAAGTGAAAATGACTCCGCAGCGATCCTTCGCCGAAGAGTTCGAGGGCATGAGCGAAACGGAACGGAAAGAGTTGGCTCTTGATCCGATCCGCGGCCTGCAGCACGAAGACCTCCGCATGCACGAGAAGAACTGGTTCGATTGCATCCGCACGGGCAAACAACCCAACGCCAACATCGACCTCGCCATCCGCGTGCAGACGGTAATCTCGTTGGCTGAAATATCCGAGCGCATGAAGATCACCTGCCTGTTCGACGAAAAGACCCGCAAGGTGACAAGCGGCGATGGCAAAGCGGTGGAACCGCTCACCTACGGAATGGGGCCGCTCTCCTGACGCGCCGAGTATCGGTCTTAGCAAACGGGGTTCCGCGGCTCCCGCGGAACCCCGAATTGTCTTCGAATGAAAACCGTCGCAGTCGCTCGCCGCGCGATGGCCACGCGCTTTGAGATTCTGCTGCATGGCAGCGACGTGATCCGTTTGCGCGCGGCCGGCGAGGAAGCTTTGAATGAAGTTGAGCGCCTGGAAGCGCATCTCAGCTTGTACCGTCCCGGCAGCGATATCGGCCGCGTCAACGCCCGCGCGAGCTTTGAACCGGTCCGCATTGAACCGGGCCTTTTCCGGCTCCTTCAACACGCGCAAAAGCTGCATCGCGAAAGCGGCGGGGCCTTTGACATCACGATTGCGCCGCTGGTGCGGTGCTGGGGGTTCATGGGCGGCGCCGGGCAGATGCCGGACGAGGAGAAAATCCAGGAAGCCCGAACACGGGTCGGGATGGATCAGGTTGTGTTGTGCGATGAAGATTTCACGGTGCGATTTCTCCGGGAGGGAATGATGCTGGACCTGGGGGCGATCGGCAAAGGCTACGCCGTCGAGCTCGCCGCGGAGATCCTCATCGAAGCCGGCGCGACGAGTGCGTTGATCCACGGAGGGACCAGCACGGTCCACGCGTTGGGCACGCCGCCCGGCGCCGAAGCGTGGAAGGTCGCGGTGCAATCTCCCGCAGCCGAAGCCGTGTCCGCCACTGAATTGTCGCAGGCTGGCGCTTCGGAGGAATCCCTGGCCGAGTCCGTGCTGGCGGTCGTGCCGTTGAAGGACGAAGCGATGTCGGTTTCCGCAGTGCATGGCCGATCGTTCACAGCCCAGGGAAAAACCTACGGCCACGTGATCGATCCAAGAACCGGATATCCAGCGCAAAACGCCTTGCTCGCAGCGGTCGTGCTGCCGTCCGCGACCGAAACCGACGCCCTTTCTACGGCGCTGTTGACGCTGGGCGCCGCGGGACATGAGCAGATCGCTGGCTTGCGAGACGGGATGCGAACATTGCTCGCTTGCCGGTCGGAAGGCGCTGAGGAATTGCGCGTCGAGGCTCACGGCATCAACTGCAAATTTACGAGAGAACTATGAAACTCATCGGTCGTCTTCAAACTCAAGGCTTCCTCATCCCGGCCTTCATTCTTTGCGTGGTCCATTGCGCTCCGGCGGAAAGCGCCCAGGCAAGACTCCCTCTCCCCAAAGGCCCCAAGGGAGAGGGCCGGGGTGAGGGGAAAGGCGATCTCCAGACCTGCGAAACAGCAGGCAATAGCGAGGACCCCCAGGCAGCGACCGATACGGCCGCGGCGTCGCCGCGTTATGAGTTCCGGGACAACCACGATCCGGACGGCATCGGGAAGTTTTACCTGGGCCGAGAAATCGCCCATGTCATGGGACACCAGGGGGCCGACTGGCTGGAGCGGCCGGAACGGGAGGAGGAGGAAAAGCCGGAAGCTTTAGTGGAAGTTCTGAAACTCAAACCGGGCGACGTGGTCGCGGACATTGGAGCTGGCACCGGATATTTCAGTTGGCGATTAGCCAAAGCCGTGGGCAGCGCCGGTCTGGTTTACGGCGTCGATATCCAACAGGAAATGCTCGACCTGTTTTCCAAAAAGATGGCCGAGCGCAAAATCTCCAACGTCAAATCCGTTCTCGGCTCGATCACGGACGTTCGGCTTCCTGCCAACTCTGTCGATCTCGTGCTCATGGTCGATGTCTATCACGAGTTCTCGCATCCCTACGAAATGATGCAATCGATCTGCCGATCCCTCAAGCCCGGCGGCCGCCTCATTTTCGTAGAATACCGCCTGGAAGACCCGACTGTCCCGATCAAACGTTTGCATCGCATGTCCGAAGCGCAGGTTCGCAAGGAGGCCGCGCTGCATCTGTTGGAGTGGATCGAGACGATCAAGACGCTGCCCCGGCAGCATGTGATTGTTTTTCGGAAGAGAAGACCGGCGAGCGAATGAAGCTCTACCCTGGGTAGCTCGTTCCTCGCAACCCTGGGCTGGAGGACTCAATCCCTTTTGGGATTGGCGGAAGCCGTGCACAGATGAGTGTAAGGAGCGGAGTCCTCTGCCGCTTTTGGACGCACGCGGCCAATCGAAAGCGCCACAAAGACACAGGTTTCCTGAGTCCGTGGAATCTGAGTGAACCCAACCGACAGAGCGATCCAGCAGACTTTGGTGGCACCTGCAACAAAAGGTTGCTGGCGCGTCATGGAACGGCGGATTCGCCCTGCCCGGTCGGATGAACCATTCGATAGTGGCCTTCAGTTTCCTCGGAGACCGTGAATCCGAGCCGCTCGTAAAGGCGGCGCGCGGGGTTTCCTTTCAACACCTTCAGCCAGACCGCCGCCTGGGAAGCCGCGGCTTCTTTCATCACCGCGCGGATCAAGTGGGTGCCGATGCCCTGATTCCTGAACTCCGGAAGCAACTGGATGTCCCCGAGAAAAATCTCGCCCGCCTCTCTTCGGACTTTCAAAAAACCAATGTCCCGGCCGACGTACTGGATCACATGGGAAACCGATTCGTCAAAGGTGACGCGAAACAGAAGAGGATTCCACTTCTCCATTCTCTCGAAGTACGGCCGCATCGCGGCCGCATAAAGCGGATCGAGGAAATCCAAATCCTGGCGCGTCGCGGGACGCAGGGTGATTAAGGACGGATCGATCACGTCAACAGCACACCAGGACGCTTTGATCAAGCGGGGTGACGCGATTAATGGCCATTGACTTTGATGTCGCTCAGAATGAGGTCGGGCAGATCAACGGGTCGTTCCGATCTCTAATCCGCAACTATTCAGTGCGATGAAGGCTCGCCCTCACCCTCATCCTCCCCTCACCCTCTCCCCCAGGGAGAGGGTGAGGGTGAGGGCGATTCACATTTTCAATGAATAGATACGGCTAATGCTTCTACGATCCGACGCTGGCCATCTCTTCGTTCGTCATGACGTTGACGATTTTGAACTGTTCGGCGTGGAACGCCGGATCAGCGCGGAAAGAGAGCTTCCCGAAGTAGCGCTTCTCCAGCTCGATCAACAATCGCTCATCTTCCGTCCGCAGCCGGTCGAGCACACTCGGATGAACGATGACCCGGAGTTGGAAGTCGGACTCGTCCCGGCCGCGGCGTTTCAAGATCTCGCTCAACTTGCGTTGAATCTCGACGCTCATGGTCAGGGCGCTCTTCACTTTGCCGCGGCCTTTGCAGTAGGGGCAATCGTCATAAACGGAGGCCCGGACGCTCTCCGTGTGGCGCTGACGGGTCATTTCCATCAAGCCCAGTTGGGAAATCGGCAGGACGTGCGTTTTCGCGCGGTCGCGCCGCAGCCCTTCCTTGACCCGCTGATAAACGGTTTGCTGGTCGCGCCGCGATTTCATGTCGATGAAGTCGAGCACGATCAACCCGCCCATGTTGCGAAGCCGGAGCTGGCGGCAGATTTCGTCGGCCGCCTCCAGGTTCACTTTCACAATGGTCGAGTCCTGGTCTTTGCCAGCGTTCTTGTGGCGCCCGGTGTTGACATCGATGGCGACGAGTGCCTCGGTCTCATCGATGACGATGTAGCCGCCGCTCTTGAGATGCACCTGCCGGGAAAACGCGGCCTCCAACTGACGCGTGATGTTGAACCGGTCAAAGATCGGCTGGGAATCCGTGTAGAGTTTGACTTTGCCCACGGAGCGCTTGGAAATGCGGCCGATCATTTCGCGGATCCGCTCATGTTGCGGCATGCTGTCGATCACAATGCGCTCCACGTCCTCGGTCAGAAAGTCGCGCACGGTGCGCTCAATCAGATCGGGTTCTTGAAAAACGCACGTCGCCGTGGGCTGTTTGATGATGCGCTCCTGGATGCGCTGCCATTCGTCGAGCAGAAACGCCAGGTCACGGACAAAATACCGCTCTTGCTGGCCTTCGCCGGCCGTGCGGATGATGATGCCCATGCCGTCGGGAATCTTGAGTTTGCGGACAATCCGCTTCAGGCGCTGGCGTTCCTCGCCATTCTCAATTTTGCGGGAAACACCGCTCTGATCGGAATTTGGCAGCAGGACCAGGAAGCGTCCCGGCAAAGATAAGTTCGTAGTGACCCGCGGCCCTTTGGTGCCGATCGGCCCTTTGCTCACCTGCACGATGATTTCGGAGCCTGGCGGATACACCCGCGGGATGTCCCGTTGGGTGATCCGGGGCTTGTCGCGCCGCTTGGTTTCCCGCTCGACCACTTCCACGCTGCTGTCGAAGCTGGCGGGCACAATGTCCCAGTAATGCAGAAAAGCGTTCTTTTCGAACCCGATATCGACGAACGCCGCCTTCAACCCGTCCTCCAGGTTCCGGACTTTGCCCTTATAGATGCTGCCCACCAATCGTTCGTCGTTGACTCGCTCGATGGTGAATTCTTCCAGTTTGCCTTCTTCGAGGACAGCGACGCGCGTTTCGAGCGACTCGGCGTTGAGGACGACTTCCTTGTGGATTTTCTTGACGGGTTTGATCAGGCGCTGAACGCGCTTGATCACGTTGGAAGCCGCGGCCCGGAGCGTTTGCACGATGCCTTTGGGCGGCGGCTCGGTCACAGGCACGGGCTGGAATCCGGATTCCTCCTTAACTTCGGCCGGAGTTTCCAGGTGCGGTTCGCGATAATCGCCTTTCTTGCGCTCCGGCACGTCCGGCGTCGGGGCGGGCGCGGGCTTGGCGTCCGGCGGCAAGCCGGCGGCGATATTCTCCGCCCGTTCGATTTCGCGTTGGTGCCGGGCGCGGTCAAAGACGCCCTCGGTGGAGGCTTTTTCGCCGATCGCCTGGGCGCGAGCCTCATTGGCTGCGCGGTCGGGCCGGCGCATGTGGTGCGGCGGGGCGCCGCTGGGGCGGAACCGCATGCCGCCTCGGCGGCGGTTTGAAAAATTTCGTTCGCTCATAATCAATAAGACCTTCGATAGATATAGATGCTTTGCAAAATGCCCGCGGCGACCAAGGAGCACAGCACCGACGTGCCGCCGTAACTGAGCAGCGGCAGGGGAATGCCGGTCACGGGCATCATGCGGATGTTCATGCCGATGTTGATGAAGACGTGGCTGAAGAGCATGGTCACAATCCCAATCGCCAGCAGCTTGCCCAGGCGGTCGCGCGCCTGGCCGGCGATCTTGATTCCCGTGAACAGGATCACGGTGTAGAGCACGATGACGGTCGCGCTCCCCAGAAATCCTTTTTCTTCCGCGATGACAGAAAAAATGAAATCGTTGTGCGCCACGCCTCGGGGCAGGTAGCCCAATGTATTCTGAGTTCCCTGCCTCCAGCCTTTGCCAGTTAAACCACCCGAACCCACGGAAATCAGCGCTTGCTCGACGTTATACGTCTTGCTGACTTGCCGTTCTCGCGCGCGCTGACGCTCCTCCGGGGTGGCATTGCGGGGAGCAAAATCCTTTCCGAAATAAACCAGCAGCCGTTCCCGTTGATATTCCTCCATCGGAATCCGCCAGCCGGGCGGTGCGAAGAGAACATCCACCAGGATCAATCCCACCAGAATCATTGCGGAACTCAAAAGCCGTTTCAGATAGGCCAGCGGCACTCCAGCGACGAACATCATCACCAGCCCGCACGGCAGAATCACCATCGCCGAACCCAGGTCCGGCTCCTTCACGATCAGCAAGAACGGAAGCAGCATCATGCCGAGGCTTTTGAAAAAAATCGCCGACACCCGCAGCTCGTCTTCGGGCCGGCTCAAGAAGTTCGCCATCGCGAGGAGGAAAGCCAGTTTAGCAAATTCGGAGGGCTGAAAATCGTAAAAACCCAGACCAAACCAGCGCCGGGCGCCGTAGTACTCGGTGCCAATGTGCGGGCTGAGCACCGCCACCAGCAAAACGATGCTCAGCCAATACAGGACCAGGGACCACCGGGCGAGTCTTCCATAATCGATCAAGCAGAACACGGTGGCGGCGCTCAATCCGAGCAGATAGGCCAGCACTTGCTTGGAATAGGATTGATGCGCAAGCCAGCTCAGGAACGAAGTCAGCGAGTTGCGGCGAAAGCGCTGCCACAGGCTCATCGTGTCGTAAACGGAAGTGGCGCTGTAAATGAACGCCACGCCGATGGCCATCAGCAGCGCAATCGCCAGCCACATCGGCCACTCGATCTGCCGTTCGCGTTGATTTAAGTGCGCTTCAAACATTCGCTTGGCCGTATCTATTCAATGAAAAATGTGAATCGCCCTCACCCTGCCCCTCTCCCCCAGGAGAGGGAACCGTTCTTTCCCGCACTGGGAAACGCTCCCTAAACAGGGATGAGTCCACCGGCATACAAAAGTAACTCCCTCTCCTGGGGGAGAGGGCCGGGGCGAGGGCGAGCCTTTCATCGCACTGAATAGTTATGGCTTAGATTCACTCGGTTCGCGGGCCGATTTGCCGGCCGCCCGCGTCGGCGGCGAATTGGGGCTCTTCGCTGTGTTCAGTGGATGTCGTCCCTCTCCCAGCGGGAGAGGGCCGGAGTGAGGGAGAATCGTGTGCCAATCCAAGCGCCCCACGCTCGTCCAACCCATTCCCCCTAACCACGAACGGCCCCCTCTCCCGTCCTGCGGACACCCTCTCCCCCTCCGAGGGGGAGAGGGAACGGGAGAGGGGGCCGTTCAGAGGTGCTGAGCCGGTCTCGGCCGCTCGATCTACGGAGGAGGCTTTTTGCAAAATCCCCGGATCGCGTTTGACGATCTCTCTGTAAATGTCTCGGGCGACGGGTCCGCACGTGAAGCCGCCGCTGGTTCCGCCTTCCACCACCACGACCACGGCATAGCGCGGGTTCTCGAAAGGCGCGTAGGAGACGAACCAGGTAATCCTTTCCCGATCTCCGCCCGTCAATTTGGCGGTCCCGGTTTTGCCGGCGATCTGCAAACCGTCAACCCTGGCCGATTTTCCGGTGCCTTCAGGATTCGCGGTGTCATCCAGCATGGCTTGCCTGACTAGCGCCAGAGTTTCCGAGCGCAATTTTACCTTGCCTCTGACTGCTCGCGGCGGAACTTGGAAAACTTCGCTGGCGGCCGAGGCGTCCTGTGGTTCGATTCGCTCGATCAACCGAGGCGCGAGAATCGTTCCGCCGTTCGCCACGGCCGCCGTGATGACGGCCATTTGAAGCGGCGTCACCAGAAGTTCGCCGTGCCCGATGCTGAGATTGCCCGTGTCGCCGGGCATCCACCTCGATCCGTCCAGCTTTCTCAGTTCGCCGGACGCGGGCAACGCTCCCGCGGCTTCCTGCTTCGGCCACAAACCTGTGGGTTCGCCCAAGTGAAAATGGCGCGCCATTTCAAAGATTTTTTCCGGGCCGATCCGCAATCCGTATTCAACGAAGTAAGAATTGCTCGACTTCAAAAACGCCCGCCGAAAATTGAAATCCCCGGACCCGGCTGTGTCTTCGATCCGATTCCTCCCAATGAGGTAATATCCCGAACTTCGGAAGGTGGCTTCTGGGTCAATGATTCCAGCTTCCAGCCCAGCCAAAGCCACGATGATCTTGAAGCTGGACCCAGGAGGATAAGTGCCGTAGCCGGCGCGATTGAACATCGGTCGTAGCTCCGGGTCGTTCATCTTCGCGTACTCCTCAGGGGTGAGACCGGTGACGAATTGGTTTGGATCGAAGGACGGAGCGGACACGAGCGCCAGAAGTTCGCCAGTGTTGACATCCATCACCACCGCCGCCCCGCGCACTTCCTCCTTGCCTTTGGTCTTGGCGCCCGACGCATTCGCCAACGCCTGTTCCGCGGCGAGCTGAATCCAGAGGTCGATGGCCAGCACCACATTGTGTCCTGGCTCAGGCGGGATCGGCATGTGCTCCGACTCCCGGTACGCCAGGTTGTTGACGAGCACGGCTTTGACACCGGCCTTGCCCCGCAACGGAGTGTCGAAGGCAGCTTCGAGTCCCTTCCTGCCGACATAATCGGGCAAACGAAAGCGAAAGGAAATGTCTTCGTTTTCAACCGGGAAAAAATCGCGCTGCAGATGGCCGACGAGATGGGCGGCGACGTGTTTGTATGGATAATGCCGGACCGCCTGCGGTTCGAGCGCCAGGCTCGGGACGTTGCCCGCTTGCTCGACGAACATCGCCACTTGCGGCTTGGAGAGATCTTTCAACAGCGGCAAAGGCAGCGAGCGCAGTTGATCGTAATGCGTGTGGAAGTCCTGTTCCACGAGCAACCGCGGTTCCTGGATGGCGGTGCTCACGTGCATGAGCACGTTGCTGACCACGCGGTAGCGCGCCTGGCGTTCCAATTCGTCCGTGATCCGCCGCGTCAGGCGCACAGTCGGATTCGCGAACCGGAATTCCCTCCGGACGCTGTTGGTGTACTCGTAACGAAAGCGGTCGCGCAATTCTTCGAAGTAAAGATTGACGTTGTAGCTGGGCCGGTTTTCCGCGAGCGGATGGCGGTTTCGATCCAAGATTTTCCCCCGAATCGCCGGGACACGGACCGTGCGGATGGACTGGGCCAGCAAATTGGCTCGATAACGATCCGAGCGCACGGCTTGCAAATACCACAGGCCGGCCAGGAGGAGCGTCATGCCCGCCAGCACTGCCATCGCTACCGCTTGCAGTTTGGCGTCGTTCTTCTTGAGTTGGTCGATGATCAACATGACTCAGACGTATCTATTCATTGAAAATGTGAGTCGCCCTCACCCTCACCCTCTCCCCCAGGAGAGGGAACCGCTCCCTAAACAGCGATGAGTCCACCGGCGCGCCTAAGTGACTCCCTCTCCCTGGGGGAGAGGGCCGGGGTGAGGGCGAGCCTTTCATCGCAGTGAATAGTTACACTCAGACGCGGCCGCGTTTGATTTCGCGATCCGGGCGAAAGCTGCTTTCAGAAACGGCGGGATACGTAAACGCCCGGCCGAATCGTTCCAACAACCAGAATAACGCCGGCGTGAGCGCGCCGCCCACCAGCGCCATGATCAGCCACTGCCAAATGGAACCCCACCCGATCAACGGCATCTGGCCGACACCCACCATCAGCAGAATCGTCAGCACCGGCACGACGGCGCTGGCGGCGATGCCGAGCACGAATTGAGCGTAGTGTTGCTCGCGCAGGATCAGGCCGCGATTCAGATGCGCCAGAAACGCGATGACAAACAGCGGCAGGATCGAGATGCCGAGGCGATTCGCAGAAAGCGCGTCAAACCAGAGGCCTCCCAAAATGCTGACCAGCGTGAGCGTGGCCCATTCCGCGCGCAACCCGCAGTAAACCATGAGCGCCGGGCGCAGGTCGATCTGAACGCCGAGCCACTGGCTCACCGGCGTCTGGCACGAAGCCAGGTAAGCCGCCAGATACGCCGCCAGGGCCAGAATGCCGGTGTTCAGATAGTTCATGGAAATTTCACCCACACGTAATCCAGATGCTTGAGATTCGCCAACAGTTTGACCCGCGCTTCGGTGGACATTCCGAATCCGACGCTTCGGGTCTCGATGACTTTCCCGATGGGAATTCCTTTGGGGAACACGCCCCCCTGGCCGCTGGTCACCACCAGCGCTCCCGGTTTGGCCACGCTTTGGCCGCCTAGAAACGTCAACTCCACGATGGACGGATCGAGAATGCTGGAGGAATCCGCCTGGATGATCCCGCCGTCCTGGCCTTTGTCATCCTCAACCGCCGCCGAAACTCTGCAGTTTGGATCGCCGATCAAGGCCACTTGCGAACTCCCAAGGCCCACGCGTTCGATCTTGCCCACCAATCCTTCGCTCGTCAGCACGGGCATGTTCGTGACTACCCCGTCGCGCTGCCCGAGATCGATCTGGATCGTGCGCCACCAATTGGCCGGATCGCGAAGAGTAACGCGAGCGAGCCGAAGGTCCCATCGGGTTTGCTGTTTCCATCCGAGGGCCTGGCGCAGGGTGAAGTTTTCCTGCCAGACCAGGTTGCTTTGGATGAGATGGAGGCGTAAACGTTCGTTCTCGCGTTTCAGACTGTCGATCTGATCGAGCAGCATGCGGCGCGGAACGACCGTGCCTTCGGCCTGCCGGGCGACGGTGCGGCTCGAGCTGGTCAAACCGATCAGGGGCAGAAAGAAACCTCCCAGAGCCAGTTTGAGTTGGATGGCCGTCTGAACCGGCAGGCTCAGAACAACCAGCACCAACAAAACAACAGCCATCAAGGCTAAATACTGCGGCCTTCTAAACATCTTTCACCCGATAGACAAGTTCGGGCGAACGACGATGGCTCATAATTCAACATCCTACCTGGAGTAAGCAACTCGTTTGAGAAATTGGAGTTCTTGCAGGACTCGGCCCGTGCCTTCGGCCACCGCGGTGAGCGGGTTCTCGGCAATGTGGACCGGCAGGCCGGTTTCTTCGGACACCAATCGGTCGATGCCTCGCAAGAGAGCGCCTCCGCCGGCGATGACAATCCCGCGGTCCACCAAATCGGCGGACAGTTCGGGCGGGCAACGCTCGAGCGTGATACGAATGGATTCCAAAATACTGGCCAGAGGTTCCTTCAGCGCTTCGCGGATTTCTTCGGAGCGAACGCTCAGGGTCTTGGGCAACCCCGCGCTCAAATCGCGTCCTTTGACTTCCATCGAAAGCTCCTGCTCCAGAGGATAGGCTGAGCCGATGCGGATTTTGATTTCTTCCGCCGTGCGTTCGCCAATCATCAGATTATAGGCCCGCTTCATGTGCGCAATGATCGTCTCGTCGAATTCGTCTCCGCCGACTCGCAAACTGCGGCTGAATACGATTCCCGCCAGGGAAATGATGGCGATCTCGCAGGTGCCGCCTCCGATATCGACGATCATGTTGCCGGCCGGTTCATGCACCGGTAACCCGACCCCAATCGCGGACGCCATCGGTTGCTCGATGAGATAAACCTCCCGCGCGCCGGCATGAGTCGCGGAATCTTTCACGGCCCGTTTCTCAACTTCAGTGATACCGGATGGGACGGCGACAACCACTCGGGGGGCAATCAATTTGCGATTATGAACCTTCTGGATGAAATGCCGCAGCATGGCCTCAGTGATCTCGAAATCGGCGATCACGCCGTCTTTCATGGGCCGGATGGCGACGATATTTCCTGGGGTGCGGCCGAGCATTCGTTTGGCTTCTTCGCCGACGGCCAGGACGTTGGTCGTGCCTGCTTGAATGGCTACGACGGAAGGTTCATGCAGCACAATGCCCCGATCACGGACATAAACGAGGGAGTTCGCCGTTCCCAAATCGATCCCGATGTCGTTGGAAAACAGGCCTTTAAGTTGCGCTAACATGTATGGTACCTAAACGAATCTTAACATGAGGGAGCCGCACCATACGGTCAAGACCTATTCCACTCCCCAATTCGCATTGTCACATTTTGAGATTGGTCATCTCGAACTGATTGGATGGGGAGCGCACCCGCCTCGGGTGCAGTTTTCCGCGCCCTCGCGGAAAACTTTCGCGGCGTGAAAAAGTGCGGAGGATCTGCGCGTTCAAAAAGCTTGGCACCCAGGCGACCCCGCCCGCAGCAGCTTCCGCCTTCCCTGCCGGTGTCAAAGTCGACCGAAACCTAAAGCTTCCCAATTGCTTTGGTCAGCGCGTACTGGGCACGGTCGAAATCGGCAATCGCTTTGGCGTAATCCAGCCTCGCGCGCGTCAGATCCTGCTCGGCCTGGATCGTTTCCAAGACGGCCCCGACGCCAAATTGTTTTCGATCCTGAGCAAGCTGCAAGCTCCGCTCCGCCGCTTTCAAAGCGCGCCCGGCGATGGTGATTTGATCCGCCAGCGAGAGGGACCGGGTGTGCGCCTCGATCACTTGCCGGACGATTTCGTCGCGGAGTTTTTCCTGGCCAAGCTTGGCGACGTTCAAACGCGATTCGGCGGACCGCTTCCGCCCCGAGTCGAAAAGTCCGCCGGGACCAATCCGCCAGCCGAGGGTCAACGCGTAATCTTCCGAAGCGCCAAAATTGCCGGAGCCGCTCCCGCGCCCGCCCCCGAGCCCACCCACGAAGGCCTGCGCGCCGACGGCAGGAATCCAGGGTCCGTAGGTCACGCCGCGGCGGGATTTCTCCGCCGCGGCGATGAGCGATTGGCTTTGCTTGGCCTCGGGCCGATTCACGGTGGCCTCCTGAACCAGCGTACTCAAAACCGCGTTCGTTGCGACGAGACTCAGCGGCACCATCTCGCCATCCGCGCCGCGCAGTTCGACCGCCGGATCCAAATGCAAAGTCTGGGCGAGGCGCGCGGCGGCGAACCGTTGTTGCTCCAACGATTGTCGCTGAATCAACCGATTGCGTTCGGTCTGCACCTGGACTCTCAATTCGTCTCCCTTGAACGCGATGCCGGTTTCGACCGCGCGCTGAACTTGAGCCAGATAATTCTCGGAGATTCGGACCGCGTCTTCCGCCACATCGACG
>Ga0233424_10001084_pt1 | contig 26858 bp, 17 predicted proteins | sample Watercolumn_Towu_FD_181011 | JGI IMG/M metagenome (GOLD analysis project Ga0233424, IMG submission 181011) | Freshwater microbial communities from Lake Towuti, South Sulawesi, Indonesia - Watercolumn_Towuti2014_125_MG | ecosystem: Environmental > Aquatic > Freshwater > Lake | place: Indonesia... | reverse complement strand
AGTAAAAACTGCTTATATATGCGGGAATAGCTCAGTTGGTAGAGCATAACCTTGCCAAGGTTGGGGTCGCGAGTTCGAGTCTCGTTTCCCGCTCCAAATTTAAAAGGCCCTAGTCGAAAGACTGGGGCTTTTTTCTTTTTATCGACCCATGATTTTACGTTCTATCGATTCACAGCATATTCATTCTGAGAATAGCTCAGCTCAAGGCCGAGTATTTCATTGATAGACTCAGATTTTTAAACCAGTAATTGTTTCGAGTTAATCTAGTTATATTTGCAGGGTATTGGTGTTATCCGATGCGTAGATATAAAGGGTAATGATTGAAAACAATCCAAGTTAAAGCGCTCTAGACTACATCTTTGTTGTAAACAGATAGAAAAGATGAAGTTATGATCATAGACATAGCTTTGGAAATAATATTCTTCTGCCTTTTGAATATCACGAGTTGAATCGAGAAACTCTATATGTTCAGCTAACACATGAAAGTTGAGCTTCTTTAAATGACGACTCATTCCTTCGCCAGTACATTTAATATAGGATTCTTTTAAGGTCCATATTTGAAAAAACCGTTGATATACAGTGGATGGATCAATCCTTTCATTTTCCTGAATCCATTCAATTTCACTTGGCGCTAACACACTATCGACACGCATCCAATCGAACTCACGGTCCAGCCGTTCAACATCAACTCCTATTTCTCCTTTTTCAGTCACCGCAAGAACAATAACGTCTGCTGAATGACTAAGATTGAAATAAACAGCTTTACTACCTTGTATAAAAGGTTTGCCGTTAGGTTGTAATTGAATGTTGACCTCATGGGGTGAAATACCCAACTTATCTGCTAAAACAGACTTCGTTAACACACGAGAAATTAAGAAAAGTCGTGCAGCATGAGGATGATATTGATCATATCTCAACTTTTCTGCCGCATTGAGAAAGCTGAGATAATGACTCAACATGAGATGGTTTTGTGGCACGCGTGAAACCGGACAGACATACACCTGTACTTTGGAAATATCAGACATCACTGAGCTGTACTGTGGTGCTGATATATTTGGTTAGAACTGGTGTGAGATAATCATAAACCGCTTCTACATGGGTAACGTGCGGATTATGGCCTGCGCCAGCAATGATATGTACAGGAATATTAGGACTTATTGTAGTAACAATTGGATCCTTCTCTCCAACAATGATTTCAACTTTAGAGCCAAGCTCGTTTAACAAAGCTGTTTGAGATACTCTCTGCTGAGGCAAACTAATACGATGCATATACTCACTAATATGCTTGGCTACCGACACCCGGTGTAATGAATCCATCGCATAACCAACAGATAGATTTTTTTGTCCATCTGGATGCAGGTTTTTAGCAATTTTATCTTTCGATACAAAACGGAAAATTAGATTAGAGATGATTTGTATTTGAAATATTTTTGCGGCCTGTGCCTGCACGAAATAAGGCGATATAAGGATAAGACGTGCAACTTTATTTGGATATTTCTGCGCAAGACTCAATGCAAATAAACATCCTAACGAGTGAGCAATAACAACACTATTTGGTGCTAAAAGCTTTGCAGCATTATCAATAAACTGATGATTGTTATCTTCCATCACCTCATAACTACCTGAACGCCCAAGTCCAGGTAGGTCCATCATAACGACCTGATCATAGGTGATTTTATTAATTATTGGGAGCCAACATGTGCTATCGAATGGGATACCGTGTAAAAATAATGCAGAAGATTTTTCTGAACCAACTGGTTGTTTAGTATAGATTTCTGTCCAATATCGATTCTGATAGCTGAAACAGCTAGGTGTTGGAGCTTGCATACGACCAAAACGTGTAAGGACCAGTCGATCAATCCAACGAGAAAAATAAGGACTGGTATTGATTAGGCCTGCGATACCCATCTTAACAGCCATTTTTTCTGTCTCAGCGACATGATAGTTTTCATTAGAAATAAAAGCGAGCTGCTCTTTTGAGCCACCAAGCAATACCTCAGGTAATTTCTCGAGCAGAACTTTAGGTATTTGCAAATGTGGTGCGCTAACCCCTAAGTGCTCGGCAGCTAGGTTAACTAGACGATGACATTTAGGTGTCGCAGGATCAAGTAATACATACTCCTGAGCAATAGTCTCAGGAAAAGATATCGTTCGGATGAGAAAGCTCACGATATATTGCATATTGCAGAGTGGCAGGAATGTATCACTCCCACCAGGCAGCGCCAGCAGACGTCCTTGATATAACTTATCAATCATTTCGGCAATACCAATATATTGCATATCACCATAAGTATAAAAACCATCAATGACTGTCGCCGGATTTATTGCGGTCCATGGCACATTTAAACGCTTACATGTCTCAATAAAAGCTTGATGCCCTAAAATTTTCGAAGCTTCGTAACCACCATATTTATAATACAAATCATCAGCAGACTCTTGCGGCGGGGTAGCGACACGATATCCACCAATCCAGATAAATCGCTCAAGCTGCTTCAATGTCGCAGCCCATTCAATCAGAGCAAGTCCTGATTTTACATTCGTACGCTGAGCTTCAGCTTTGCTAATGCCCCAATTAAATGATGCAGCAAGATGATAAACAACATGGATCTTTGTTTGAGCATCCGTTAGTAGAGAGTCCAGCTTAAAGTCACGGCTTAAATCATATTCAACAAACGAAATAGATGGATCAACTAGCCCTTCTGTTGCAATAAAACCTAACAGCTTATCTTTCTTGGTTGCAGCATTGCGCAGTGCAGCAATCACCTGATGACCTTCACGTAGAAGATCAACGATCAGTCTACTGCCAATGAAACCCGCTGCACCTGTTACTAATATGGTCTTCTGTGAAAAATTATCTTTTTTTGCGTTATTTAAATTATCCATATATCACCTTATTAGGTACTGGGCACTCCAGCATTGTTTTGGAGCGAATTGTCTTAAAAGTTATATCGAACCTGGCCATATACCAGACTGTTATCTCTAAATTGTCCTAACACCGTATCATTTCTGCCCCAGAAGCGATCTCCACCTACATTAAACTGCCAGTGATCATTAAGGTTGTAATTAATACGAACTCTCAACATCTCATTGGGCTCTGGTGCAAAATAGAAACCTGTTACTTCTAACTTTAGGTTGTCATTCAGGAGGTTAAGTGCATAGCGCAGCATAGCTCCATACTGATCGCGCTCATATTGGTTACTGATGGTTTGCTGATAACGGTAAACTTCTCTCAATAATGGATTTGTTAGACTATCGGCAGATCTTAAGTCCTCCGTATGTTTATAGACACCTACTAAACTCACGGTGGAATTCTTCAATGCTAATTCTGGACCGATGACTACAGCCAGATTATTTTTTTTGTGCGTAAGATCTTCACTACCTTCTGAGTCAGTTTGGGTATAGGCTGCTTCACCGCGCCATACGATATCGTTATGGTTATAACTGAAATCAAATCCATAGACAGACATAGGATTATTTTTCAGTTGTAAAGTTGCTCCTGTTTGAGATAACGACTGGAGTGACAGATCGGGCATATGATCCAAACCCGAGAAATATGATGCACCAACATCTAAACCATCTACAGAATAATCCCAGCGCACTGCAAATGCAGGTCGGCTCTTATGGTCTATGTCATATTGAACACCAGCAATCTGACGCAATGGAATTACATCTGAACGACTACGCGGATACCACAACGCTGTCCATTTATTGGTTCCAGATTCAGGAATATACGTCAATTTGATTGCATCATTTCCAAGACGTTGATCTGTTTCATCTGGTACTAGGCGCGTATAATCACGGGGTGATAGATTATCTGTTGGATTAATCCCATCAGCTCTCCCCCAGACTACAATCTGGCGGCCAACATCAAGATAGAACGTCTGATCCCAGTTGTAAGAGGCGTACAACTCACGTAAGTTGCGATTCACCTTACTCACCTGATCTGGGTTTACAGTATGGTCCGTTTCGTCTCCAATATTTATGTCGTAATGGATCTTAAACTCAGGGTTAAACTTGAGCGTACCATTGGACCAGAAACTTGCTTGCCCAATGTTTTTTAACGAACTTAAATCACGATCTGATGACCAGACATCGAGTCTGGCTGAGTTCTGGCTTACAAAACTCATTTCGCTGTCATCTGCATAAGCATGCTGCAGTAGCATAAAGCTACTGCAGCATGCAAATACCCAATAGGCACCTTGCGTCATTTTTCAAGGCTCTGCGGTGAGAAAATCTTATCGGATAAAGTTTTCTCTGCGACAAAATCATTAACGATCACTTGTGTCATATGCTGAGTTTGCAGATTCTTCGCCATAGATTTCATGGCTTGCCATCTTGGTTTTACTTTGCCGTAAGGGCGGATATCCGTGAACTCAATATGCTTTAACGGTTTGCCTGCTGTGTCCCATATATCGATGGTTGCTGTAACAAAGTTGTCTTTGAGAATGCACATGCGACGTTTGCTATAACCAAAGTCACTCTTCACCGTATTATTGATTGGCGTTGCTTCGATCATATAGCAATCTTTGCCATTAAATTTGCCATCTGCAAGTTTCGTGTACTTCCAGTCACTTAACTTATAGCCAAGGACATCACCATAACTAAAGTCCGTGCCAATAAAAGCATCACCCTTATTCGCTGATGCAAGACGGCGTACTTTTTTCAATGCAGGCAAATAGACAAACATGCTATCACTGCCTTTTACATTCTCAATCAATAACGTCGTGGTTCCCTGTACATCTGCAGGCGAGATAAACTCGGTCAAACGCATATTATTCTGAGTATTTCCAGCAAGCTTGGTCATATTTTTAGTCAAGCGCACACGTTGCTCACCATTTTTAGAAGTCAAAATAAATTTGGCACTAGCACTTGAAGTCAGGAATTTAGAGGCATCATCACTACGATTAACAATGTCTTGAACTTCATCTGCATGAGATGTTTTAGGTAATGAAAAGGTGAGCGCAGTACCTAACAAAAGGCTTGTCACAACAGTTTGTGCAACGGGGATGCTTTTCTTATTTGAGGAAAAGATGAAACGAGGTTTTAATATTAGAATCATTGTAGGTACCATAATTAAGGTTGCAAACACACTGAAAAGCATCGCAATCACAATAAACATCGCTAGCCATTGATGTACGTGGAAGCCCTGCGATAAGGACAATACGCCATACCCGCCAGCGACCGCAGTCGCGACAAAAAGAGAAGCCTTACCAGCAGTACTTAATGTTTTACGAATAGCATCTTTGATATCTCCCCCTTCTTCGCGCAAGATTTCACGCAAACGATAGAGGAAATAAATGGCGTAATCCGCACCAATACCTACAGCCATGGCCGAGATAAGGGAATTTGGAATATTGAGCGGAATGTCGAGCCAGCCCATCACACCAAAGATGGCAAGAATTGAGAACAGAAGTGGTGTCAGGACAATCAGCCCAGCTGAAATCGAACGGAAGACCAGTGCTGAAATAAAGAATACGGCAAATGAAATTTGTAGAATGTTCATGAGCTTGCCGTGAACCATTGTTTCAGTCAAAGCAATGGTTTGCGTCACGTCACCACCAAAACTCACTACAGCCTTGTCACCCAATTGAGCCGCCATATACGTTTTTAGCGATTCAAGGATTTCTTTAATACGGTGGTTGCTGCCCGTTTTCATAAGAATCGTGATTTTGGCATAGCGCTGAGTAGTATCAATGTAGGATTCAAAATCAGTCGGCTCACCAGACATTGAATACAACAGCAGATATTGAGCAACAACATCTTTGGTTGCAGGAACCTGAAATGCCTGTGGCTGATCGGCATTCATTGCCTGATTCATTCGTTTGATATAGTCCACGATAGAGATTGTTTTACCAACCTCTGGAATTGAATTCGCGAACTTCTCTGTATTATCAATCGCTTTTAGGATCTCTGGGTTTTCAATACCGTCACGAACCTTCGTATCGACCATAATATAAAGGCTGTTTGTGCCACCAAGTGACTGATTCAAGAACCTGTCATCCTGCTGCATCGGAAGATCACGTGAGAAGAAATTCCGACTATCGTTATCTACCACAATACGGCTCGTGCCGATCGCAAGAAAAACACCAATTGCCGCAATCGCAGTCATTAATATCATTCGTGGACGAACTGACAAAATGGCATCGCCAATACGATTTGGAATCCAATCCCAGATCGGTAGCCCTTTGCGTTTGACCTTGGTAACCGAAGGCGGTGGCAACATTGAGCGTAGTGCCGGAATAAAAGTCATCTCAATGATCAGCGTACTGATGATCCCGATTCCAGTAAAAATACCGAATGAACGAATAGTCGGAATATTGAAGGTCAACAGAGAGAAGAATCCAGCCGCCGCAATTCCACCAGCCAGCACCATAACTGGACCAACACGAACTAAAGACTGCACCACAGCTTCGCTATTGGCAGCTTTAGGTTCCATCCCTTGAGCAATCAGACGATCAAAATCTTCATAGTAACGCTTGAGCAACTGCACGGCGTGCCCTGCTGCAATGGCCAGAATCAAAATTGGTGTAGGCGAGTTAAAGATATCCATAGGCTGTTTGAACAGCCCCATCATGCCCATACCCCATGCCACAGCAAGCAAAGCTGTAACGAGTGGCAGAATCAAACCCTGCTTACTGCGGAATGCTTCAAAGTGCAACAATCCAATCACCAATACGGCAATCGGGAACAAGATATTGATACGCTTAGAGTAATCTTCAGCTTTATCTAGATAGACAGGATTACCGCCGACACTGAGCGTCATATCTTTAGATTGTTCGCTTTCTACAATTTTGTTGATCGGAGCCATCATCTTCTGGAAGCCCTCTGGACTTTCCTCAAGCTCAAGCAAAATCGCAGCAGTTCTTTGATCTTTAGACACCACTGAATTCATATAAGTTGGATTCATTGCCAACACTTTTTTCAGTTGATCGATATCATCCTGAGTTACAGAACTGGTCGGCAGTAATTTTTTGGCATCAAACCCTTCCGAATTAGCCATGATTCCTTTCGCTTGACGTGCAGCCAAACTCATCATAGTTGATCGAACAACGCCGGGGGCGTTGTCCACTTCTTCGGTAATACGTTTGACTTTTTCCAACACTTGCGGTTGATAAATATCACCTTGCTTCGGTGTAATACCGATCACAACCATATACTTGGAGCCGAATTTTTTTTCGATCAGCTTGGTCGAGGTGATATAAGGATGCCCATTCGGTGCAAGTGCGCCTGGATCAATAATAATTTTTACACCAGATGCAAGGTATGCCAAAGCAATCGTCAAGAGCATGACCACTGTCAGTACAATACGGCGATGTCTAAGAATCCATCGCGCATATTGCTCCATCACTAGATGAGTCTTTTGAAGTGGTTTTTCGATCTCTTGCGATGATTCTTTGATCTCCTGCAATGGTTTTTTGATCTCTGGCGATGGTTCTTCTATCTCCTGCAATGGTTTTTTGACTTCTACCGATGGCTCTTCAATCTCTTGCGTTTGCGTACTCACTGCCTCATAGGTTCCGCCCTTCTGAGCCAGCGCCTGAAGATTAGCAAGATCTTTTTTGAACTGGGCAAGAACCATTTTTTTTAGCAGTGCATTAGGAAATACACCAAAAAAGCCGCCCGGCTCTGCCTCAAACAACCATTCAATCCATGTACCTTCTGGATGAGGTTTGAAGCGATAAGTACCTTTGTAATAAAACGGTCCTTCTAACACTTGGAAGGCATACAATTCATTCGGTACCAGGTGTGTAATTTCACCTTTAAAGGCCAACTCACGACTAGCAAAGCTCAAATTGAGTTCATACTTGCTGCCCACACGCGGAGTAGTGTCTAGTAGCTCTGAATGCTTACATGACAATTGCCAGCTTGCATCATTGCCCGGGTTTGCAAGATATTTAAAAACTTTATCAATCTCGGCCGGTATAAGGAAAGCATGTTCTATGGTCACCATAGTGGTTCTACCTTCTTGTATTTCTTATGCAGGAATTGGATACATCTGATCAATTGTCTTGGCCACAGCCGCAACGTTCTCAGCGAACATAATCGATGAATGGTCACCAGGTAGATCCACTTGTGTAAGCGTATCTTTGATCAAATGATCCCAGCCGAGACTTTCCCCAAAATCTTCAGACTCATCTTTGGCTTTAACCAAGAGGATCGGAAAATCTTCAGGCTCTGGGAAATAGGTCTGTAGTGCGACGCCATTCGCCAAATAAGTATCAAAGTAAAGCCGGAAATCTGATGGGTTAGCATCCAGAGGTATGACATTGATGGCCTTAGCTTCTTTAAGCACATGATCAAACATGTGATCTGGACTCAATTCACGCAAGTATTGCGCTGATATCGTCAGCTTTTTGCCATAAGGCACAGCCAAATCACGAGCAAACCAAGACAAAAGCATGGCATCATCAGCATCTTCAGGCACATTCTCTGGAATTGGAGCACGTGTATCAATCATGACAATCCCTGTGACCTGCTGCCCCATTTGACGCAACTGACGACTGATCTCGTATGCAATCGCACCGCCAAAACACCAACCACCGAGGAAATAAGGCCCTTGAGGCTGCATTTTTTGCATTTCAGCAATATAGAGTGTCGCCATTTCTTCAATCGCCACTTCAGCAGCATCTGCTTCAATCAGACCCGGAGACTGAATAGCACGTAAAGTACGGTTCGGATTGAGATGACGCGAGAGTTCCATATAACAGAAGGTACTGCCACCAATCGGATGGAAGAGCCATAGCGGCTGTTCATAAGTTCCGCTGCGCAGTTCGATTACGATTGAAGGTTTGATTTCTTTATTTTCACGGATGATCTCCCCCAAACTCTCAACAGTTGAGTACTGTGCAAGTAAAGCAACTGATAATTCGGTACCAAATACCTTCTTGAGATGATTGACAAGTTTCACAGCCAGTAATGAATGCCCACCTAATTCAAAGAAATCATCATGTATACCAACTCGCTTGACTGATAAAATCTGCTCAAAGGTAGTACATAACTCGATTTCGATCGAATCGCGTGGAGCAACATAATCGTTGCTCTGCTCAAACACTGGCTCAGGGAATGCCTTACGATCTAACTTATTGTTAGCCGTCATTGGAAACTCATCCAATCGGATAAACGTACTTGGCACCATATAAGCCGGAAGATGGATTTGTAGAGTCTTTTTTAAACCAGCCATTTCAATATCATGTCCAGTCACATAAGCCACCAGTTTCTGATCATTGTCGGCTGTGGTCTTAACCAAGACTACTGCATCTGTAATACCATCGATCTGTTTGAGGACATTCTCGATTTCGCCTAGCTCAATACGGAATCCACGGATTTTGACCTGAAAATCCAGACGTCCGTGATGAGTCAAACGCCCATCCATTCGCAGACAGACTTTATCTCCGGTGCGATAGAGTCGACCAGCATTTGGTAGGGATGGTAAAGTTCTAAATTGTGCATCTGTCAACTCAGGTCGATGCCAGTAATCGACTGCAAGACCATCGCCTCCAATCCAGAGCTCTCCCATAACGCCTCGTGGAACCAATCGCTGCTGTTCATCAAGAACATAAAGCTGGGTGTTCGCCATTGGTTCGCCTAAATCAATATATTTGGCATCGGTGATGTGGGCTGCACTGGACCACACAGTTGTCTCGGTCGGACCATAGACGTTCCAAAGACAGCTGACTTTACCCAGTAGTTTTTCTGCGAGTACAGGATCTAGCGCTTCGCCTCCGCTAAGTGCAGTTAGATGTGGGATACCTTTCCACTCACTGTCCAAGAGCATTTTCCAAGAGGACGGCGTTGCCTGCATAACATTGATTGACTTCGCCTGCATATACTCAACCAGCAGGTTCCCATCTAGAGAGATCTCACGTGGGCACACATGCACCACACCGCCGTACATCAGTGGAATCAATAGTTCAACAACAGAAATATCAAACGCATAAGTAGTGATTGCTAATAACTGCATATCAGCAGTTGCTTGCAGCCTATCATTCACAGACAGTAAGAAATTAGCTATTGAAGGATGCCCAATACGCACGCCTTTAGGTTTACCTGTCGAGCCGGAGGTGTACATCACATAAGCGGTATCACCAAAGGCAAGCGTCTCACGTACTTGCTCAAGGGGAACAACACCAGCTTGATTGATATCTAGACGTGGTACAGAGACTGTAAGAGCATCCATCAAGTCAGTTTGGGTCAAGATGACTTTAGGTTCAGCATCTTCTACGATGTTATGCAAACGTTCTCTTGGGAAACTAGGATCCAACGGTACATATGCTGCTCCTGCCGCCCAGATTCCGAGGACTGCCGCGGGCAATAGCACAGTGCGGTCTACCATCAGACCTACACGATCCCCATTGGTAATACCATGTGCACGTAAATATTCAGCAATCCCAGCAATATGCTGACCTAACTCATGATAGCTGACAGCATGATCTCTAGAAGTCATAGCATGATTGTGACCACGCTCATCGATCTGTTTTAGAATCATTCCCAGTAGATCATGTCGAGGATAGTCGGTCACCTGACCACGTAGATAGCCTAGCTGAATGCCATTCGCATAATCAGGTGCGATATCTAACTCAACGATCTTACGTTCAGGATGAGCCACCATTTCCGATAGTACAACTTGCAGTAGTTGCACCATATTCTCGGCAGACTCCGCAGAAAATATTTCAGAGTTGTATTTCAGTACGCCAATCAGTTCACCCTGATATTCACCACCCATTTCTAGCATAATATCTAGTTGGCCTTCTTGTTGGCGAACTGGAAAGCTTCCTAGCGTAAGGTCTTGACCAGCTAAAGTAGCTGGATTCTGGATTGGTAAGAGTAATTCTTTAAACTCATCCAAACCACCTAGACGTTCCCAAAACATTCCAACCTGAGCCAATGGGTTGATACTGCCATCACGCTTTGGTGAAACAGCTTCAACCACTCTGGAAAAAGCAACTTTTTGATGTTTAAGACTCTGTTTTAATTGTTCCTGCACCTGCTGTGTAAATTGACGTAAAGTCTGATCAGCATCGATGTCTATGTTAAGAGTAATTGTATTGACAAACTGTCCTAGTGCATTGCGCAAAGAGCGTTCAAGTCGACCTGCTACTGCTGTGGCAACGACTAGATTATTTTCATTTGATAGTTTGTTCAGCAGGATATAGAAGCCCGATAGTACAAGACCGAACAAGGTAATTTCATAATCTTTCGCCAAGTTTACAAGACCAGACGATACTGACTCAGGTACACGGAAAATTACCGAGCTACCTTTATGTTGTTGCACAGCTGGACGTGGATAATCAAGTGGAATGCTATGCACATGTGGAGCATGCTTTAACGCATTTTTCCAAAACAGTAAGCTTTCATCAGCATCACCAATCACGTTGCTCTTCTGCTTATCTGCATATTGAGCGAACTCGATTCCGTTCACTAGATTTGACTCTGTCACTAGCCCAAAACGCTTGCAGACATCACGCAGCAACAAGCCAATTGACCAGAAATCCATTAAGGCATGATGAATCACAACTGCAATCACATAGTGATTCTGACCACGCTCATAACAATGGATACGCCACAACGGTGGCTGAGTCAGGTCAAATGGTTGCTTGGTATCCTGTTCGACTAATTTCGTCAAATCAGAAGCTTCAACATGACGAGCATCAGAGAGAATGATATTAGGATATACACGATCCCAAATGATTTGCTCGATACCCTGATCATTGGCAGGCATGCTTACACGTAGTAACGGATAATCATGTAACACTGCTTCCAAAATCTCCATCGGCTTATTGCCTAATGGCTGGTTGACCTTCACATCAAAAGCCACCACCATATTGTAGGCACTGCAAGTTGGCTCAAGACGCTGGATATACCAAATACCAAGTTGTTCTGCAGAAATCGCATGACGCGACAGAATTTTTGGTTCTAGGCTCGCAATGTTATTCATGAAGCAACTCCCTGTTGCAACTCAGAAACCAGATATTCAGCCAATGCATTGATTGTTGGGTAATCCCATAGCAGTGTCGGCTCAAGTTCCAGTTTTGTCAGATCTTCTAAGTCCCCAGACACAGACAAAGCAACGATCGAATCAAGACCATAACTGGTAAATTTTTGCTCTGGATCAATCGTCTCAGGCTCTACACGCATCTCTTTAGCTACTAGCGTACGAATGATCGCGCTCCAGTAAACTTTATCCTTATTCATGGGGTAATCTCCTCTTTAACTGGTTTGGCATCACGCGGTGCCAATGCGAAATCGATAACAGATAACATGTGGTTGGTTGAAATTCGGTCTAGCAAATCTGCTAATGTGCTTTCACGTAATGACGTAATAGGAGGAGATGTCTGCCCTTCAGCAGCATTTAGGAAAATGATCAACCATGCTCCATCCTTTAAAGCAGTCCTTAAGCCATGACGGTTGAAGACCCAGAAACCCAACACAGCAATGCGGGCAAACAGTTCTGCGTAGCCTCGAGCGAGACTAAAACGCAAAGTTTCAAACTCTTTGCTTTCCTCAGAGTTTGAAAAGTAATTCTGAATTTTTTGATCCAATGAACGCTGTTCAACCAGAAGCCGGTCTGCATGCTCACGTAGCGTAGATAGCATTTCAGTAGACAACCCTACTGTGGCTTCGGCATCGTTGAGCATTTCAATGATTGTCCCCAGCGACTCCATCACCAAATCGCCATCTCGGTTGAAAATCTCAAGCCCACGGAAATCAATAGCGTCTGTCTCCACTTGTAAGTCATACAACTGGCGATAACGTGCTTTGGCTTCGGCTTGGTTGAGATGGTCGGCTTTTTTGCTACGACCTTTATTGGCTGATTTGAGCTGAAAACTCAGACTGTCTAGACAAACGGTGCTACTTCCGTCAAACACACTAACAATCAGATGGTCTCTGAATGCTTTCTGGTACATTCCATCTGCATATGCATTTCTTAAGAAGAAACGTGACCCAAGCACTGAAGAAGTGATCTTGGCAAGTGACTCTACATACTCAGGCACCAGTACCTTGACGATTGGCGACCATGTACTGAACTGATTAATACAAACGTGTAATCCGCGCGCGCCAACGAGTGATAACACCTCCGCTGCTAATAGATAGGCATAGGCTGTAGCGAGCTGCTCACGCACCAGTGGAATGCTTATTACTTTTTTGTTATATAACTCGCGTTCGATAGCAAACTCGGTCGCGATTCGTAGCATCGTATCGCCAGCCCCCAGCGAGAAACTACTGCAATATGCACGCGTTACCTGTAGGGTTTTGAGTCCAAGTTCCAACCCTTGGCCCTCTTCACCGATCAAAGCATCTTTGTGAATTTCAGCGTTGTTAAAGCCAATACCACTAATATCTAAACCACGCATGCCCACTGTTGGCAGGCGGTTCAGACTATAGGTTCCTTTAGAAGCCATATGACGCTTATCAAGCCAGAATGCGCTCAAACTACGTGGTCCACGATCGTTCGATGTTTTAGCGATCAGGCTTAAAGAGTCTCCTAAAGTGGCGCGGTTAATTGACCATTTTTCGCCATTTAAGATGTATTTACTCTCGGCAGGCTGTGCTGTCACTTCACTAGATAATAGGTCAGCACCATGCGCTTTCTCGCTATAAGCCAATGCTGGAGCAGCACCACTTAAAATTCGGCTAGCAATATTTTGGCATTGATTCGGATTACCACCGATCCACACAATCACAGACCAAGCGTTCGTGCTATAGGTCGAATTGATAGTTAGATCTCGTCGTGCCAACACGCGATGCAGATATAGCAACTCTTCACCAATTTCCATATGACCTCCGAGCTCTGAAGGCACATAGAAACGGTTCATACCCACCGCATTCAGAAAATCAACAGCACGCTGAGGATATTGCTCCTTCTCATCACGCTCGATGGCAGCGGACCAAGAAAAATCGTTGTTGTTATCATGTACGGAGCCTAAAATTTGCTCCAGACGAGCAGCAGACTGAAACTGCCGCAAATTGGATGTAAGTGACATGGATTTTCACTCAAATGATTAAAGGGTAAGGGTTAAAACAAAGCACTTTTCAGACGATTAAAAATCAGCGCGCGTACTTCACGTTCCTTGATCATTGAGTTGAGAAGATTGGAGCTATAACGAATCAGCTGCCCCCGCTGCTCACGATCACGGATGACTTCTAAACCGTTTTTGACATAGTTTCGAGCAATCACTGTTCTACGGTTTGGATGGGTTAAACAGACCAGTTGACCGCGTTCGATTTGCTCTTTAATTTTTCTTCTTCTAATTTTGCCGCTAGTAGTTTTGTTAATTCGGCCTTGATGCAGTAAATAGACGCCTTCTACAGGTAAGCCAATATCAGCTGTCACTTGTTCCTTGACCTGAGTTCTAATGGCTTCAAAATTGAGAGTCTTGTCTAGTGATTTCTTCTTGATCTCAAGTACAACCGTAACACCCTCAGAATCAGCAACATTCACTGCCGCAACACAGCCTTTACGAACAGCAGGATGTGCCATTTCAACAGAGCACTCGATATCTTGCGGGTAATAGTTCTTACCACGGATGATAATCACATCCTTAAGGCGGCCAGTTACATATAGGTCTCCGTCTTTGACAAAGCCCATATCACCCGTTCTCAAGTAGTGCACTTGACTCGGCTGACCCGCGTCATCAATGATAGTCGCCGCAAAAGTTTCCTGATTGACCTCTGGCTTCTGCCAGTAACCTGCTGTAACGCTCTCACCTGCTAGCCAGATTTCACCAACTTCATGAGCCGCTACTTCTTGACGGGTATGCGGATTGACAATACGGCAATCAATATGTGCCGAGATCTTGCCACAGCTCACCACTTGCACGGCGGTCTGATCTTGACTGGCCTGTATCAGATTGGCATTTAACTTGTCACGATCGATTGAAATTGCATTGAGAGGGCCAGTTACGCCACTAACTAAAAGCGTAACTTCTGCCAATCCATAGCATGGCAAGAAAGTATCTAGTCTCAGTTCCGACTGGGTATTGAACTTTTCCATGAAGCGTTGCATGACGTGAGCCTTGATCGGCTCAGCGCCATTAAACAGCACCCGTAAACGACTCAGATCAAGCGATGCAGCCTGCTCATCAGAGATGCGGTGCAGACATAATTCGTAAGCAAAGTTTGGTCCACCAGTAATTGTGACACCTTTTTCACTGATAAATTGCAACCATTTTAGAGGTTTACGAATGAAGTCCAGCGGTGACATGACATAGCAAGTCAGGCCCACATACACAGTTTGCAAAACTGAACCAATCAACCCCATATCGTGGTAAACAGGTAGCCATGTAAGGCCAATATCTTCAGGTTGTGTGCCAAAAGCTTCAGCAATCATGACTTCGTTTGCCATAATATTCTTATGGGTAACAATTACCCCTTTAGGCCAACCTGTTGATCCCGAAGTGTATTGCAGGAAGCAGATATCTTCTTCAGTAATGAGCGGGAAATCTTTTTGTACCAAATCACGCTGTAGCTCAGTATCAACGGCATGTAATATTAAGCTTTCATTTTGAGCTTTTAGTGTGATCAGACCTGATAGCTCAAGAATCTTTTTGGTGGTGAGTACTATTTTTGGCTCACAGTCATTCATAATATTCAAAATATTAGAAAAACCATTACGATTAAACGGTAGGCTGACTGGCACCGCGATAATTTTAGCTTTTAGGCAGGCAAAGAACGATACGATAAAGTCCAACCCAGGCTCAAACAGCAATACAGCGCGATCACCACTGTCTACAAGATTCATTAATACCTGAGCTTGATGTTGAACCCGAGCGTTCAAATCTTTATACGTAAGAGACTGAATACCACCCGATTGACGCCCTAAATACTCGAAAGCAACCTTACTTCCATTTAAATTTGCGTGGGATTCCAATGTTGCAATGATATTATCCGTATCCATTACAGCCATAACTTACTCCGATTAATTATAATGCACCCTTAAAATTCGCTAATTTAGAAATTACATTTCTCGTCGGGGCTTTTAATAAAAATGAATATACTTTTTGTTTAAAATATAAATTCACATTATATTTTATGGTTGGGCATCATTTATTACACCTGTAAGTGCTTACAGGTTGGCCTATATTTATAAAAATCGAGAAGCTAGACACCTTTTACAAATCGTTTTCTTATTTCGATTTTTTTACAATTAGATTAAATATTAAACTTATTTTCATCTTTACTTTTTTAGTAGTTAAAAAAGTGTCTAAAAGCTTTCAATACATCAGCGAATTCTTATCTCATATAATTCTTTTATTGATATTTTAGTTTTTTGAGATTTAATTTCTTATAGCAATAAGCTATTTAAGTATAGATTAACAATCCACCCATATTATTCATTTAAAAATAAATCATATTTCAACATTATAATTTCTCACAACCAATATATACTTTTATAAATCAACATAATTAATTTTAACTTTCGTCATAAAATCATGAATACTAAAATAATATGAAATTAAATTTTTCCAGTTGGTTTAATTTTAAAATAAAACTCAGATAAATAGCTTTTATAATAAGCTATAGTAATGATTGATTTAAAATATAAATATTACAAGCATTTACTTTATTCAGATGTATTGTTTATACGTATACTTTATAAAAGTCCTAACATCACAGCTCGGATAGCTGCTGAAATTTTATTATTCACATTTAACTTCTGCATTGAATTTCCGAGGTGAAAATTTACTGTTCTTTCAGTCACCCCTAGAATCTGGGCAATTTCTGCAGACGTTTTACCCTCAGCAGTCCAACGCAGTGCCTCTTTTTCTCGGTTCGTTAAATAAAGATTAAACTGAGCGAATTCCACCTCATTTACAACTTTAGCAATGCTAGAATGTACTGTTTGAGACAACCAATACATATTTGTATATTGTGCCTTTTGCTCTTTTTCCGACAATTGGTCATTGGATCTTGCGAGTGTTAACATCCCTCTGGTTCCAATAAAGTCGCGACTTGACTGAGCCCAACCGACATTAAGGCCATAAGAGCTCGCCTCCTCCCAGAAATCTTTTTCTTCTTGTGTCTTTGCAAATTGGCTCGACCAGACAAGAGGTTGAAGTGATACCATACAATGCTGCACAGTTGGATCTATCTTCACATATTGCCGTTCCACATACCGCTTTTGCCATGCTTCTGGATAATTATTCAACATAATCATTTTTGGTTCAGCAATAGATAATGGCGACTGCATACCATAAGCACAATAATCAAATCCAAGCTTTGAAGCTGTAGATTTAACGATCTCAAACAGCTGGTATTCATTTTTTACGATCAGAAATTCTGATAATAAATCCTCTTGCCAATTTTCCATTTACTCTCATTAGACTCCATTCACAAATCATTTTTTGTTCAGTTGCATATTGTGAATTCAAACAATCCAATTGAAGCGTAGGTCTCTTCGTTTACCTTTATTTCAACAAAGCTTTTAAATACCTAATTTTCTTTATCTGATTTTTCAATTTCAGATTTTGAATTCATCATCTAATTAACAACTCTTTTAAGCCAGATATGGTTGTAAATTATTCAGCCAAACTAAATTTATGAGAGCTTCTAAGGTTGTTATATTCCATGTGCGGATTATGCTTGAAAAATTAAATTTTACGGGATGCATTTTATTCCAAAAATTAAGTATTTTAAAAAAGATCAAGGAGACCTATTAATTATTATTGATAGTCAGTTTTCATTAATTTAATTAAACAATATTTTCTATCAACTATCTAGCCGGTATAATTTTACTAATTATTATGTAAAGAAACTAAAGACACCTTTAATAATTTAATAAATCAAGCAATTACATTATCACTCTCCTTACTTAGGATTATTATTTTAACAATGAGAGTTGATGCACACTAAAAGATCTACAACAACTCCAATCTATCTAGCATTTTTTAAAAGGCAGTTTGCATATTAAAACTACAAAATTCTCATTTTTCATAAGTAAGCCTTAAAGGCTGAATAACTCTCTAGTAAGAACAGCTTAACGGTGTATGCCATACAATTACATTTAACCTGTTAAACATAACAGTATTTTATTGGCAATAATTTATGTTATTTATCCATTGAACCCCAATTCAAGTCACTTGAACAGGTAGCATGGTCACCATCCCCCCTCATTTCTCAATATCAGCAGATGGTTTTATTCGACTGAATGAAAACCAGCTTATGAACTATCCACTCCAACACCTCATATCTATTGTTGAATCAACACAAATTGAAGATTCTCAAATTCTCTATTATGGTTTTACTGAATGGGCAACATCACTGACCCCAGCTTTAAGTACGGGATGGGATTGGGAATTTATTGAGTACAATGGCATCACGAGTATAAAAAGAATTGGACTGCCTCGAAGCAATATTATGCTTGTTGATGTATCTGGTACAGATATTGGATTTGAAGTTACTGAAACACTAATTGAAAAGAAAATCGATACTTTGTTCTGGGAACAGTTCATTTATGCTCAAATCAATACAACCCAAACAATGGCTAAATTAACTCCATATTTCTCTTAGAAACCTGTAAATTCTTACAGTTACCGCTTCCTCACCTGTTAAGTAAAGTCACTTGAAAAATAAGTGGAAGCACTTGTAATGAATGTTATTGCTGGATTTCAAAATAATTTTTCAGAAGGCCTATATACTAAATTTAAAAATTACCGCTATAGGGTATTTGTTGAATATTTAGGTTGGGAGTTGAACTGTCCTAATAATGAAGAACTAGATCAGTTTGACAAAGTCGATACCGCCTATGTCGTCGCTCAAGATAGAGAATCTAATATTATTGGTTGTGCCAGATTACTACCAACTACTCAACCTTATTTACTTGGTGAGATATTTCCTCAATTACTTAATGGAATGCCTATTCCTTGCTCACCAGAAATTTGGGAGTTATCAAGATTCTCAGCAGTAGATTTCTCAAATCCGCCATCTTCAGCTAGTCAAGCTGTGTCATCGCCCGTCTCTATTGCAATTCTGCAAGAATCTATCAACTTTGCAAGGGAACAAGGCGCAAAACAACTCATTACCGCCTCTCCTCTGGGGGTAGAGCGGTTATTACGTGCTGCGGGTTTTCGTGCTCATCGTGCAGGCCCACCCATGGTTATTGATGGCTATGCGATGTTTGCATGCTTGATTGATGTGTAGTTCATAATCAATTAGGTACACATTGAACAGCTGGAGCGAGAAAAAAGTAGCACTTGCACCTCTTTTTTCGCTTCAAATGTACTAAAAGCACTACCCGAAAAATTAGTTTGACTCATAAAAATTTTTTTAATTGTATTTCTTATAATCATTAACTGCCTGATCTAAAGCCTGAATTCCCTCATCAATTTTATCGGCAGTAATAGATCCAATGCCTAACCTTAAAAAATGTTGATGGTGATCTGTACTTAGAAAAAATGGCTGACCGGCCTCTATAAAAACTCCTACATTAGCTGCGTATTGGGCTAAAACAGTACAATTGATATCACTTTGGGTATCAATCCAACATGCCGAGCCACCATTTAATGCATAAACATTCCATGTGGGAAAGTGATGGTGTAATGCTGATATTAACTGCTCACCACGATATTTATGGAGTTGAAACTGACGACGTAACATGCCGTGGTAATAACCTTGATCAATAAAAAAGGCAAATACTCTTTGATTAAAAACATTGGGGTGCCGAAGCATTAGACGACGCAAATGACGCAACTCATTAATGAGTTCTGGGGCTGCTACGATGTACCCTAAGCGTAAACCTGGTGCTAGAGGCTTAGATAAGCTCCCGATATAAACTACTCTCCCATGCCGATCTAAACTTTTTAATGCAGGGATCGTAGTATTTTGAACTAGAACCTGTGCATCGTATTCATCTTCTATAATGATACTGTCTTGCTGCTCCGCCAGTTGTAAAAGCTTTTTACGGCGTGAAGGAGACATGGTTATGCCTGTTGGGCATTGTCGTCCTGGTGTCACATAAAAATAATCACAGCCCACAGCATTTGTTAGGGTAACGCCTTCATGATCAACCGCTAATGGCACAATATTTGGTGTATGCAACATAAAAATATTTCGTGCATCAGGATAGCCAGGGTCTTCTATACCAACACTTTGTTGTTCTTTAAGTAGTAGTGCTGCCAACATATACAATGCATGCTGGCTTCCTACCGTAAGTAATATTTCATTTTCTTTGGCCATAATTCCACGGGTCGGTAAAATATGTTGCCGTATTGCATTTATAAGAAAAGTATCATCACCTTGTTGTGTAATATCCCTTGCCCATATCGATGCATCTTTAGCTGATAAAGCTTTAACAGCACACTCACGCCAAGATGAGGCCGGAAAACTTTCAAAGTCAGGCTGACCATATATAAACGGGTATGGGTAACTCATCCAATCCGCAGGTTTATTAATATGCCTTTGTGCTGATGGGCGAAGACGAAAGCGTGAAACCCATTCTGTAGATTTTGATGTCGTTTTTATCGTTTTGCTTTCACTACTATCAATTTGGAAGCTGGGATGCACAAAATGTCCACTACGTTGCCTAGACTCTAAAATACGTTCAGCTACGAGTTGTTGATATGCAATAGTCACAGTATTACGACCAACTCCAAGTTGATCTGCCAAATAACGACTTGATGGAACAGCCATACCTGGCTTGAGATAACCTTGTACTAATGCAGTAAACATCATACGGCAAATTCTTCCCTGCAAATTGAGTCCACTTTGCTCAGTCTCTGCAAATAATACGTTCCATATACCTGGTGCTTCTGGATTTGTTACAAACTGATCTCTTTCCATAGTGCATTTCTCGACCTATTTTGAAGCCCAAATGCTTAACATGGTGCATTTTGCCTCTGAAGACCTATGATTTACCGAAATCTGGCATCATAAATACAAATGCAAGACCTATTCCAACATATAAAAAAAATAAAAAATTAATAAATTTTAAATATTTAAATTAATTTAAGTCTGGCTCCATCAAAACCTTAAATCTGGTACTACGGCTAATTGCTCTATTTCCGTACAGTTTAATCATCAAAAAGGATTCGTATGTATTTGGAGTTAAAAAGATGAACCAAGCTCAACTTTTGCAACTAATCACTGACTTTTCTACAGCATGGAATAAACACGATGTAGAGCAACTCATGGACTGTATGCATCCTGATTGTTGTTTTGAAACAGTTGCAGGTGATGAGGTATACGGTACACGTATTCAAGGGCATGAGGCTGTTCGTCAAGCATTTGAAAATACTTTTAAAAGTTTTCCTGATGCACAGTGGCTTAATGGTAAACACTGGTTGAGCGAAGATGCGCTATACGGAATTTCTGAAACAACATTTACAGCATCAACCCCTGAAGGTGGAAAGATTGAAGCCAACATGGTTGATGTTTTCACCTTTAAAGATGGAAAAATTTTAGTCAAAAATGCATTCCGTAAAAATCGCCCCGTGCAAGCAGCCGCTTAAGGAGCCTGCCCATGAATCAATCAGTACAACAATTAACTTCTCTAGACAAAATAGTTGATCCAATATCTGAACCCATTCATCGTGGCTTTAAAACCTACAACGCTAAATTTGATCCGTTGACAGATAAGATCGTAACTGGCAACGAACAATACGCACCAACCTACTGGGTTGCAACGGCTGGAACACCTCCCGATGATGATGGCCCATTACCAGGTGATACAGAGGCCGACATTGTCATTATTGGTGGCGGTTTTACTGGTCTTTCAACTGCGTTAACTCTTGCAGAACAATTTGGTACTGCGCCATTAGTTCTTGAAGCAAATCGTAGTGCATGGGGTTGTACAAGCCGAAATGGCGGACAAGGTCAAAATGCTTCTGGTCGGTTATATCGTTCACAGTGGATCGAAAAATGGGGACTAGATATAGCCAAACGTTTAGATGCAGAAATTCGCGAAGGTTTTGATTATTTTAAACATCTGGTAACTGGTATTGAATGTGATGCACAAGATGGTGGGCATTTATATATTGCTCATCGTGCAAAAAAACTGGCGTTTTTAGAAAACGAAGGCAAAGTCATGAAAGATGTGTTTGGTTATAACACTCGTATGCTAAGCCGCGAACAACTTCACGAAGAATTTGTTGGAGACCAAGAAGCTGCCGGTGCGTTACTCGAACCTGATGGTATTGGTGTACATCCTTTAAAATTGGCTTTTGGATATTTAAAAAGAGCGCGTGCTGCCGGCGCGAAAGTACATACCTCAAGTCCTGTATTAGATTGGGAAACACGTAATGGTATTCACTATCTACGTACCCCCCATGGCACGGTCAAAGCTAAACGAGTCGCTGTAGCAACAGGTGGTTATACACCTAATGGTTTGCATCCAAGCTTGTCTGGCAAAATCATGCCAATTTTATCTAATTCTATTGTCACCCGTCCGTTAACAGCTGCTGAGCTTAAAGAAGCAGGCCTACATAGTACAACGTTCATTACAGATACTCGCACTTTACGCCATTATTACCGCTTATTGCCTGATGGTTCAGTACAGTGTGGCAGCAGAAGTGCTTTAACAGGAGCCGATGCAAATAACCCTGTACATCTAGAGCGTTTAAAAGAAGGACTCTATCGCAAATTCCCAAGCTTGCGTGGTATACCAATTGCATATTCATGGTGGGGTTGGGTCGATGTCAGTCATGACATGATGCCACGAATTGTACAGCCTAATCCTGATGAAACTATCTATTATGCAATTGGCTATGGCGGCAATGGTGTATCTTTTTCAGCAATGGCAGGACGTCGTCTTGCAGAACGAATAATGGGCATTCAACGCCCACAATTTGATCTACCTATTTATCAGTCACCATTACCTTCACATTTATTTCGACCTTTTAGACGGTTGGGGCAAGCCTTGTTGTACCGCTGGTATTACTTAAAAGACGAAATGCTTTAAGTGTTATTCAACGATCAGCCTAACGATACGGTTATAAAAATTATGAGGGGAGTTAGCCATGTATGATTCAGATTCAAACCAAGATTTAAAAAGTAGCTTGAAGCCACGCCATGTCCAGATGATGGCACTTGGTGGTGTCATTGGTATGGGGCTATTTGTCGGTAGCTCAGTAGTGATTCAATCTGCCGGCCCTGCAGCCATTCTTTCATTTCTCATCACAGGTACCTTAATCATTTTAGTGATGCGTATGCTGGGGGAGTTAGCCACTGCTTCACCGGTAACAGGTTCCTTTTATGCTTATGCTCGCTACGCTTTTCAAGATTCACCATTTTTATCTCGCCTCGCTGGATTTATGACAGGCTGGATGTATTGGTATTTTTGGGTGATCGTGATTGCCCTTGAGGCAATTGTTGGGGCTAAACTTCTCGCTTACTGGTTACCTGATATTCCCCAATGGATCGTGAGTCTGGTTCTGCTCGTTCTATTAACCGCAACCAATTTGTTCTCTGTCAAATCTTTTGGTGAATTTGAATTTTGGTTTTCATCTATCAAGGTTGCAGCAATTGGGGTATTTATTTTCCTTTGTTCATTATATTTATTTGGTTTCTGGCCAAACCATCAAGCTTCAGGACTAGGTGAATTATTAAACCATGGTGGCTTTATGCCAAATGGTTGGGTTCCTGTGTTATCAGGTGCAGTTGCGGCTACTGGTTTTTATTTTGGTGCTGAAATCGTCACAATTGCTGCAGCAGAAACAAAAAATCCAGAGCAATCTGTTGCTAAGGCAACTCAATCTGTCATCACTCGTGTATTGCTCTTTTATGTTTGCTCAATCTTTTTAGTCGTATGCCTTGTGCCGTGGAGCAGCCCCGATATCGCAACACCTTATGTAAGTGCACTTAAAGTACTCAATATCCCTTTTGTTGCAGATATTATGAATGCTGTCATTTTAGTTGCGGTTCTGAGTTGTCTAAATTCAGGAGTTTATGCTGCAAGCCGTATGTTGTTTGCTTTAACCAAAAATGGTGATGCCCCTCGTGCCTTAACTAAATTGTCTAAAAATGGAGTCCCTGTTCGTGCCATCTTATTCAGCACACTATTTGGTTATATTTCCATTTTAGCTTCGTATTTTTCACCTGAGGGTATCTTTCCTTTCTTGGTCGAGTCCTATGGTACGGTAGCTTTATTTGTTTATATCATCATTGCCCTTTCTCAAATCCGTTTACGTCGTCACCTAGAACGTGTTGCCCCTGAACGAATTAAAGTTCGTATGTGGTGTTTCCCATACCTCAGTTATGTTGCCATTATTGGTATGGTTTGTATCTTTGCCGCAATGTCCCTCATTCCAAGTTTACAAAAAGCGTTCTGGTTCGGTATTGCTAGTGCTGCGATTTTATTCTGCATTTTTATGATTCGTGACTATGTGGAACTACTTAAATTACGTAATCAACATCCCAAGTTAGATACTCTCGTTCCTGCGAAGCATAACAAAATCTAACCTCCTCTCGTTTACACGACCTGTCTTTTAGATAGGTCGTAAATCTCTTTTCAGGAATAAGCACATGTTGTTGAAAGATAAACTCGCTGCTTTTGCAGTGGTGTTCATCTGGGGTATTAACTTTTATTTTATGAAAGTTGGTGTGAGTGAAATTAGCCCCATGATGTTGGGATGTTTACGCTATATTTTAGTTCTAATCCCCGCTCTACTTTTTATTCGTATTCCACAAGTCGGATGGAAATGGCTCTTGGCATATGGGTTTATTAGCAACTTTTCTCAATTTGCCTTTATGTTTAGTGCTATTGCCACAGGTATGCCTACTGGGCTAGTTGCTTTAGTTGTTCAATCACAAGCCTTTTTTACAGTGATGATTGCTGTATTTCTTCTTAAGGAGCAAGCATCTTGGAATCAATGGCTAGCAATCGTTATCGCATCATTAGGACTATTACTGATTGCATTAGGTCAACAGCATAGTCATATCCCTTTATTAGGCTTGATACTCGTTTTATGTTCAGCATTCTCTTGGGCATGTGGAAATATTGTTATAAAACGAATGGGGTCCATTAATCCAATCGGGTTAGTCGTTTGGGGAAATATTCTTACTCCTCTTTGGTTTTTATTATTCGCTATCCAAGATACAGGTTGGCAAGGTGTCGTTGTAGACTGGCACGCCTTAACATGGCGTGGTTTGGGAGCTGCTGCTTTCTTAGCTTATTTCGCAACTATTATTGGATATGGTTTATGGATTTATTTGCTGACACGTTATCCAGCAGCCAAGATTAGCCCACTTTCGTTATGGGTTCCTGTCATTAGTATGATTTTTGCCAATATTTTTTTAGATGAACATTTAAATAACTGGCAATGGCTTGGTTCTGTTGTTGTGATGCTAGGTTTAATGGTTCATCTACTTGGACAAAAAATCAAAACGCATTTGATTGGAAAAAAGCCACTTCACCCCTGATACAATATATTCGTACAAAAACCAATCTCATCTCTACAACAGCTATATATCGTCATTATCTTAATTTTAAGCTTACCTCAATAAAGGCCTAAGAAAAACTTAGGCCTTTATTCTCCAAATAGCTCAAGAATGATCTGAAGCATTCGTATTAAGATTTAAATTTTTAGGGTTTGTATGATGCGTATCTACTACAAAGCTTTTATCACGCGGCATAAATGACGTCGATATAATTGCGACTACAGCCATACTTCCAATATAAAGCATAATTAGATATGGATTACCCTGCCCGACACTCAACAATTTAGTAGCAATCATCGGTGCTAAACCGCCACCTAATACGCCAGCCAACTGTACCGAAATCGAGATTCCGCTATAACGAATTTCCGCTGGAAATTGACGTGCAAAAAGCTGAGCTTGCGGCGCATACATAATTGGGAACACAACGCCAATTGCCAAAACAATTGCTGTCCACACTAATACCGGATCCTTGGTATTGAGCATGGTAAAAAATGGATAGCAGTAAAGCGCCAATATGCATAGACCAAACATAAACATATTGCGTTGGCCGACTTTATCCGACAAATGTCCACATAAAGGCGTCATAAATAAAATCACGGCTGCGCCGCAAATGGTGGCAAATAAAATGTCTTGGCGCGGGATTCCAAGTTGTGCAGTGGTATAAGCCAATGTAAAAGTTGAAGCAATGTAAAACCATGCATTTTCGGCAGCGCGAGCCAAAATAATGGTGATGAGTTGCTTTGGATGGTTTTTAAAAACCTGTAGAGCAGGAACTTTAACTTCTTCAGACTGTTGTTTTACTTTTTCGAAATCTGGCGACTCAGGCACTTTTACACGAATATACCAACCTACTGCCAGTAAAATAATACTGGCAAGAAATGGTAAACGCCAACCCCAGCTAAACAGTGCTTCTTCAGGTAATAACGACACCAGACCCAACGCGATTGAGGCTAGCATTAAGCCACCACCTGTACTAGCTTGAGGCAAACTACCCCAAAACCCTTTCCCGCCTTCGGGCGCATGTTCAACGGCCATCAGTACAGCACCGCCCCATTCACCGCCCATTGCCATACCTTGAATAAATCGCAAGACAACCAAGCCAATCGCAGCCCAATATCCAATTGATTCATAAGTCGGTAATAAGCCAATCAGTACGGTTGGGATCCCCATGAGCATCAAGGTCAACAGCAACATCGATTTACGGCCAATCTTGTCACCAAAGTGACCAAAGACTAAGCCGCCTAATGGTCTTCCAATAAATCCAACGGCATAGGTGGCAAATGCAGCAAGCACGCCGGTAAGTGCATCCAGATTTGGGAAAAATAGCTTATTAAAAATGAGCGCTGCTGCCGCACCGTAAATAAAAAAGTCATACCACTCAATGGTGGTGCCGACCATGCTAGAGATACCTGCTAATCGATGTGACGACTTTTTAGTATTTGAACCGTTTCCATGTATTGATTGCATCGTAATATCCTTTTTAGATTTTC
>Ga0233424_10001083_pt1 | contig 26905 bp, 32 predicted proteins | sample Watercolumn_Towu_FD_181011 | JGI IMG/M metagenome (GOLD analysis project Ga0233424, IMG submission 181011) | Freshwater microbial communities from Lake Towuti, South Sulawesi, Indonesia - Watercolumn_Towuti2014_125_MG | ecosystem: Environmental > Aquatic > Freshwater > Lake | place: Indonesia... | reverse complement strand
ATAAGATTCGGTATTTCCAAAATTGATCCATCAATAATGTACGTCTTGCGACTAGTCGTTGAACCTTCTTCTAATTTAGAAGCTTGGCTGCTGATTGTCCGCTAAGGAGTTTCCAGCAATTAACCGAATTTTATAAGGGCTATCAATTAACCCTTCGCATATCAAAGTTCAATTCACGGATCTGCTCTTTATACCATGCATCATCATAAACTTCAGACCAATGATATTTAACAGCGATGAATCCATTTTTAGTAGGATTATTAATATAATCCATATGATTAGGTATTAATTTTTCATCTTCATCGAAAATTTCATCAGCATCAACTGCATTACCCCACATCTCAAAGAAAAATTTACCAACGCCTTCTACTCCGTTAGGAGTAGACGTAATCATTAGTAAGGTTGGATCATTATTAACTTATAGTTACTTATAAGATTAGACTATATCATATTTCAAAATATTCTATTTTGAAATTCTCCCGTTTCGAAGTAATAAAATTACCTCTACGTCTTTCGACTAGTCGTTGAACTTTAGTTTAAATCTTAGATTTAAACCCTTAGCTGCTGATTGTCTTAAAATTGAAGAGTTTCCAGCAATTAGAGAGATTTTACATGGGCATCCAATTTTTACCCATGCTTACGCGCCTGTATACGTGCCTTTGATAGTACAGGTTGTGCTGCACCGTACATTTATATTTAGGGAGGCTCGCTACTTCCTCCCCCAGAATTATATCTAGCTACATATTACTATGCAGATTAGACTATATCTTTGACTAATAAAACATTAATATGATAAAATGAAATATTTACAATTAGATATTTCATATATATTTACATCATTAGTCATTTCCTGTTTCCACTCGCTTGAGTGTACTCCCTTTCGGGATAGTCGTTACACCTTATCTCAGAATTTATAATTCTGGATCTTGGCTCGGTATTATCCAAGTGATATATTATATTTATATTAAATTAGGAGATCCACCGAATTAAAGAAATTTTAGGAGGCCTATATAAAATCAAGCCTCGCGTATATGAGTGATAAAAGCCTCTTCCACGAAATATTCGGGGAGAAATCGCTACTTCCTCCCCCGGAATTATATCCAGCTATATATTATTATATAGGTTAGACTATATCTTCAACTTATGGTATTGTATTGTTTAAAATATTCAATATCTTCTTCAGTTATTTTAATATTTTTCCAAGTTTCTCTATTAATAACTCGGTAAACAGCTACATCACTACATTGTAAATTTAACTTTTTTTTGATATTTAAAATGGAAGCGTTATTAATGCTCCATTCCAAAATCACTAATTTAACCAATTTTAAATCAAATACATTAGTTCTTGTATTTTGTGCAGATTCTTGAGGAGTTACCCATCTACAATTTTCAGGACAATAATCCCCATCATAATCTTCGCGATCGATCATATGAATATTTGAGGGTCTTTCTCCCATATCATTATAAAAATTTACTAAGCCATTTTCATTTAACCATCTATCACATACTTTAATTCCACGTTCTCCATAATTAAAATAATCAGGGTTATTTGGATTAATGCAACGACTTATTAAATTATTTAATATATATCTATGAGGAGTATAATGAAGTCCATGAGTTTCATTTTTTTCTTTTCGATATCGATCTGCAAATTCACAACCAATACGATTACAAGTATGATTTCCCGGTTTCTTTAAATTACTACTATTCCATTCTTTCTCAAACCCACAATCACATACACATAGCCAAATTGATTGATAGGCTTTATTCTTACCAACATATTTTAAAACAGTTAAATTACCAAATCTTTGTCCAGTTAAATCTATAAATTTCATAAGTTGCCCTGCGCTTCGAATCATATTGCTTGATTCTACTCCGTTTCCGGATAGTCGTTACACCTTCTTTTAAATCTATAATTTAAAAGCTTGGCTCGGTATTGTCCAAGTGATATATTATATCTATATCAGATTAGGAGATCCACCGAATTCACAGGGTTTTTTATCGACAAAATCTATCGATATATAAAATGGGACTTGTCATTGAACGAGCAATTTGCTCAGGTCCAGAGGTAGTACTAGGATAAAATACATCTACTCGACTACCATTCTCATATTCAAGATAAGTTTTACGATCCGCAATTTGACGATTCGATGCCCCAAGCTTTAAAAAAAGCGGCAGCATCTCATGAATGAACTTAATTTTACCTAAGTTCTCGAGAGCTGCCGATTTTTTCATATTAATAATAATTGCTCGATTTCTCGGATAAAAATTCATCATATATTCAATGATAGCAGCCGCGATAGTACTATTGTGAGTTGGAATGAAATGTCCGCATAAAAACATTTTACTAGGATTATCAACTTGAATACATCTAACAGGTACCGAATCAACTTTAACTATATTAATTATCTTATGTTCTTTTTTAATAGGGTAATAACTAGTTATTGAAATATTTTGATAATTTAATAACTCATAAGTTGTTAAAATTTTATCAATATAATCAATTTTCCAAAGATGGTCAGCATCTGCAATAATAGGATCTACATAATCAAATTCAATCCTATAACAATCATGGTTATACATAATATCAGTTGCGGCGATAACTACTGTAGGTTTACCGTTCTCACCTAATATAGTATCCCCTACTTGTAAATCCCCCATAGTTGTCCATTTACCGTTAGGTAATGGTATGGGGGTATTTATGTCAAGGGCTTTACCTAACTGTCTGCTAGCCATGAACATAACTTTATCAAATTTAATTGCAGATCGAACTACTCTTCTTAACTTAGCATGCATATGTTCAGGTGTATATTTTAAAGATCCACCAATTTCAGGAATATACACATAATTAAAAATGAAATAAAATATATTATTTTTACATTTAATATATTCTAGGGCTTTCTGTTCAGTTGTCAAATGTGAGTAGTCTTGCATATTTTATCCTAAGGGCCAGTCATTCGATTAAATCCATCACGAATATGAGAATAACCTGATCTTAAATCTGAAAATAATCCTTTAGCCCCAGATCCAATTTTCGATAAATTAGAAGGTTCTACTGGTGGATTAAAAGCATTTGTAAAAGTATTATATCCTGCTTTTATTGAACCTTTGGTATTTTGAATCATATTTTTTATCGGCATTCCAAGTCCACCTTTAGCCCCAACTAAACCAAGACCTATTAATCCACCTCCAAGCATAATCTTTCCTTTATTGCGATCCCAAAAACTAGAGGGTTGACCAGGTTGAACAGCATATTCTTGTTCATATACAATTAGCAATTTCTCAACTTCTTCTAATATTAACGACATAGTCAAACTCCCTTTTTCGAAAACTCAGACATAGTAACATCATATCCAGATTTCAACATTTGCTGTTTTTGATCATCAGTTAAATCAAAATCAATAGCAGATATATTATCGATACAAATACGAATAGTCCTATCCCAATCATGGGAATCTAATCCATTAGTTTGCTCATACCCATATATTAAATTAAATATAGATACTGCAAAATTAAAAATATTATTTGTTTTAATTTTTTCAGTATTTTGAACTTCACCAGTAGTATCTAATCTAAATCCTAATGTATTTGGATTAATTAATCTTTCACCAATACTATGACAATTTTGATTAAATTCTAAACTATCAAATATACGAATAGGAAAATTATTTAATACTCCACCATCAACATAATAATCACCATTATATCGAACGGTTGCATAATAAAATGGAATTGACATTGACATTCTTAATGCATCAACTACTTTAACATTCGGAGTATTTTTAGCGCAAAATACTTCAGATCTTCCTTTTGATACATTAGTAGCCACTACAAAAAGATTTTTTGTTTCCCGAATACGTTCAAAATCTTTAAATGTAATATCAGGATATAAATGCTGATCAGCTAACACTTTTTTGGCCCAGGTAATAAATTTTTCACCTGTGCAAATACCATATTTAGTCATTAACCTCCAACCATTACGGATCAATCCAATGTTATCATCTTGAAATTGTCGAAATTGTGTATCGCATAAGATCTGTCCAATTTGCTTTCCAGATAATCCGATAGCAATTAAAAACGCAGCGATAGATCCTGCAGACGTACCTGCTACATTTTTTACTTTTGAAAAATCAATTTGTTTTTCTAATGCACTAATAGCGCCGCCATAAGCTATACCTTTAACACCGCCACCTTCTAAAACTATATTTTCAACTTGCATCCTAATCATCCTCCAATTCATCTGGAGTTTCTTCATCACTAGTATCAATTAACTCAATATCTGCCAATTCATCAGATTCAAGATCATAATACACATTCATATACTGACCTTCATCTAAACATGAATCTAAAGTCATCGCTAAAACAAATACTGGAGATTCACAATCTGATGTTATTTGTACTAAATCTAAAGATTGCAGTAATTGATCTAAATCTAATGAGGTATCGGAATCTACATTATCTACTATAAATTGAGCGACCATTTGCAAAAAACTCTCATAATCTTGGGCAATAGAACCTGCAAATTGTTCCATTTGATCTAAAATTTGAGGGTTTAATGTATCACTTGTACCATGGACGGATAATAATAATTCACCATCATGATTTGGAAACTCTATTGTTTTTCCGATTGAAGCTTCGTCAGTTTCCTGCGAAATGGCTGAAAAGCTATTTTCTGAAATATATTCTATTTTCATTATTTATACGCTTTATTTATATAATTCGAATAATTAGAAGCTAATCGAGATGGGTCAAGATGTAACATTCCCATAACTGGATTTGTAACTTTATGAGCTTGTCTTTCAATAAATTTTTTCGGATTAAATGCAGAAGCTAAATATGCAGTTGAAACTGGAACAGCTGCCAATCCAGCTGCCAATCCAGCCCCAGCATTTACTGCTAATTTACCTAATGCTGAAGCTTCTTCAATTAAATTAATAACATCATTAATTATCATTAATTTTAATTACCATGTAATGATTTATCTCTAACATACGCATTTGATGCACTTCCACGCCCAAACATATGTCCAGCGGCTGCACCTATACCCGCACCTATAATTGGAGCTCTTGGATCTCTAAATGCCAATCCAGCTAAACCTCCAACGCCTGCTCCAAGTAACATTCCACCAATCCCTCGTCGAGCTTGTTTCATAGTCAATTCATTCATATCAGTAGCTGACATTTGACGACCAGACAATGCTAATCTTGAAGCAACTGCATTTTGCTGTGCAGCTTGAACTGCTCCCGGTCCAAAATACGGTCCAGCTAAAGCGTATGGAAGGCTTGAAAATTGATCCCATACGCCGCCTTCATAAATACTTATTAATGATGTAATATCATTTAATATCATTTTATAGCTTCTTTAGCTTTATTATATAAATCCCGAGCTGTTCCACTAGCTTTATCGTATACTCCACTAATAGTTTTTCCAGCTTTTCTAGCATCATCAATTGCATTTGCAGCTTTCGCATATGATTCAGGATCACTCGCTTTAAATCCAGCTTGGGCAACTTTCGCAGAAGCTTTAGCTCCTAACTCAGCACCTTTAGCAGTACCTTTTGCCATATAACCAGAACCTTTTAACATAGCATCGCCAATTTTCTTTTGAACATCGCGACCTAAATGACCTTTATATCCAGCGTAACCTGCTCCAGCTGCTCCAGCTGCGAGAGCTGCGAGAGCTAATTTACCTTTATGTCTGGATAAAAAAGACTCTTTTTTATCCTGTTGTGTAGCTTCAACTTCAGTAATTAATGAATCTATATTTGCTAAAATCATCTGTAATTCCTCAGATTTAAATGTTTAAAAAGTTTCTGTAAATATAAAATTTGGAACTTAGCATCATCATGAGAATTATGCTTTATTAATTTATAATTCTCTCTGATTTTATTTTGTATATTATTAAACTCTTGCTTTGGCACTAAACCAGCAATTGTTCGAACATCTCTATCATTTTTATAATCAATTGGATATTCTAACTTACATGAGATATAAGCAGATTTTAATATTACATTATCAAAATTTATACCATTACCCCATAAATAAATAATATCATTATTTCTTAAGAATTGAGAAAATTCAATCAGTCCATCATCTAATTCTTTTATATTACATTCTAATAATGAATATCTTGCTTTTGATTTTTGATCTAACCAAAAATGAAAGCAACTCGCATCAATAGTTAATCCTCGTTCAATACAAGAGTCTAAATCAATATTTCGATGAAATATTTTTCCAATATAATCACTATATGGATCAAAATGAATAGCGGATACTGAAAGAATAGCTGCATTCGGACGTTTTCCCAAAGTCTCAAGATCTACCATAACATGAGACATTTACTCTCCTTATACTAATGTATAAGTAATATTTAAATTATTTAAATCCCACCAATATAATGCTGGGCAGTAATTTAAATAATTCTGTTTTGTCAATTTAGTATCTGCATTTTTTGAAGGAATTAAAGATAAATTCCCATTTGGAATAATATAATCTAGCATTGTAGAAATATTCTTATTAGCACTATCAGTTAGTTGTATGTTAACTCCCTTAATTGATGGGAATAAAGTATGAAGAATATCTGCAACTACTGATCTATAAAATTCCAATTTAATACCAGTATGTGTAGTATTTAAAAATTTAGATACCTCTAATTTAATTTGATCTAAATGGGCTATTAGATCTATTTTATTTTGAGTAAGATATACTTTATCAAAAATTATATGAATTAATAATTTTAATGGAAAAAATATTTGGGTTGTAACATCAGACCCATCAATAGTAAACCCTTCAGTATTATTTAATGATTTTAAATCGGAATTACTTATATAATAACTATTCAAAAATCTAATCTGAACATCATCCGTAATCATTCGATTTTCAGATAACTGTAAATTTTGCAATTTAGAAATTAATTGATCACTATAAAATTCTGGGAATTTATTATATTCTAATTTATCAATCATTGGAACAAATAACATATGGGATTGATTATCAGATATATATTCTCGTACCCTTAATATATCTCCAAAATCATTAGCATATTGAAAATTTTCAAATTTAAGAGAATAAGTATTACATGTAATAGTATTTAATATGTCCGACCCATTAACTTTTTCATAAAATTTTACTGGTTCTAACAGATCTAAAGAAATCGTTATTGGAACTGTAATTATCCCTTCATATTCATATATAAAATGAGAAAAACCATCTGCAGTTTGCAATGGAGATGTTTGAACTCTAAATGAAAACTCAGAAATAACTATATAAATATCATAATTTGATAAATCTCCACTGCTTTTAATATTAAATATTGTAAAAATACTAAGATTAGTTTCTCCTGGTTTTAATCGAGTTTCCACAGTAGTTTCAATATAAATATTCGGTGGATCAGATATTATATTATCAGTAGATAATCCAATAAATTGCGGTCGAATAGATCTTAAATAAGCTTCATAATCAACTAATATTAAATCTGAATAATATTTATAATAATCTGGCTGAATTGCTAATGAATAATAGGAATCTGAATATTGTGTTTTTCGATAAATAAAAGGAGATATGAACGTTTTTGAATTAATAACCACTTGAGGTTTATTAATATATACATATACATCATTTGTAAATGGATCAACATTTGAGATTACTTGATTTCCTATGAATTCAGATTTTGGTATTGAATATGTTAAAGTATATACTGGGTTAAAATATTTATCCATTAAAGGAATATATACATTAATTATATTTTCTTGTAATGAAATTTTTCGAAATAAAATAACATAGTACTTAAAATAATTAGAAAGTATTTGAAAATAATCTTCAGAAGATATTAAATTTTCTCGGGTTTGAACAAATTTTATTAAAGCATCTCTTAAAAATTCATTTGCTAAAATATTCGTACCACCATAACCATTTGAAATATTTAATGTTATATTACTATTTGGAATTTGAGTATATACAATATCAGTACTTGAAGCTGTTGTTTTAGGATAATCTATCATTACACAATCAGATTGAACCGATGATAAGATCATAGCCCCAATATTTCCTTTTTCCCCATAAGTAGTGCGAATATCTACTATTATATAACTTTTAGGAATATATTTACCTTGTGTACCATTACCTAACTCTAATAATAATATCTTTTTTCCATCTTGTTGTTCAATAATTCGATAAAATATATGAGGATCATTTGAAGTTGAAAAATTTTTGACATGTTTTACTTGAAAATCTTCTGTAAAATCATTCAAAACTTCTTGCACTCTAATATTAATATTTGAAATATCTTGATCACTTGGGATTTCAATTTGAACTGGATAAAATGATCCATATTTATATAATGGAACAGTTAATTCATAATTAATAGTAGAATATTGAATTGCATTGATTAATGGAAAAACTGCATTATTTTCTTCTAATGGTTGAATCGATCTATTTCCTTGAATATTAATTATTTCAAGTGACCAATTTTTATTAATAATAGATCCAGTTTGCGGATTATATGTTGGTAAAGCTCGTATTGTATATTCAGCCCCAATCTTAAATGGCATATCATCCACTAATACTTCAATATTTGAAAATTTAATTTCGCGTTTCGCAATATCTCGACCAATAGAAGAAAACATAAACATATCAAATGTAATTGTTCCTTGTAATATTGATTCTTTCGCTAAATCAAAATTAAATCCAAATAAAGATGAATGTTGTATTAAATTTGCATTTTCAATTGATGTGATTGGGAATGCTTCATTAAATAGGTTATTATAATAATTTTTGGTATCAAATTGTAAATTACCTAAAATATGCAATAAATAACCCAATGCCCCAACTTTTGAAATTTGCAAGTCTGAAGAGTTTAAATCATTTTTTAATTGTTTATAATAAAAATCAATAAACTCCGCAGGAGTTGTTAATGTGCTTAAATTTTGCATCACTATCTTCCATACTTAGGTAATTTTTTTAAAGATATCCTCATTTTCTCTGGAGCAACACTATATTCAATAAATTGATTTATAATTTCATCAGTAATTGAATAATTAGAAAGAGATGAAATTAATAATTCCTCAACAAATAATCTAATTTTTTTAAGTTCCTGGGTGTCTAAAGTATCTAATATCTTATTAATTATACTACTAGAAATCTCTAATAATATATTAATTCGATTATCATTTGGTGGGGTATCCTGCCAATTCACATCAATAAATTGTCGAATACTATCAATGTCTGATTCATTAATATTATCAGATAAATCAGTATAATTATTTAGAATATTATCAATAAATGGAATAATTTCTTTCAATAAGTTTCGATTATCAGATCGAAGATCAACTGTAAATCTATTAATTATATCTTCTTTTACCGAGTTAACCGATATACGTATTAATTTTACTGGAGAATAAATTACATTAGATTTGATCATTGAATTAATTGAAACTTTTAATTCTTTAGAATATTTATGAATTATCTCATTATATTGCACTTCTAAATCATCATACATTTTTTGTATAGAATTTTTTAAAAAATTAATAGTTGAATTATAAAAATCATTAAATATAATATTAATTTTATCAGTTTCTATTTGAATTTGAGATGTTAAATTAGATGCAAATAAATCGTTTCTATAATCTAATAATTCTTGTTTATTCATCATAAACTCGTTAATTTTCCAGTAAGTGTCGCTTTTGCAGTTTTAGCTCCAGAAGTTAAATCTCGACCTATTGTTCTAATTGAAGATTGAGAATAAGATCCACTAATTCCAACCGCAGAAGATTGTAATGAATTAAAACTATTTCTAGCTACTATACCAGCAGATTTAACTCCACCAATAATAGAATTTATTTGTTGCGTAGTTATACCAACTATAGATTGAGCATCTTGTACTATTTCCTTAAATGGATTTAATATACTCCCAATCCCAAATAAATCACTTCCACTAAATCCATAATCAAATAAAGAATATACATCATTTTGGAAATCTTCAATTACCCAATTTGAATATCCACTCATATTATCAGATGGCGAAAATGACCCATCACCAGCTAAAACACAATCTTGATAATCAGTACATATATAATTAACACTAAATATAGTTAATTGATAATTATTCCGGGATCCAATAATTTCTTTTACAGGAACTGAAGTTGGAAAAATACCAATAGCTTTTCCAATATATGTTATACTAGATAAATCTGGTTTATATTTAATAATATATGCACATGTTGCGTAATCTAATGTCTTTGAAATAATATAATCTATTGTTGGTGAAACATTTCCTAAAATTACATCTTCAATATAATGTAGCCAAGTATGATGCATTGAATAAATATCTAATCGATGATTTTCAATAAATGATATTGAAAGTTGCCCTCCTGCAGATTTACCAACCCCATATGGTATTTTAATATTTGCAGTAGATTGAATATCACTATTTAATATTTGTGGATCAGGAGGTGTAAATTCTTGAGCTAAAAATACATAATTTTTAGATTGACTTGAAAAATCCATTCCTAATCCAGATAATACTGGTGGCTTCAAATAAATTAAAGTATAACCTCCAATATCAGGCACTCCATCTCCCGAGGCATTATACCACGTTTTTAAGTAGTACTCTGATATTGGGTTGTCATTTTTCCGATCTATTAACGCTCGTAGTATTTCATACAAGATAATTATCCATTACAATTAAACTTCTGAATATTATAAGCTAGCATATATATTACAATTCTAATTAATTGAGACCGATTAGTATCAGAATATCCCATAAAATTATATGGGATTGAAAATTTAGTTTGTAATATATCTTGTAATAATTTAGAAGCGATTAATTTAATTTGGTTCACTTCATGATTATGCTTTGAAGATATAATTCTTTTCTGAATTTGTGATTGAAAAGATTCAGAACAAATTGATTGTTGATTTAAATCTGAAATTCTTCTAAAAATTAAAGTTAGTAATTCTTTAATATATTCATCATACTCCATTTTATGAAGTGAAGTTAGAATTACTTTCAAATTCTTTTCTTGTGATTTAGATTGTTGTAATAAGAAATCTACAAATTCCTTAGGATAATTGGGATTTGGATTCATTACGATATAATTCGTAATATTATCTACTTGATCTTCAAATGTACTAGAAGAAACTTCTTCATCATCAACACTTGTTCTTGAAGTATTTATTTTTAATCCTTTCTTTTTTGCCTCAAAGTATAACGGCTGAAGTCCACTAGCATATTTTTGTCCACCATTATCTAAATCGGCAACGGCACCTGATCTAAATAATTGACGTAATCTATTGAAACTAGCTTCAAATAATCTTTTAGTTTCTTTAGAATTTGACAATATATAAGACTTATATTTTTTATAAATTGTATCTACAAAATAATTTTGTATCATCTCTAATGGAGTAGAATATTTATTTGGTAAATATTTCTTATTCATTATTGATGAAACGACATAATGCATAGTATCAGGCGAGCAATGGGGGATGCTACTTTTTAATCTTCCATTCCAGAGCTTAAATAGCATTAAAGTCAGAGCTTGTTTAGCAAGAGGCTCCATATCATTATGAGATCCGATTAAGATACTTAATAGTAAAATGTGGTAGTATGGGTTATTATGCCATTACGTTTAAAAAAGATCGCCACTCTTTTTTCGGATTTTTATATCCTGCTTATAGTTACCTATAAGATCAGACTATATCATTAACTCAGTTTCAATTAATCACTCTGAATCTTTTATATTTATTGAAATGAAACTAAGTTATTTCGCACTTCCACTCGCTTGAGTGTACTCCCTTTCGGGATAGTCGTTACACCTTCAACTATTATTAATTAGCGGTTAATAACAGAAGCTTGGCTCGGTATTGTCCTTAATATTAAACTAATAGGAGTTTCACCGAATTCACGAAATTCACAATAATTATTACTAATTAAAGGGACATATAATTATCTTTGCATCTGCAGGAACTTGCCAATCACTAGCAAATGCTTTAGCAATTTGCTCTTTAGAAAGTCCAATTTCATCGAATAAATGAAATACATCTCTTTCTGGAATTACAAATGTTGCGCAATATCCATCATTTTTCTTTTTAGTATCTAAAACATCTAATTGAATTTTATGTACTAATCGTTGTAATGAAATGTAGAGTCTCCGATGAAAATCCTTATTTTCAGGTTTAGATGCTTCAACGACTAATTGATCTATTAAATTCATATTTGCCTTACTCATGAATTAAATTATATTTAAACCAACAAAGCTAATACTCTAGATAATTTTAAATTATTCTCTTTGAAATTCTCAACTAATGAAATTAATGTTTCAGAATCAAACATTTCTTTATACATATCAGATTCAATTAATTCATTAATTTTACTTTCAATAATATATGGGAAATTAATCGACCTAATATAATTAGACATTAAAATTGTTTTATATGAATGATCTACTGATTCTTCAATTGAAAGATTTTCAGCTATCATTAACTCATATGATGATTCAACTATTAATTTACTATATTTTTCTTGGCGTTGAGATTCTGTTAAATTATAATAATTTTTAGAAAAAAAGTCAACTGTTAATCGATTAGCTTCAGAAATAAGTAAATTCTCACTTGATTCTAAAGAAACATTTTTAAACCCATGAACCTTTGGCTCAATATTAATATGCTCATAAATTGCTTTTACATTTTCCAATAATTTGGAAAGTAATTTGGAAGCATGTTCATGTTGTTCTTCTTCTAATTGGGATAAAAACTTTTTGTAAATATAAGAATCTAACTTTATTTTACTCGCAAAAGTATCATCTGAATACTCTTCAAATATATATAAAGAGTAATCTACTTTTTTTGGAGTTTTTTGTTCAGATACTTGTTTTGCCTCAAGGGCCTTATTCTCTTTTATTCGCTGTAAAGCATCATATGCCACTTTTGACAATTGATACTTATCTGTAAATTGACTTGGCATTGTAAAATATCCTCTAATATTTTAAATTATAATTACGTATATTGAGAAGTGAGTTGAGTTGGTTGAGTTGGTGTAGTTTTTCTATTCAAATAATGCCATCCAGTAGCTCCGGTTAAAGCACCCGCTGCGACTGAAGGGACCACATATTTAGACATTGCATTTTTACTAACCTTAGCTAATTGTTGAGCATATTGAGCCTGACCACTGTCTACTCCAGCATTATACATTTGATTAGCACCATATACTAATCCACCAGTAATTGTTAATGGAACAGATAAATGTCCAAGTCCAGATGCAATATTACCAACCCCAGTTGCAAGTCTTTTCGCTCCAGTCCATGCATTTTCATCTATTTGTAATAATAAACTGTCTATATCTTCTAATATCATTAGAATACCTGAAATATATCTTTTTGATGATCTATAAATGCTTTCATATTGCTAAATGAAATTCGCCCAGTTTGACCTGGTGTATTAAACATAAATTTATAATATATTGTAGCTGATTTTTCATCAATTATTATAAGGTTTGGAACTTGTAATCTTTCATTAATTAAACGAATCATATTTGCCATATGTTTTTCATTTAATTTAAATGTCTGCAATATATTACGTTCTTTTTGTTGGTCCTCTTCAGATTTACCTTCACTTGATTTTACTGCATTATATACTGATTTCTGCTGTTGAAATCCTAATGCCGCAAGTGACATATATAATTTTTCAATAACTGTAGATTTTAAAACTAAACAATAATTTGGAAATTCTAAAGCATCTCGTTTTTGAATTTTAATATCTTCAACTATAGATTTAAAATATTCACATATATAAGCTAAAAAACAATATAATGCTAAAAAGTAAATAATATGAGAAATTGCAGAAGCCAAATTATCTAATAATCTAGGATCTCTAGTTGAATATCCGGCTGCTCTTCCAAGTAAAGTATTAATTCGTTGTCCAAATTGAAAAGTTCTTTCCGCAGAATTAGATATTGGTGCACTTACAATAAATTTATTAATTATCGAATTCGAAACTGCTTCATTACTTCCTGTTGATTTAAATATTAAAAACCGTAAAGATTCCCTACTATCTTCAAAAATCTTTTTCAATCTAGATTCATCCGTTGCTAAACGACTAATATATGATTCTAAAGTATTAGTATATACTGTTAATTGTGTAGATAATTTAACTAAATCATCTACAAACTTTGCAAATTTATTAGTATCCATTCCAACTAATCCAAAATAAGAAGATTTTAAATCTCTTAATACTGGCTCAACTGCAATCTTAGGTACATAATCACATATTACTGAATTCATATCTAATTTAGTTTGTAAACTCTCTTCTTCCTTCTGCATTCCAGATTGAATTGCGCTCGAAAGTAAATCAAAAAATTCATCCACTTTACCTAAAATATTATCACTTCCTCTCTTAATAATCATAGAAACATCAACATCATCACTCGAAACCAATGCATTAGCTATAGAATTAAAAAGAGGAGTTGTTTCATTCGCCATAAATCCAGCAAATAATGTTTTAGATTTAACTATTACTGAATCTCGAAGAACTATTGAATCATTAACGGCGGAAGATACATTAGCTGTAATAGAATCGGAAGTTTTTATTCCAGCTTCATCTGCCCAATCATTAGCATTTAATAACCGACTAAAATACTTGAACATTTGGTCCATTTCAGTCTCAGTTCCTTGAAGTAATTGATGAACTCTATGACTTGGACCAGACATTGCTCCCTTATCATCATATTTTCTAGCTTCCTCCCGAGCATCTTTAATATTCGGATTATCACTAGTTCCAAAATAAGTCATGTAATCTTGAGGAGTTATTTTTGTCATTATCCTTTTAATAGTATTTAAATTATTACTACTAGTTAAAGATAAATTATTTGTCTGCGAATGTGAATTATATCCTGCTGATATAAATAATAACCAAAATAACGCTGGTGAAGAAACGGAATATTGTTTAGTTCCAATAACCAAAGGAATATCAATTAAATTTTCGATCGTAATCGATGATAATATTGGATTTAGATCTTTATATTGCGGATTATATTTAATTTGATCTGCAATAAATTGTTTCATCTTATCTACTTTTGCCTGATATTCATATGGTGAACTTGAATTATATCCACTACCATATTTACGTTTTTCTGTTGTTGATAATTGATTAAGATACGATTGTAATGATGTCGGATCCTTATTCAATATTCCTAAATTTTTCGCTAATTCATCTGCAGGATTAATATGATCATTATTAACTTCAATATATCCAGATCTACTAGCAGCAACCTGAATATCTAATACATTTGATGTTTTAATTTGAGTTATAAATTGAACTGTTAAAAAATCCCGTATATCATTAGCATATTTCATTAAAGATTTATCTATAATTATTGGATAGATAAACACTAATGATTCTTTATTAATTGTATTAGATGTCTGTCTAATCGATTGAATCGTTGCCGACGGACTTCCAGATAGCCTCATGAGTTAACCTATGGATATTGATTACATACTTTATTATAAACACAAAAATAACACCCTTTGAGATCTATAAATCGATTACTCATTGGAATAATTACATTTGAATCTAAAGACGCTTTAATTGTTGAATATTTATCTAAAATATAGTTTTCATATAATTCAATATCAATTGAATTCAAATCAATTGTAAGTACTGTTAAAAACCAAAATGGATTTTTTTTACTTTCTAGTTTTCGTTTTAAATCTTTACTAAATTTAACATCATCAGATATTGATCCTTCATCTGAAGAAATTAATTCATGACAAATATAAATTAATTGTATATACCTAATATTATACTTAGATAGTCTTGGAAGAGTTCCATTTCTAGTTGGTTGTTGTGTTTTTGCTTCTTCTAATTTATTTTCTAATAAATATTTATAAAATACAGATTGATAAAAATCAGAATTTCTAGGGGCATTAGTTTTAATAATTGCATCATAATCTGAATAAGTACATGATTTAATTTCAACTACTGTATCATCATTAATTAAAGCATCAGTTCTGACTGAAACTTGCATTGATGGTATTTTTAAACATACTTCAGTTTCTGTAAAAGTTTGTTTTACAGATTGAATAAAATCATGACATGCTGTTCCAATAACCCCTCGCATTGATATTGGTAACCAAGATGAACTATAATCTGAAACTGGATAATTATTTATCCTAAAAAATGGAACTCTTGCACATTGAGACGCAATATCATATGCATTAATGTTATTTGAATTATTATGATATGATTTATTAGATAAATGGGATTCTTTCTTTAATTGAGATATAAATTTTTCAACTGTAAATAGTGGTAATCGTTCAGTTTCATATTCAATTACTGGCTCTAATAATGTGGGTAAAGATAATTGTTGTTCAAATGGATTATCAGTAATTGTGATATTCGATAGTAATTGATCGTATTCAGATAACATCTAACCTCCAGTTGGGAGTAATTGGGCCTTAAGATCAAATTGAGCATTTCTAGGTGAATAATTCTTAACTGCTTTATCAGACATTGCATCTTTAATTTTTTGATTCATAATATTAATCCACATTGATCTTAATTGTGGCTGCTTTTCAAATAAAACATCTAACATTTTTTTGAATTTTTTATATACATCATCAAGTTCAGATCTGATATCATGACATGCTGATCCAGTTGGAATAGCACTCAATGGATCACCTGTCATATTAATTGCAGATGGATCTTCTCCTGTTTTAATTAAACATGACTTATAAACTTTTGAAAGCTCAGCAAATGAAGATGTTAAGTAATCTAAAGTACATGATATTAAACATTGTGGACCAGAAAGTTCATCATTACCAAGACCTCTTCTATTTAAATTATGAAATTGATTCATCACATCATTTAAATCTGTTGTCTTTTTTGGATCAATTCCACATCGTCTTGCACAAGTTGAATATTCTTCATCTAACATTGATAACATTAATTCATGCTTTTTTGATCGATCATCAATTCCTTTAATAATTTTATTTTTTATAAAAGCATCCCGTATATTAAATAATGATTTAGTGAATGTTCTATAAATAGCGGCTTTTACAGTATCAGTTTCTGCGCCAATAATAATACCAACAGCCATAAGAGCGGCTGCTACTAAACCTCCACTAATAATACCAAAATCTTCAGTAATAAACTCAGAATCATTATATTTATAACAATAATAATGATCAAATAACCGATATAATATCTTTTGTTGATATAATCTTGTTTCAGATTTAATTTCTTCAAGTAATAAAGGGGTTTCACTTTTTACTGAATTTCGAACGGCAATCGCATATTCATATAATTCAGGTACTAGAAGAGATTGTATTTTCTTATCAGATACATAAGCTTTAGCTATATCTTGAATAAATATATTATCCATTTTTAATATCTATATATATTGTTAGAAAACAAAAGCAGTTACAAAATAACTGCTTTTGCTATTGATTTATTTACTCTTCTGTTGAATCATAATCTGCTTCGAGAGAAACTGGTTCACTTCTAAGCATACCTTTACGAATGCGCTGATCTACTGAAAAATCTACAGCCATATCAAAAAGTTTTCTAAATTCAGCATCCGTAGAATACTTTTGAATTAAAGTTCTATCAGTAAATTTATCAGATTTAAATACTTCACCAGTACCTGGATCATGAAATTCTAATTGACGAGATCTAGCATCTCCCTTTACCGCTAAAGGATAACATAATTTAGAATCAGCCTTTTTCGTAATTTTAGATTCCCAAGGGGTTTGATTTGATAGAAAATAAAATTCACTTAAAACTGGAATACATCCATATTTTTTATCAAATAATAAACTAACACTATATCCGCTTTGAGTATTTTTATTTTTCTCAATCGAAACATTAATTACCCAACCATCAATACCTAATGGATCACTAGGAGTTAATTTTGAACCTTTAGATAAAAACATCCATTGTGAATAAGCATGATGTAAACTTGTAATGTTAGTAGCTGATTTATAGTCCGCAAATTCACCTACGCTAGATTCTTTTTTAGCATACGGACTATCAATTTTTAAATTAGCCCGAATTTGGTCAATAATTAAAATCGTGGCTTTATTCATTGCAAAGAGGGGCTTAAATTTTGAAAGAAGGAACGATAGTTGACGAGCCTTAACACATCTAGTATCTCATACTTTCATATAAGGGTAGACTATATCTTATATATGATTAATTAAATAATTTAAAATAACTATTCATATATTCTCCCGTTTCGAATCAAACTAGATAACTTCTAGTTCAACCCTACGTCTTTCGACTAGTCGTTGAACCTTCACCTTATCATATCCTTTAGATATAACTTAGGCGCTTGGCTGCTGATTGTCCAATCCTAGTTATTTTCAAACTGTCACGTTTATCTTTTTAGATTACGTTGTAGTTAACTAGACTCTAAGGGGTTTCCAGCAATTAGAGAGATTTTAATTGGCCTTAAAGACTTAAACCAATGGTCGAGTTAACATCCTCGGCCTGAGCATCTTTAGTAGAAGATGTCGAAGCAATAGAATCCCAAACAAATAGAACTCTAAATTCTCGACCAGTCTTCTCCTCCATCTTTTGTTTTGCCCCAATTAAATCTTCTATAATTGCAAATACTTGTTCAAGATTTGCAACTATAGGCTTATACATAAATCGGGACTTGTCGATATCAAAATCAGCAATACGAGAACTACCACCATTATCTTGAACAGAAGCTGCTGCATTTTCAATATCTAAATATACAGCAACGGAATCATCGTATTGTCTTAAAAAATTTGAACAAAACTGAAATGCAAAAGTACTTTTCATTTATGTTCAGGGAGACTCGCTACTTTCTCCTCCGGAATTATATCCAGCTGCATATTACTATGCAGATCAGACTATCTCTTCAATTGTTCCATCCTTCGACCACCAATCACTTGTGGGCTACTCTACTTATTTAAATGATTATTTAAATTTTCGATAGTCGTTACACCTTCTCAATAAATCTTGAATTTATGGGCTTGGCTCGGTATTGTCCAGATAATATAATTATCTTAGGAGATCCACCGAATTCATGGAATTAACTGGCAATTACTTCACCAGTTTCGGGCGTGCTCGATACACATACAGGAAGGCTTGAACTGATTCCTCCTCCTAATAAAGCATCAAAATGACGAATTCCAAATGCAGTGAGATAAGGAGCTGGCGCAATTACACTGCCATATTTCTTCTGTAATACTGCATCAAATACAGAACTTAATATACTTGCTTCATTAGACATTATTTTTTATCTCCAAGTATCTTTTTAGTAGAAAATCTACCCAAATAATTTCTATTTATTTTTTGAGCTTTACCAATAAAATCCATTTGTACTGGATAACCTCCACCAATTGGACAAGTTATTGTTTCATTTAAAGGTGGAAGATCTTTTTTAATATTTTGCAACTTAATATAATCGGGATCATTTTTATCTATTTCACATAATTGAGATTTCACTTCTAAAAATTTTAAATAACAAGATCTCATTTCTCGTACTTGTTCATCAATATTTGAAAATAAGGAAGTTTGAGTTAAACATTTCGAAAGAGCAGTATTTAATTCTGCACTCCCCTTCACATTATATTTAGATAATCTCGAATAATATTGACTAATAAAAGATGCATGATTTCTAAATAATAATCCATCCAATAATTTTAAAAATCTATGATCATTAATTGCAGAAGTTACATTTTTTAATAATATCGAAGTAGTTGGGACAGTTACTATTAATGGAACAATAGGAGATAATGTCATACTAACTAATGCACTAATAACACTTCCTGTAGCATTAATTAATGTTGAAATTTTATTATGTCTAAATAAAGCCGCATTCGCATCTATTAAGTTTTCTATTTCTAATAAAATATTATATTTCATATAATGGATCGTTTTGTAATTCGTCCAATTCATGTTCTAATTCACTAGGTTGAGAATTCTTTTTATAATGCAATGATTTTAAAAGTTCATTTAACTCATTTGCATTTGTTCCTTTATTAAGTTCTCGTAATTCAATTTCAAGTAATCTAGTTACTTTAAAATTTAATTCATTTTGCTCTTTACGATATTTATATTTAGTTTCAGAAAATCGATTATAATTATCATAATATCTGGATAATAAATCTTGAATTCGATTTAATATCCCATAAAGTTTTGTCTTATCTGCTCCAGTTTGATTAGCAGTTTTAATTGCATTTTCAATTGAAGTTTGTTGTGATTCTAATACTAATATATGTTTTTGAAGAGAAGATAACATTAAATCAATAGTATTAATATCTTGTCGAAGATTATCAAAATTAGAATCAAATTTATCAGATACATTAGCTTGATTAGTTTCAATATCCATTATAAATCTCGTATATGTAAATCAATATCTTTTAAAAGTAAGCTAAAAAATGTTCGAAGTTGTATTGGAAAATTAGGATGTTCAATATCAATTTTTTCTAATGTTAAAATATCTAAATAAGATCCAATACATAATGATTTAGTTAATTTATCAGAAATACTAGTTATTGCTGGGATTAAAATTTCTTCATTTACAATGCCGTTAAAATGAACATAAAATGAAGCATATATAGATTTCCTTGCAGATTCATAATATTCATTTTTTATTTGATATCCATCATCAATATGAAGGGCTCTTAATAATCTATAAATAACTCCACATTTTAATCTTAAATCTTCACTTTTAATAGTTGGGTTAAAATTAATTAATAATATAGATAATCTAGGATCATTACGATTAGACATTAAATATATATTTTGTAATTCATTTTGTAAAATATTATTTTTAATTTTATAAGTATTATCATTAATTCGTTTTAAAACTGGGGATTCATTACATAATTTTTGAATCTCAGTTTTCTTAATACCATTATTATAGATTTTTGATCTAGAAGATTCTAATATATATCTCTCTTCTCTAGAAATAACTGGAGAAAGATCTTCCTCTACTTTAGAATCTGTTTTATCTTTTAAATAACTATAATATAAAAATCTAAGTAATGATTTATAATATTCTCGAAGATCAACTACATTTAAAGGATCATGTTCCCTAAATATTTGTAATAAAAATATATTTAATATTTCAGATTGAATAAGAGATGAATCTGAATTATAAAAAATAATATAAAAATCATGAACTTCTTTACAAATTTGTTTTACTTCTTTATAAGTTGATCTAATATTACTAGCTAATATTTTTTTACAATCTTGAAACTTTGATGTAATTATATTTATTATATTATTTAAATATATTTTATCATCAATAATATCATATATATCTTTTAAATGTTCCGTCAAAAGATTTGCAAATAAATATAAAATATAAAAATTTTTAGTTTCAATAGGTAAAACTTGCAATTCATAATATTTAAATTTTTCTAATGAACTAATAATATTATCAATATCTTGCTCAATTAATAATGAAGAAATATGAAAATCTGTGGAAATTAAGTTATCAAAAACAAGTTGTAATGTAGATTGATCTTTATCAAACATGTAAATAAGTTCGTATTAAATTAAATTTAAAACTACTACCTAAATTCATATAAAAAATATTTGCATCTACTGTTGGGGCAAAACCTCCTACCCTAGCAGTGGGGATAATAATATATTCCGCTATAGTTTTATATAATTTTTTAGTATAAATATCAGAATTACTATCCCCCATTATTAAAATATGAATCATTTGGGTTATATCTGTTGATGAATTTATTAATTGATGGGTTTGTTCATTTAAAATTTTTTTATTTTTTGAATCTTCAAGAGTTTCTTGTATTGTTCTAATATATTTTAAATTTAACGGGCGAGTATTATAAACAGTATATCCTTCATTTAAAAATTCAATTATATAATGCCACGGTAAAATATTTTGTTCTCGATCCCCAGAATATAACGAAACAAATTTATCGGTTAATATTTCTATATTTTGTTTATTTGAATCTACCCTAATATCACTAATTGGAAATGAAATATTATTATAACTATCTTGTACAACAATACCTTGAGGTTTAGTTCTTATCCAATTTGCTTTAGATTGGGTTAATTTTGTGTTATCAATTATCATCAGCCTCTATAGCAGAATCTGCTTTACCATGGAACGCAGGAGCAGTCATATCACCATCTGATTTAATTGTTTCTGAAACTTTTAACGGTCCAGTAATATTAACATTTCCTTTCATATTAATATTTCCAGCAGTAATATTTACTTCTCCAGCTAATATAGTAACTGTACCAGCATGAACTAAAACCGTAGCACCTGTAAAAATATGCATACCATCATTATTCATATCTAAATAAGTATGCATATCCTTATACTTTAAGGATAATGAATCTCCAGTAGGGACTGATGTTGTAGTTATTTCACCATCTTCTCCTCTAGTTGATTTATTAAATTTAACACTAGCACCTTCAAAAATATCTAATCGACAATTATTTCGAGTTTTAAATATAGTAGTTATATTATCTCTATCTTCATTTGGGACCTTTGCTAACTTAGGATCATTTGCAATATTAGTTGCCGGCATAGTAAATGTAGTTTGATCTGAAATAAATTCTACTATATATCCAATCGTATAATTATTCTCATAAAACTCAACCATAACCCCTGTTCCAGGATGAATTGGTTTATATTCTCCATATGATGTTCCATCGGGAAGATATGTCATCCTAGTTTTATGTACTCGATTCTTACATAAAATTCCATCATTTTTAGGAATATTAGGCCCCATTAAATTAGGAATATGTACTTTATAACTACCTTGTCCTAATAAATCGGCACCAGCAACTACTGTTCCAATATGTTTTTCAACATGAGCTGAAAATCCTAATTTATTGTTTGGCATCTAAAAATTTCCAAATTGAACTTTATTAAAATATTGTGAAATAGAATTTTCAATTTTAGATTGAGATTGTCTAGAAACCATTGCATTTTGATAATATTCGCATGGATATTGTGAAACTATTGCAATTGCAATTAAATTATAAATATCACTAGTAATAGTTTGAAATCCTATTGATTTAATCGATATTAACAAATTATACATTATTTGATTTGGTGGATCAAATGTTAATTTATATTCAGAACATAATTTAATCAAATCCTTTATATCTGAATATTTAGATATATTTGAATTTTTTAAAGATTTCTTAAATTCATCAATATAATCTTTAGATATAACTCGTTCAGAATTTTCAATAGCTAATGCATCATTATATTTATAATAATATTTATAAAACATTATAGCAGTTAGAAATTTAAATAATTCAACCTGCTTATCATTTAACATTGGGAGTTTCATCCCTTTCATAAATAAAAAACTAAGATATTCAATAATAGAATCATTTAAAAATGAATCTCTTTCAATATCTTTTTGAAAAATATAAACGACCGCTCGTATAAATTGAAAATAAATAGCATAAATAGTATTATCTACTTCTCCAACTTCTCCTGTCTTATAATCAATATCTAAAGCATTAATATTAATTAAAATAGCTTCTAATTTACCATCTGTAACTATAAAGAATCCTAAAACATTTTGTGAAGATCCTGGATAAAGCCCAATATATAATAAATCTCTTGATAATACTAAATTTACAATATTTGAAGCTGTATTTTTTATTTTTGATAAATAAGTTTGTAAATCTGAATAAAGTTTAGCATATGCATCTGGATGATCTTTCTTTTGTAAAAATATTAAATTTTTTTCATTAGCAGTCATATCAATGCTTTGTTTTTTCGAAACTAATCTTGAGATTGGGGTATCACTCATATCTTTGTAAAGGTTAATATGGAAATAATTGAACTTTTAGTCGGAGCATATATTTGATAATTTAATTTTTCACTAGTAAACTCAAAAAGAGATTTAAGATTATTAATTAATAAAATAATCGGATATATATGAACTATTGAATATTGATCTAAACAAAATTGTTGCGGATTATATTCCCATATATTTTTTTCAAATTTAACAATATCCGAACTTAATCTTAAAAATTGTCGATTTCGATAAAAAACATTATCAAAAATACTTTTAGAAAATTCTTGCAATATAAAATCAGTATCCCCAAAATTTACAATCTCAATCTGTAAATTTGCAGTAGTAGACATAATTTTAGTTTTTAAAAAAGTAATATAGATATAATTATATTAAGAATAAGAATGAATAATTCTTATTTAATTTTAATCTCAATGGAGGGATAAATGTCATCAACATTCGTTAATCAAATGTCATTAGATAAGGCAATGATCCATGTAATGGGCCTTGTATGGCTTCAATTCGAAGAGGGGATCGGAGGACATGCTGCCTACCCAGCATTGATTGGTAATCCAGGAATTGGAAAAACTTCGTTAATGGTGCAAACTTTTGCAAAAGATTGCAATGTCATAGTTTCAGACTTTGCGCATGTTCCGCTTGAAGAAGGAGGAGGCATGCCGCAAATCAAAGAAATCATAATCGGCGGTAAACAATACGCAGTAACCGACTGGACTTTACCTTCAATACTTTCAGAAATTCTGGAAAAGCATAGTGACAGGAAAACTATCCTATTTATCGATGAAGTCGATAAATGCAGTCCCGCTCATCAAGATCTAATGACTTCAATTTCAAATGGCAAACTTCGTGGACATGAACTTCCACGTAAAAACTTTGCAATAGTCTTCGCTGGTAACGCATCAAGTAGAGCTGGTTCTAAAACCATCTCTTCAATGCTTACCAATCGTTGTTGGATGGTGATGACCTATTGCGATTTTAAAGTTTGGAAAGAACAATTTGCTCTTCCAAATCTTTTGAACTCAAAAATATTGTCCTTTTTATCCAACGAGAAGTACCGGAAATACTTCACGATGGAAGAAAAGGTAAATGTCCCTTGGGCATCTCCACGATCATGGACACGCTTCGCGACATACCTAACATATGCTGAAAAAGCATTAGGTATAATGCCATTTCAAGATATCATGACCTTAACTGAAGGATTTGTTGGGTCTGATGCTGCTTCCGATTTCGCAGCCTATTATAAATTGTACAATGAAACTGAAATGGATAAGGTATTCGCTGGTAAAAAAGCGATTACTATTCCATCCGATTTCACTGAGCAGTATGTGTATATGCTCGCGGCTATTTCGGAATTTTTCAATCAAATTTCGCAGGATGCGAAAAATATTGATAAAGCATTAGATATCATTTCACAGATTATTATCGGTATTTCAAAATCTGCAGCCGAGATCGGCATTACCGGTATTCGTGAAATTGTAGCTGTAGATAGAACTATCCGTAACAAAGGAAATAGTATTTTCCTAAAACTGCGGACTGCGCTAAAGAAGCTCGATCCAGTGGTCGATGCAAAAATTAGCAAGGAACTCGATATACTATAACTTTACTAGGGGGCAATGTGGCATCTTGCTACATTGCCCCCATTTACTTAAGGAAAATCCAAAATGTCAAAGCAAGCCGAAGCTGCGGAATTAGTCCGCCGATGCAAATCGAAATTATTAAATATTTCAGATTTGCGGTTATTTGGTTTTATCATCTACAAATTCGATCTTAGAGTAGTTGATGAACTTGATCTTGGTAATGGATATAAGCTAGAAACAGCTTGTTGTACCTTTATCAATAAAAAACCAACTATTATTTTCATCACAGATTTCATATTAAAACTGGAAAACCTAAAAACAATTCAGTTTGTATTATTACATGAAATCTTACATTTCCTCAACCATCATCTTCATCGAGTGCATGAACGTGATCGGCATATATGGAATATCGCTGGAGATCATGTTATTAACTCCATTCTGATAGCAGATATGAATGGAAAGTTAAAAGATCATATTAAATCTCCAAATGAACCCGAACCAGTCATTTTACATGAACTCGAAGGACAAAATATGTCTACTGAGGAAGTATATGAATGGTTAATGACCAACAAAGTCATAAATATCTCAATGACAGCAAATGGAAAAATTAAAATCCAACGACCTGGGCATCGAGATATAATCGTTGAAGGGGATCTCGACTCTAGTAATAATCTCGAAGGAATAGGAGAAGATACTAAGAAAGAAATCCAATCAACTATTGATGAAATGAAAGCCAGTTTACGAGCTGCGCTTGATAACTCACCAGCTAGTCGTAGTTTGGAAGGATCCAAAATATACGAATTCATTGACCAATTAACCAAAGTTGAATTACCTTGGGATGTAATTCTTGAAGCATGTATCAATTCAACTATGGTATCAAGCCCCGACAATCGTTCTTGGAAGAACATTAATCGACGAATGGCTTGGTATGGTTATATGATACCCCATAATGGGATGATTGAAAAGAAGGATAATCTTATACTTCTAATCGATACATCTGGAAGTATCTCAATGGCAAATCTCCAAAAGTTCTGTTTTGTGATTGAATCAAGCTTAAACCATTTTGATCATATTATGGTGATACAGCACGATTATCATATTACAGATATTAAAAAATACACTCATGATGAATTTCTTAATCATAAAGGTCTTGGATTCGAAATACATGGACGTGGTGGTACAAGTCACAAAGATGCTTTCGAAAAAATCGAAAAAGATTATATCGAAGGCGAAAACATCGGAATGGTAATCGCATTAACAGATTATGAATCTGACATTGAGCCCATATGGAACCAATTCAAATGGAAAGATGAGATTCCATTCAAATTAGTGCTCACTGAAAACCATAAAGTTGACCCAGCTGTAGATGATAAGCCGATTTATATTCACTAACTGTTGAAAAATGGGGCGATTAATTTCGCCCCAAATTTTTTATTTACTTCTTAGCAGCATTAGCGGCCACCGCAGCGGCGGCTTGTTTGCTCTTATATTTATCATAACCATATTTACCAGCAGCACCAAGTCCACCAAGGGCAGCAAGTCCACCAGC
>Ga0233424_10001082_pt1 | contig 26956 bp, 19 predicted proteins | sample Watercolumn_Towu_FD_181011 | JGI IMG/M metagenome (GOLD analysis project Ga0233424, IMG submission 181011) | Freshwater microbial communities from Lake Towuti, South Sulawesi, Indonesia - Watercolumn_Towuti2014_125_MG | ecosystem: Environmental > Aquatic > Freshwater > Lake | place: Indonesia... | reverse complement strand
GAAGAAGTTGTGCATCGATCAGAACAGAGTCTATGTCACGGGTCATTCCGACGGCGGCACTGTGGCGTTGGCGCTCGCGGTGCTTGATCGAACAAAGAACATGCCGGCCGCCATCGCACCAAGTGCTGCCGGGTGGACCGGCAAAGACCTCCAGGCCTATCAATGCCGGGCTCCCACTCCGGCCATGATCATGCACAGCGCGAACGACAGCCTCTTTCGCGGTTGGGGCGCTCAGACGGGAGCCTGGTGGGCTGCCTGTAACCACTGTGATGTGGCGAAGACGAGGCAAGTGGGGGACGGTTGTGTTGCCTATCAACATTGTGCGTCGGGTGGAGCGACCCTCTACTGTGAGGGAAGCGGCAGTCATCGGGAATGGCCCAATCTCAATCGAATGATGCTTGAGTTTTTCGGGCATCCGGAAAAGTTTCTGTGACATCCGAGGAGCGCGCCCGTCTCAACCGCTGCCAGACCAGGCGGACGCAATGACCTTGATAGGCGTAATGGATCATCTAGGACTCATCGTCATGCTCGCGCTGTGCGGCTATCTGCTGGGCGCGGTGCCGTTCGGCATCGTCGTGTCCAGAGTGATGGGAATGCCCGATCCGCGCACGGTCGGCAGCAAGAATGTCGGCTTCACGAATGTTCTGCGTGTGTCGGGCAAGAAGGCCGGCATTCTCACGTTGATCGGCGACATGGGCAAAGGGTGGATGGTGGGTTTTGCCGCGGCACAGTGGCTGCAGGATGAATGGGCCATTCTTGTCGTCGCACTCGCCCCCTTGCTCGGCCATCTCTTTTCACCGTTTCTCGGGTTCAAGGGCGGCAAAGGCGTAGCGACGGGACTCGGCTCGGTCCTTGGCGTTGCGCCGCTGATCGGCCTCTTTCTCCTCCTCGCGTGGGTCGGGGCTGTCGCCCTGTGGCGCTACTCCTCCGGCGGTGCGCTGACCGCGTTCGGACTCTTTCCGACCATCGCCGCGCTTCTTCGGCCGACTGTTGCCTTCATGCTGTTCTCATTCGTGGTGAGCGGGCTGATCCTCATCAAGCACAAGGGAAACATCGAACGGCTGTGGCAGGGGACGGAGAGTAAGATAGGGGAGCGGAAGAATTAGGGGAGCGGCCAGGCCGTCCTTCTTGCTCGCGGAACGCGCGCCCTCAGAATGGCCTCGTTCGACGCGCGCAGTGAACGACAGCCTGACTGCTCCCCTGCTTACCTTGTGGAGGAGAGAAGAACAGAGAATCTTGGAATGACGCACAACCTGGTGGATCCTCGGTGCTCGCCCACCGCGCACACAAGGCTCATTGGATTTCTATCAGGTCAGGTGGTGCTTGGTGGATGCGCGCAGGTCGGCGACACCGAGGCGGGCTATTGCGTCGCGAATGGTAGACAGATGTGCTGAGTCGACCTCGCCGCTCAATCATCGGTGAATTGACTCTCCTGTGACCCCTTCATATAATGCGGCTCGCGTGTGGTTCTCCTTGTCTGACAGACACTTATGCGTTCACCCTCCAAGCGTCGCGTGGCCGAAAAGCTGACTCGATTTGGACGGAGCTTGCGCCATGCCTTTGCCGTTCAGCCTGAGGCCCAGCCCCTCTCCATAGAAGATGTCGAGCTGATGGAACGCGTAGCCGATGCCATCGTGAAACGAGGTATGGCGGCTCCCGCGACGATGTTCCTGGAGGCGATGGGGCCGATGAATTTTCTGGGAAGCCAAGCGCTCCATTTTCTCGCCCCGATCATTGACTGCGCCTTCAACGCCAAAGAAGTCGAGCAAGTCGCACGGTTGCTTGAACGCCGTGATTCAATCTCCGGGCTGATCGCGATCATTGAGGCGAAGTCCTCGATCAAGAGGGCGTCGGCTCAATGACCTGCCTGCGCGAGACGCATCTCGTTTATCGAGCGAGACGCGCGAGAAACCAGAGACTGGTCAGAAACCTCCCCATACCGAGTCGCGTCTCTCTCGCCCTTCGCGCTCCTCTCGCCCCGACGGGGGATCGACGAAGTGCGAGACACGAGCGACGCAGCGCTAGCCTGGTGGTTTTGTGATGGTCCCCGCAGAGTCGGTCAAGATCGATCGTCCACTCAACGTCATCGTCGCAACGGATTGCGGCAGTACGACCACCAAAGCCATCCTCATCGAAAAGATCGGCGACGAATTTCGGCAAACCTATCGCGGAGAAGCGCCGACGACGGTTGAGGCGCCGTTTGAAGACGTCACGCGCGGGGTGCTGAACGCGATTGCAGAAATCGAAGAGCTGTCCGGTCGTAAGATTCTTGATGGCGACAAGATCATCACCCCCTGCCGCGATGCCAAGACCGGCGTCGATATCTATATTTCGACGAGCAGTGCCGGCGGCGGTTTGCAAATGATGGTGACCGGTGTCGTGCAGAATATGACCGGCGAGAGCGCGCAGCGCGCGGCATTGGGCGCCGGTGCGATCGTGATTGATGTGCTGGCATCCAACGATGGCCGTCTGCCGCATGAGAAAATCGAGCGCATCCGGTCCATGCGGCCGGACATGATCCTGATGTCAGGCGGCACAGATGGCGGGGCGGTCACGCACGTGGTGGAAATGGCGGAGTACGTGGCGGCGGCGGAACCGCGGCCTCGGTTCGGGGTGACCTACAAGCTGCCGCTGATCTATGCCGGCAACACGGTCGCGCAGCCGCAAGTGAAAAAGATCCTGGGCGAAAAAACCGCCCTTGAGGTCACGGAGAACATCCGGCCTGTGCTCGAGCGGGAGAACCCTGCTCCCGCGCGCCACAAGATTCATGACCTGTTTCTCGAGCACGTCATGCAGCAGGCACCGGGCTATAAGAAGTTGATCGAGATGGCTGGCGCACCGATCATGCCGACGCCGGCGGCTGTCGGGCTGATCATGGAGACGATCGCCAGGCGCGAGCACCTCAACCTGATCGGCGTAGACATCGGCGGGGCGACAACGGATGTGTTCTCGGTGTTCGAGGGCGTCTTCAACCGGACCGTCAGCGCGAACCTCGGCATGTCCTACAGCATTTCGAATGTGCTGGTGGAAGCCGGTTTGGCCAACATCATGCGCTGGGTTCCCTTTACCATAGACGAACAGACGCTTCGCAACCGCATCAAGAACAAAATGATTCGCCCCACCACGATTCCGCAGACCCTTGACGAATTGCAAATCGAGCATGCGATCTCCCGCGAGGCCTTGCGGCTGGCCTTGATCCATCACAAGTCGCTGGCGACCGCCTTGAAGGGCGTGCAGCAGGAGCGCACGATTTCCGATGTGTTCGAGCAACAGACCTCCGGCAAGACGCTGATCGATATGCTCAAGCTGGACCTGATCGTCGGCAGTGGCGGGATTCTCTCCCATGCGCCCCGCCGGATCCAATCCATGCTGATGATGGTCGATGCGTACGAGCCGCTGGGGTTCACCATGCTGTCTGTAGATAGCATTTTCATGATGCCGCACCTCGGTGTGTTGTCGACGATTGATGAGAAGGCTGCAACGGACGTCTTCGTCCGCGATTGCATGGTGTATCTGGGTACCTGCGTGGCACCGATCGGGCAGGGCAAGGACGGGGAGCGTTGTGCCGACTACGAAATCGCGTTTCCCGACGGTAAGACCGTCAAAGATCAGTTGAAGTTCGGCGAATTACGGCTGTTCCTCATTGAGTTGACCCGGAAAGCGACGATCACCCTGCAGCCGGCCAAGCAGGTCAATCTAGGAGCGGGGCCCGGGACGCCCGTGACGCGGGAGGTTCAGGGCGGCGTGGTCGGGCTCTTGCTCGATGGGCGGGGCCGTCCACTGCAACTCCCGGCCGACCAACCGTCCCGCATTGCGGCGCTCACGAAATGGTTCAGCGCCGTCGGATTATATCCGACGGCGAGTGAGTAGTTGTTAGTTGTGAGTTCTTAGTTATTCCGAGGGAACGCCAACTTACCACTCAACATTCAACACTCAAAACTAGCTTATGGCCCATTCCTACACACCAGGCCTTACCGTTACCGACTATACCGTCGTGCGCAGGCGGCGGGTTCTGCCGTTGCCTGGAACGGTGTTGGTGAAGGCTGGGGATCAAGTGCGTTCCGACCAAGCGGTGGCTCGCGCTGAATTGCCGGGGAAGGTCTATCCGATCAATTTGGCCAATCAGCTCAGCATCGCGCCGGATGAAATCAAAGAGTATCTGGTGAAAAAAGAGGGTGATCTCGTTCAAAAGGACGAGATCCTTGCCGAGAACAAGCCGCTCATTAAGTGGTTCAAGACGGAGATCAGGTCGCCCATCACCGGCACCATCGAATCCTTGTCGACCGTGACGGGCCAGGTGTTGTTGCGCGAACCTCCTCGGATTCTCGATTTGCTGGCCTACATCGACGGGACAGTGGTCGAAATGATTCCACGGCAGGGGGTCGTCGTCGAAGCTACCTGCAGTCTGGTTCAGGGGATTTTCGGCATCGGGGGCGAAGTGTGGGGCGAAGTTGTCGTCGCCGTGCGAACTCCCGATGAGCCGCTCTCTCCGACTCATGTGAAAGGAGAGATGGCCGGCAAGATCGTCGTCGGCGGGTCTTTCTTGTCGGCAGAGACGATGGCCAAGGCCAAGGAAGTGGGTGTCGCCGGTATCGTGGTGGGGGGGATTCATGATAAGGACCTGCGCGCACTTCTGGGTTATGACCTCGGCGTGGCCATCACGGGAACGGAGCAGGTCGGGTTTACGCTGATCCTGACCGAAGGCTTTGGAACCATCCCGATGGAGTCGAAGACGTTCAAGCTCCTTTCAGCCCATGTGGGCCAGAAGGCCTCGATCTCAGGTGCCACACAGATCCGGGCCGGTGTGATACGCCCAGAAATTATCATTCCTCGGGCTGTGAAACCGGCCGGGGCTGTGACGCAACCGCAGCGTGAAGGGATCCGGCTCGGCGACACTGTCCGCATCATTCGTGATCCCTTGTTCGGGAGAATCGGCGAAGTCTCGGCACTGCCGTCCGATCTGACGAAAATTCCCACGGAGAGCGATGTCCGGGTGTTGGAAGTCATGTTTCCCGATGGATCACGCGCCGTGATTCCACGAACAAATATCGAGGTCATTGAAGGCGCATGATGGCCGTGAAACGTGGCACGTCATACATCAAACGGGCGCGCATAGTCAAGGCGTTGTGGAGCTTGTTCCTATCCACATTCACGTGTGTCTGGTTCGGCTCTTTGGCATTCGCGCAGGCGTCCTTGACGCCTCCGGCAGATTTGCAGGTCATCGATACGCCGAACGACGGCGGGGAGAGTCTGACGTTGATCTGGGCTCCCCATGCGCTGGACGGCCCTGAGGCGCGCTATCAGATCTTGCTCGGTGACGCGGGTGCGACCGATCCCGCTTCCCTCAAGACCATCGCAGAGTTTCTGGCCAATACCCGATTTGTGAAGGAGGTCAAGGCCAGCTGGTGGACGAGGAGGGGGGAAAAGACCTGGCATCAGTATGTAATCCGTGGCGGGAAAGATATCGAGTTGAGCAATGGCACCGCCTATACGCTGACGGTGGCCATTCTCAAAGGGGACGAACGGGCTGTCGGCCAGTTAATTCAGGCGACGCCCGCTCCCAATTGGTTCAATTGGAACCAGCTCAACAATCTGATCCTCGTCCTGTCATTCGGCGGGTTGGTGTTCTACACCATCAGCCATGCCAAGCGGAATGAAATCTTCCTGCGCCGCATCCCCGGCCTTGATGCCGTGGACGAAGCCATCGGGCGGGCCACCGAATTGGGCAAGCCGATCCTGTATCTCACGGGCGCCCACGATATGGGCGATCCCTCGACAATCGCCGCGGCAGTCATCCTCGGGCGAGTCGCCAAACGCGTGGCAGCCTATGAAACAGAGTTGATGGTGCCCCATCGGGAACCCATTACGATGGCCGTCTGTCAGGAGATTACGAAACAGGCCTATTTGGAAGCGGGTAAGCCTGATCTCTTCAAGGAAGACTCAAACTTTTTCATCACCTCCGATCAATTCAGCTACACCGCGGCGGTCGACGGGATCATGCTGCGGAAGCAACCGGCCGCCAACTTTTTCATGGGGGCCTACTTTGCAGAATCACTCCTGCTGACGGAGACGGGGGCCAGTACCGGCGCGATTCAGATTGCCGGGACCGATTCGGATCACCAACTCCCGTTTTTCGTCACGACCTGCGACTACACATTGATCGGCGAGGAACTCTACGCGGCCAGCGCCTACCTCTCCAAAGAGCCGATCCAGATCGGCACCCTGCGTGGGCAGGATATCGGCAAGGCCGTCATCTTGAGCGTGATTCTGATCGGCACGGTGTCGGCGACCATCGGTGTTGTGACGGGCGCGCAATGGCCGTATCTGTTCCTGGACCTCTTCAAGGACCTGAAATGATCTTCCTGCGCCGCCAGCTTCCCCTCCTGATCACGATGATCACCGGCCTGCTGTTTGCCGGGCAGTACTACGTGCCGCACCCGGCCTCGGAGCAACTGCTGACGTCCGCCACCAAGTGGCTCCAGATCATCGGCGGCTTCGCGCTGGTCCTGGGGGTGACGAGTCTCTTTCATCAGCACGCGGCTAAGATCAGGCGGAAGGAAGCGGGATGGGGCTATAGCCTTGTGCTCTACGCCGGCATGTTGGGGACGATTGGGGTCGGCCTGTGGGCGAACGGGAAGGAAAGTGTTGATGGAGCCATGACCGCCTTCGGCTGGGTCTATTCCTTCATGATGGTGCCGCTGCAGGGCACGATGTTCGCCATTCTGGCGTTCTTCATCGCGTCCGCCGCCTATCGGTCGTTTCGGGCCAGGAGTCGTGAAGCGGCAGTCCTGCTGATTGCCGCAGTGATCGTCATGATGGGCCGCGTCCCGCTGGGCGAATATCTGATTCCGTTGAGCGGTGATGTCTCGCAATGGATTCTGAATGTGCTGAACGCGTCGGTACGCCGCGCCATTCTGATCGGGGTGAGCCTCGGCGCGGTGGCCCTGTCGTTCAAGATCATCTTCGGCGTCGAACGGTCGTATCTGGGCGGGAGTAAGGAGTAGTGCGTGAAACGCGAAAGGTCAAACGTAAAAAGAAGGGCTGTGATCCTAGGCCCGAGGACGTTTCACGTTTCACGTCTCACGTCTTGCGAGGTTGCGAGTGACCTTCGCTGAGCGCATGCTCAAGATTGACCGGCGCATCATTTTCCTGGTGATCGGGCTCTGCACGCTCTTGCCGTTGCTCTATCCGGTCGGCCTGCCGGTCAGAATTTCATCAGAAGTGCGGGGCGTCTACGACCACATTGAGTCGATGCCGGAGCGGTCCGTCTTTCTCCTGTCGTTGGATTTCGATCCGGCTTCGAAGCCGGAGTTACACCCGCAAGCGATCGCGTTGCTGCGGCATGCCTTCAGGAAAAACCTGCGGGTGGTGGCCATGACCCTCTGGGTGGCCGGCACCGGCATGGCCGATCAGTTGCTGACACAGGTGGCCAAGGAGATGGGGAGAGAGAACGGGAAGGACTATGCCTTTCTCGGCTGGAGTCCAGGCGGAACGGCCGTCATCATCAACATGGGCCAGAATCTCTACAGTACCTTCCCCAGCGATTACGGAGGCAAACCCACGAAGGGGCTTCCAGTCCTGGAGGGTGTGCAGAGCTTGAAAGATGTGAACTACATGGTCAGCCTGGCTGCGGGGAATCCCGGGGTCGAGGCCTGGTATGTGTTCGGTAAGGACAAGTACAAGTTCGAGCTTGGCGGTGGATGCACAGGCGTCATGGCGCCGGGGCTGTATCCGTTACTGCGGAGCGGGCAGATCAACGGCCTCATCGGCGGCCTCCGGGGCGCAGCGGAGTATGAAAGCCTGATCGGCCAGAAGGGTAAAGCCGTGGCCGGCATGGATGCGCAGTCGGCAACGCATGTGGCTATCGTCGTGCTCGTGATCATCTGCAACCTATTCTATTTCTCGTTGCGGCAGCAAAGGGGCGGGTAAGCGGCCCGGCGAGTCCCCTGTGCTCGCCCAACGCGCACACGGGAATGGATCGAAGTTTTATCAGAATGGGGGGTGCTCGCATGGGAACAGGTCACGTCCCGGCGTGGCCGAGGCTGGGAGGGTGGGAATGTACGCGCAGTAGGGGACTCATCCGGACCACTTCCTGGGTAAGTGAGGAAGTAAGAATGATTTTCTGGTGTCGAGGATAAGCGAGATATGGATGCAACGGTACTCGGGGCGTGGGTGGCGACAGGGTTGACCCTGTTTATCTTCTCGTTCCTGTACAAAGATAATCCGCTGTTCAAACTGGCGGAGCATCTCTATGTGGGCGTTTCGGTAGGCTACACGATCGTGAAGGCCTATGACACGGTGATCGTGCATCTGATCGTGAAGCCGATCTTCGAGCAGGGCGAAGTCGCCCTCTTGATTCCCGTGGTCATCGGCCTGCTCATGCTCACACGCTACGTGCCGAAAGTTGCCTGGATGTCCCGCTACGCCTTTGCGTTTATCGTGGGGGTCGGATCGGGACTCGCCATTCCCCGAACGATTTCGTCGTTTATCCTGAAGCAGATTGAAGATACGGTTAGGCCGTTGCTCTCCTTGACCGGCGGGGAGGGCGTGACCTTCACGATGAATCTGCTCAATCCGATGAGCAACCTCAATGCCATCATCATTTTGATCGGGGTCAGTTCGGTGCTGTTCTACTTCTTCTTCTCGATCGAGCACAGCGGACCGGGCAAAGTCGTCGCGAGAACCGGGGTGATCTTCTTGATGATCGCTTTCGGCGCCGCGTTCGGCTACACCGTGATGGCCCGTATGTCCCTGCTGATCGGACGGCTCACCGACCTGATTGAGTTCTCCGATGCGTCCTATGGCCGCCCCACGCTCTGGTTGCTCATCCTGACGATCGCCGCGCTCGTGGCCCTCAGCCGACGCGCGAACAGCGAGCCGCCGGAAACTCACTGAGGACAGGTTCAGGCTGACGCCTTCCCTCGGTTGCAGCCGCTTCCGATCGTCCCATACAATGTCCTCCACCATGACGACCAGCGTCCCGAAGGATCCCCGGCAGTACCCGGTTTTACGGAACCTCCAGTTCTTTCCCGTGAGGGAAGGGGAGGAGCAGTACATCGTGCTCTGTGATCCCAGCGGGTTGAGCAAGGACAAGCTGGTCCTGCCCATGAATTATTTCTTCATCATCCAGCACTTCGACGGTGAGCATTCCATCGCAGAAATCGGCGTGCTCTATCTGAAACGTTTCGGGGAATTCCTGCTACCGACCAAAGTTGAGCAGCTGGTGGATGAGTTAGACGCCAAACTGTTTCTTGAAGGCGATCGGTCCGAGGCTGCGAAGCGCCAGATGCAGAATCTCTACCGGCAGGCCCCGCTTCGCCCTGCGGCTTTCGCCGGTCGGAGTTATGAAGCCGACGGCGCCAAACTGAAGAAACAGATTGAGGGATTTTTCACCTCAGCCGAGGGGCCGGACTTCAAACCGTCGGAGAACAAGGGCAGGCCGATCAAAGGCCTGGTGGTGCCCACCTATGACCTCAAACAGGCCGGGGCGATCTACGCCTGGGCCTATAAGGAATTACAAGAGGCGGAACAGCCGGACGTGTATGTCATCATCGGGACAGCCAACGCGGGTCTGGAGAATGTCTTTGCCGTGACGGATAAGGATTTTGAAACGCCACTGGGTGTGGTGCAGGCAGACAGGGCGATCCTGGATCGACTCAAGTTACACCTCCCGGAGTGCTTTGCGGGAGATCTCGCCCACCAGTCGGAGCATGCGATCGAGTTTCAGCTACCCTTCCTGCAAACCAACCCCGGTGCAACTAGGCCCCTGCCGATCGTGCCGATCCTGTCGTCCTTCTCTGCGATGAGTCTTCGCGATGCAGCGGTGCGTGGCACGGTCGAGCGTTTTCTTGCTATCCTGGGTCAGACAATTGCCGCATCAGGAAAGACGGTTGGGATCATCGCAGCAGGGGAGTTGGCCCATCTCGGCATGCGCTACGGAGACAAGGCCCCGCCGACCGATTTTGCCTTTCACCGATCGATGCAGCACGATCTGGAGATGCTCAAGCACGTAGAAGACCTCAACGCGGAAGCCTTAGCCACCTATATTCAGAGGGAAAACGACCAGCGCCGCATCTCCGGCTTCTCACCGATCTATTGCCTGCTCCGACTGATCCAGGCCGACAAAGGACAGGTGCTTCGCTACGACCGCGGCATCACCGATCAATTCAATTCCACCGTGACGTATGCCAGCATGGCGTTCTTCTGACCCATTCCCTCCTGATGGTTCTCCCGTGCCTCTCGTTGCAGCAAGCGAAGGCCGCATTTCTATGCTATGGGACTAGAGTTTTCCCGTGACGGTGCTTACAATGCTTTCCTCAGGAAGGGAGATTGATGAGAATCCGGACCATTCGCGGACGAATTGTGCTGGCCATAGTGCTGGTGGGATGTATCCCGCTGCTGATCGGACTCGTTCTCGCCTATGTGTCGGGCATGCGGTCCCTGCGAGACGTGATCGGGGGAAATCTTCAAGCGGTGGCCGTCCAAGCGGCCGATCGGGTAACGATGCTAGTCCAGAGCGAGGTCCAAGGCGTTCGGCTGCTCGGCTCCGCGCCGTTGCGTGTCCGACAACCTGTTGAGGCGGCCAACCGCTCCTATCCGATAGATCGCGAGAGGGTGCAGCGCCTGATCGCCGAGCGCATGCAGATGTGGGAACAGGGAGTCGAGAGCGCGGGCCGCCTCTTGGACTCCGAACTTTCCCGTTTTCTCCTGGAAACAAAGGTTCGGGGAGGGGATAAAGTCGTCGGTCTGCTCATCACGGATCAACATGGGGCGCTGGTGGCCACAAGTTCCGACCACGACCACTACTATTTCGGGGATGAGACATGGTGGAAAGCGGTCCGAGTGGGGAGCGGCGACCAAGTGCACATCAGTGGTCTGATTCCAGCTCACGAGGGGTCGTTTCGGACCTCCGAAGAAACGATCGATATCGCGGTGCCAATTCTCGACGACCGGCAGCATGCCGTCATCGGAGCAGTTAAAGCATCCTATCGATTCGATACGCTCTTCGCCATGATCAAGCAGATCCACATCGGGCAGACTGGCCACGCCATGTTGTTCGATGCTGCCGGAAATCCGCTTGTGTGTCCCCTCCTGCCCCGGCAGGCGCACCGCATTCCAAGTCAACTGATGGCTATGATTGTGTCCTCGGACCCCGGCTGGGGCATCGCGGAGGATGACGGACACGGCGGAACTGATACAGTCGTCGGCTATGCGCCTGTTTCCAGGCTCACGTTGCCGGAGAATCCGTGGCATGTCTTTGTGCGGCAACAGCCGGTGGAGAGTTACGCGCCGATTCGGGATCAATTGAGGAACCTTGCAGTGATCGGGCTGGTGATGCTGGGACTTCTGTGGGCGATAGGTCGGTACGTCGCGAGCCGGATCGCTCGCCCGATTCAGATTTTACAGGCCGGCGTGGAGGCGATAAGTCAGGGCACGTATGACCGTCCGCTCAATGTTCAGACAGGGGATGAATTTGAAGAATTGGCAGCTGCTGTCCATCGAATGGCCGATCGTCTGAAGGTTTCACGAACCGAGCTTGAGGGGCTCAATGAAGATCTGGCCCGCCGTGTGGAAGAAAAAACACAGGAAATCACGAAGCACGTGCAGAGCCTTGAATTGGCCGAACGCCTTGCCACACTGGGTAAGGTCGCGAGCGGGATCGCGCACGAGATCAATAATCCTCTCGGAATCATCCTGAATCGCATCGAATGTATGGAGGCCGATGCGGCCCGGTCGCCGATCCCGGCTGAAGTGCGGCGCGATCTTCTAGCGGTCAGGGCTCAGGCCGAACGCATTTCGAGGGTGACCAAGAGCATTCTGACGTTCTCACGCGGGACGGTATCAACTCTGAAGCCGGTTGATGTCAATTGTGTTGTGCGCTCGTGTATCGCTATCGCGAGCGAACGGATCTCGGCCCTCTCGGTGAGGCTTGAGTGCGCCCTCGCCCCATCGCTTTCTCCCGTCATGGGCGATCGTGATCGGCTGGAAACGGTCATTCTCAATCTGATCAACAACGCCGTTGATGCAGTAAGTCCGCTTGGTGCCGACGGCGTCGTGACGATTCAAGCGGTACCAGTGCAGTTGGACGGCGGATCATGGGTCGAAGTGAATGTGTCGGACAACGGCCCCGGTATTCCGAGCGAGATCATCGGCCGGGTCTTCGACCCGTTTTTCAGCACCAAACCGGCCGGTCAGGGGACCGGACTGGGATTGTTTCTAAGCTACGTTATCGTCTCTGATCACCGGGGACGGATTGAAGTCAGGAATGGAGTGACGGGCGCGATGTTTTCCGTCACATTGCCGGCAGTGGGTCATAACACCACCATGCAGGAAGAGGCGGTATGGGAGTCACAGGCAAAATTCTCATAGTCGATGACGAGCGAGAGGCCTTGGAGAATTGTCGAAGGATTTTGAGTCGCGTGCCCTTTGATTGTGTGGTCGCCTCCGATCCGAACGAGGCGCTCGACTTGATTGAACGGGAACGACCGGGCCTCGTGCTGACAGATCTGCGGATGCCGAAACTGGACGGAATCGAGGTCTTGGCCGCCGCCAAACGCAAGGATCCTGGGGTCCAGGTAGTGTTGTTGACAGCGCATGCGACGATCGAAACGGCGGTGACGGCAATGCGGTACGGCGCCTTTGATTACATCACGAAGCCCTTCACGAGCGAAGAGCTTGTGCAGGTGGCGCGGCGGGCGTTCGAATCCGCGGTGCCGGTTGTCGGGACTGTCGAGCCTCCCCACGGCACCCCGTCATCTAACCGGCCGCCCTCACGGTTGCCGGACAGGGCTGGGCGGCTGGTCGGCAACAGCTCTGCCATGCGAGAGGTGTTGGCACTGGTCAACAAAGTCGCGCCGACCGATTCGAACGTGCTTGTATACGGAGAAAGCGGGACAGGGAAGGAAATGATCGCCCGTTCGATTCACCAGGCGAGCCTTCGCGGTGACCGCCCGTTCGTTCCGGTGGACTGCGTCTCCTTGCACGACTCCCTCTTGGAATCTGAACTCTTCGGGCACGAGAAAGGAGCGTTTACCGGGGCCCACGCTGCGAAGGCCGGTCTCTTTGAGGCGGCGGACGGTGGAACAATCTTCCTGGACGAAGTCAGCGGGATGACCACGAACCTTCAAGCCCGGCTCCTGCGGGTTCTGCAGGAGAGGCAGGTGCGGCGTGTGGGCGGAACCCGCTTTACGCAGGTGAATGTCCGCGTGATCGCGGCCTCCAATCAGGACCTTGAAGGCCTGTGTCGCCGGGGGACCTTCCGCGAAGATCTGTACTATCGCCTGAATGTCTTCCCTGTCACCCTTCCTCCCCTAAGGGCGCGCGAGGGAGATATTCTGCTCCTGGCCAACGAATTTCTGACGCGGTTTGTACAGCGGGTTCGATCCGATGCCGGCACGGTTCCAACGATTGATTTGTCCGCGGCCGATATCCTGATGCGGTATCCGTGGCCGGGTAATGTGAGAGAACTGCAAAACGTCATGGAACGTGCTGCGGTGTTGGTCGATGGAGCCACGGTCACAAGCGCGCATCTGCCCGATCGTCTCCTCGCATTGACCGAGAGAGATTCGGTGCAACCGGAGACTGGTTCATTCAAGCAAGCCAAGCAGCACGCGGTGGAATCCTTCGAGCGAGGGTTCCTCATCGATCTGCTCAAGCGCAACGACGGGCATATGAGTCGAGCAGCGCGTGAGGCCGGCGTGGATCGCAAAACGATTGAACGTATGGTGAAGAAACATGGCCTGCGCGGCTTCTGCTGACCCAGCCACGCTGCCAGGTGTTCTCTAACATCTGAATGGGGTGCCCGCACCCCATTTCCTCTCCAGTCCGGCTCTTCAACAAATCCTTATCTGAAACAAATAGTTCCCGGCTCCACCTCGGCTGAATGGGGCATGGATGCCCCTTCAGATCATGATTTACCCGATGTGGCCGACAAAATTCCCTTCTGAAATTGATGCAGGCTTCGAAACGAAAAACAGGAACGGGACTTGCTGTAACGGAACTGTGGCGAGGTGTGGGGCAGAGGAGTGTGAGCGAAAGGACCAGCCTTCTGACGATCCCTCCATCGATTGGCCCCTACGAGATTCATATTCTTGACGGGTGACGCCTGTCGTGCTTGCCGAAACGTATGACGTTCCATTGATTGCTGGAGGAGGATGAACGTATGGGTGCTTCAACGAGCTGGACTCGGTCAGGGATACTTTCGGTTGCAGCCAGTCTGATGTTGGTCGGGGCGACGCCTGCTGGCGCCGTGATGTCGCACGATGCGCATGTTGCGCAAGGTCCAAATGCCGATGTCGCAAAACCCGTCCATGCACCGGCAGGGCCTGTCCTCCAGGATAAAATGACGAAAGCGATCGAGCAGATCGAGCGAGAAGTGCAGACAAAAGGACCGTTCCAGGGAGCCAGCGCTCATGCCATGCAGCAGGGTGTCTTGCTGGTTGCAGAGGACCCGGACAAGGTGAAAGTGACGCAGGGCGGCCGCTGTCCCGCGCAGGCCCCCGTCCGTTCCTACGACATTACCGCCATCAATGTCGAGATTACCGTGAATCGGTTCGGCGATTTTTATCCGGGCTACATGTATGTGCTGAGCGAGCACGTTGCGGGAGTCCGTGATGAAGAAGCCAAGAACAGAGCTGCGCGGGAAAGCGACGATCCCACGTTCGCCGGCGGAGCCGTCTCGAACGGCTTGCAGGGCGACTTGATTCAGCCGTTGGTCATCCGGGCGAACCAAGGAGATTGCCTGCGGATCACGCTGCGCAATCAAATCGAGAACGAGCCCACGAACATGATCGTGAACGGGTCCCAGATGCTGGTTGCCAGCACGGGCAGGCCGGCGACCGCCAACAACCCAGACGCCTTGGTAGCATCTGGGAAGGCCGGTGAATTCGAATGGTACATCCCCATCGATCTCCAGGAAGGCGGCCGTGCCTTCCACAGCCATTCGACGAGGGATCAATATTCTTTGGGGATGTTGGGGTCCATCGTCGTCGAACCGCGCGGCTCCCGCTTCCTCAGTCCATTTACTGGCGAGGAGATGAAAAGCGGTTGGCAAGCCATGATCGATGTGGCAAACGGGTCGGATTTTAGGGAATTCGTTATCTTCTATCATGAGGCAGGCGACGAGACGTTTCGATTGTTGAACCGCAAGGGCGACATGCTACCGCAGCGGGATGCGCATACCGATACCTACCGGCCTGCTGCTCGCTTACTCAACTACCGTAGTGAACCGCACGGTGAGCGGCTGGAAGTCCAGGCCCATTTGATCGGGTTTGCCGATGAGTCGCAGGCCTACGGGTCCTATACCTTCGGTGATCCGGCGACAACAATTCCCCGCTCCTACCTGGGCGATCCGGCGAAGTTCCGTATGATCGGCGGCTCTGAAATCGTGCACTCGCACCACCTCCATGGGGGGTCTATCCGCTGGGCTAGACAGCCGGGCACCAGCCGGCTCGATCCCACCCTGTCCAAGAACGGACCCGTCAAGTTTCCACTCATCAGTGACACCTCCGATCGCCTAGACGTCCAATCAATCGGTCCTTCTGAGATTTACGATGAAGTAATTGAGGGAGGATCCGGGGGACTTCAGGCGTTGGCCGGCGAGTTCGTATTCCACTGTCACATCCCGCAACATTACGTGACAGGCATGTGGGGATTCTGGCGGGTGTACAACACGCTGCAAGCGCCGGGATTCCAGACCGATGTGATGAAGCCGCTGGTCGAACTGCCGGATCGGCAGGGGAAGATCAAGCCCGCCGTCAGCTCGGACAAGTTGGTAGGCACCACGGTCGATTGGTACGGCGGGAAGAAGTACGAGATCACCAAGGACAAAACGGATTGGAAGGCCAATCCGGTGAAGGTCTCCATCAAGGACTGGGTCGAGTACATGCTGCCACCGCAAGGATTGCCAGGAAAAACCGAGGATCAGGTCAAACAGGCCCAGGCACATGATGCGACCGTGGTGAATTGGAAGTGGGAGGGCATGCTGGCGCTCAATGAGCCGGAGACCCCCCATAAGTGGGCGGACTACGAGTCTCCGACGCCGCTGAAGCGTCCGCCGATCACCTTCGATCCCCGAACAGGCAAGCTCGCCTTTCCCTGGCTGCGGCCACACTTGGGGAAGCGGCCACCTTTCGCGCCGAACCACGGCGGCGCCCCGTGGCTAGAGCCGTTCCACGTCAGAGAGGATGGGACCAAGAGCACCGAGCAGGCGAGGCCGGGAGAACAGGGACCCTGGAGTTTGTGTCCGGAGAATTCGCCGAGGAAGTATTTCAACATCCACGCGATCACCCTCCCGATCACGTTGAAGAAGGCGACGGCCAAAACGCCGGCCATCGTCGATCCGATCGGCATGATTTACGTGCTGCACGAAGAAGAGGAGGAAGTGAGGAAGACCCCGGAGAAGCAAGTGCCGCTGGTCATTCGGGCCAACGTGTATGATTGCGTAGACGTCGTGTATAAAAACGAAGTGCCGGATGACGCCCGCACCGGATGGGCAAACAAGATCAATCTCCATCCACACTTCTTCCAGTTCGATACCAGTGCGTCGGACGGACCGACGATCGGCTTCTCTTATGATATGTCCCTGCGGGCCTTTACGATGTTGAAGGACCCGGAGCCGGAGAAAGGGATGCCGCTGCCGGCCAATACGGTCCTGACCGCGGACTCTAAGGCAGGTGCGCCAAGTATCACGGTGGCCGACCCGTCGAAGTTCCACGTCAACATCGAGCTTGGCGTGGGTATGGACGATCCGAAATACTTCGAAGTGGCCAGGATCAAGAGCATCAACGGCAAGACCATTACATTTGATCGTCCCTTGAAGTACGGGCATAGGAAGAACGATCTTGCGAGCGTCGAATTTATCCGCGAGCGCTGGTACGTGGACGCGGATTTAGGGACCGTGTTCTGGCACGATCATGTGTTTGGAACTGATACGTGGGGGCACGGGCTGTTCTCCGCGCTCATCACGGAACCGCCGCGGTCGACCTATCATGATCCGGTGACGGGCAAGGAAATCCGGAGCGGCCCCATCGCGGATATCCACACCCTGGAGCCGGTGTCGGCCCATATCCGTGGCAGTTTCCGGGAAGTCATGATGCACATCATGGACAGCAACGCCAGGACGGCGGAATTGATCACGACGGATAATCCTCAGGCGAAAATGGGAGCGGTGACGGTGGAAGGACCGCCGTCCCATCAATTCCCGGATCGTATCAATAAGTCGGCGATGTGGTTCCTGAACGGAGGGGAGGCGACGACTGGAAGCGGCTATAGCATGCGGGTCGAGCCGTTGAGCGTGCGCCTGGCCAACGATCCGGAGCCATCAAAGCTGTTCGACTCTCGTATTCACGGTGATCCGGGCACTCCGCTATTGCGAGCCTATCTTGGAGATCCCATCCTGGTGCGGGCACTCGTGGGGTCAGCCAATGAAGTGCATACCTGGCACGTGACAGGCCATTGGTTCCCGATGGAACGGTACGGCACGACGGCGATGCCGCGCAGCACGGTGCATCTGGTCATCGGTGAACGGTATGACCCTGCGATCCCTGCCGCCGGCGGACCGCAGAAGCAGGCCGGCGACTATCTCTACTATAGCGGCCGCGCCTCCCACTTCGCGGAAGGCAGCTGGGGCATCATCCGGGTGTACGACGAGCCTCAGGCTGACCTGAAGCCGTTGCCGGGTCGTGAGCAGATTCAGAGGTCCGCTCCGTCGGTCTGTCCGGCCGATGCGCCCGTGAAGACCTTCAACGTGTCGGCGATCGATCAGCAGATCCGGTACCATGAGGGGGCGCCGGGAGTCATGGAAGTTGATCTCGAACGGAAGATGGTGTTTGGCAACGAGCAGGGCAAAATGTATGTGCTCGATGGAGATCGCGGACGGGTTAAGGCCGGAGAGTTAAGACCCAGCCCGCTGACGCTGCACGTGAACGTCGGCGATTGCGTGAAGATCACCCTGAAGAACGAGATGGCCAAAGAACGAGCGGGGTTCCACGTCGACATGATGGCGTTCGACCCCAAAGATTCGTTCGGCGCCAATGTCGGCAACAATTCCGGCGATCAAACGGTCGGTCCTGGGGAGAGCAGGATGTACACCTACTATGCCCATCCGGAGTACGGAGAACTGGCTGCCCTTATCCAGGATTGGGGGAATGTCGTGGAGAACCCCCGCAACGGCCTGTACGGCTCCATCATCATCGGCCCGAAGGGTTCGCGATATCGGGATCCGGTGACCGGGGAGGACATCACGATGAAGAGCAGCTGGCGGGCCGACGTCCTCGTGGATCGGACGATCCCGGGGAACGAAAGCCGCAAGAATTACCGCGACTTCTCGCTGATGTTCCAGGACGAAGATAATATCGTGGGGGTCAGCTTCATGCCCTACATCCAGCAAGTGGCCGGTATTACCGCGGTGAACTACCGGTCGGAACCGACCGCATGGCGGATCGAACAGGGGTGCGACGTGTCCGAGATTTTCAGCTGCGCAAAGGCCGGGGACACACCCTCGACGCCGTTGTTACAGGCGCATGTGGGCGACCCCGTGGCCATCCACGTGCTGGGCGCCTTCAGCGAGCAGGTCCAGCTGTTCACGGTCGATGCACACGAGTGGCCGCACGAACCCTACATGCAGGGCGCCGACCAGGTCAGCACCATGGAATTCGGCGGGTCCGAAATCATCAATGCCTATCTCACCGGTGGAGCCGGAGGTCCGAACAGAGTGGTCGGGGATTATCTGTGGAAGAATCAACGGCCAGCATTCGCGAATGCCGGGCAGTGGGGCCTCTTCAAGGTCCTTGCGGCCGATGACCAACGGATTCTGTCTTTGACACCGCAAGTTCCACCAACCAAGACGGCGGAACAGCAGGTGGGCGAGGGGATGGTTTCACAGACCTCGATGGTGGGACGGTAGCGCCCAGGAACGCGGTGGCTTTTCAGACAGGGGATGCCGCCGTTACGGTGCGAGACCGATGATAGTGACCGAGAGAGGGGGAGGACCCTGTTCCCCCTCTCTATTCCTTTAACATGATCATTGCTATGGGGTGTACGTGCGTGCGCTTCTCACCGGGACCTCCTGTTCCCTGATTCTTAGTGCCATCGTGTTGGGGTCTGTGGCGGCCTGGGCCTACGAGGAAGCGGCGGTATCGAATGGCGGGACCGTCACGGGGAGAGTCTGGTTCGTCGGTGACCATCCAGCACCCATCCCATTCGAAGTTGCCCGTTATCCCGATCGAGTCTATTGCGGTGCCCTTTCGGATGGCAGCGGGCACCTGCTCCTTCGAGAAGTGGCTGTGGGTCCTGAGCATGGGCTGAAGGATGTCATTGTGTCGGTCCAGGGCATAGAGAAGGGGAAGCCGTTTGAGTTTGTGGAAACAAAACTAGAGACGAATATCTGTCAGTTTATTCCATTCGTTTCGGTCATGCGAGACCAGCATCCATTGACGGTAACGAATCTGGATCAGGTCTCGCATGATTTGCAGATCTATGAACGGGACCGGAAGCATGTGTTCATCATGTTTCACCGGCCGGCGCTCACCAGGTCAGGGACGAGCGATACCGTTCGTTTCACAGGGAACCGCCGCGGCGTCATCATGCAATGCGGCATGCATCCCTTCATGCAGGGACACGGACTTGCCGTTGAGAATCCGTATTACGCAATGACAGGACTGGAGGGCACCTTTGCGATCAAGGATGTGCCGGCTGGGACCTACCGGATCAGGGCCTGGCATCCGACCTTGGGGGAGAAGGAGCAAGACGTGACGGTGGCGGCGAACGGCACGACGTCATTGGAGTTCAGTTTTGAGGCGAAATAGGCATGAGAGGTTCTCGATACGTTCATGCGGCGGTGGTGGCTGGGTGTTTGATTGCGACCGGTTCAGTGGAGGGCGTTGCCGAGGGCGTGGCGGCTCCCCTCGTCAGTCGGGTCGAGGTCGTGCTGGCAAGCAGCTACAAGACTCAGGTGGCAGCATTGACAGAGGAATTTGCTCAAGCAGGGATGCCCAACGTTCACTTTCAATTCATCAAACGGGGCCAGCCGCCGCAAAACATCGGACTGGGTCGAGATGTGCCGGCCGACCAGGCGAGAGAAGCGATCCGCTTGGCGCTGAAATACAATCTGGGGGTGGCGATTCTGCTGCCGGAACGGCTGTTCCCTCCTCGCTTCGTGACGATTGCGTCTTCGAATTTTGACGACACGGTCGAATATCCCATCGATCAAGCAGCTCTCGCCCGGCTGCAGAATCCAAATTTATCCACAGAAGAGTTTCATCGTCTCTACCGGGAATTGACCTCCGCTCCCATGGAATCCAAAGGGCGATATTAAGGGAGAAACATGAGGCTGCTTCCAACAAGCTGGGACCGGACCATACCGGCTCTCGTGATGGCAGGCATCACTGCGGTGTGGTGTTTCCTGGTTACAGATAAAAACCCAGCTCGAGCTACCGAGCCGACCGGCGCGAGTCTGCAAGAGCAAAGCGACGGCCTGATGAAGAACGTCGAAGAGATGGTGGCTCATGGCGGAATGGGCGATGCGAGGGCCATCGTCCATCACTGCGGCGAGGCCACGCGTTATGCCGATGCGCTCATCAAGCAGCTCTCAGCCGCTGGTTCCCGTTTCGCCGATGCTGTGCCCCCTCTCAGGGAAGTCATTCGCCACTGTACCCGTGTGTCGGACATCGGGATCCATGTGGATCCCGGCCTGCTTCTGAATCCCGCCGTCAAAGCTCGGGCCGCCGCGCGGGAGTCCATGAAATCGCTTGGGCTGACGAAGCAGAACAAAAGCTAATCAAGGCCGACACTACTCCTTCACCGTCACCGTCATCGTGATCGGCTCCAACGGGTTGTCGGTCTGGTCGCGCACGGCAGCCACGATCCTATCGACGACGTCGATGCCTCGAACTACCTCGCCGAAGACCGTGTAGCGACGGTCGAGCCCGCTGTTGTCGCCCACGCAGATAAAAAATTGTGAGCCGTTGTCGTTGAAGTCGCGGGTGCTGTTGCTCTCGCGAGGCATTTTGGCCATCGACATGGCGCCGCGCTTGTGCGGCCGGTCGTTCGGTTCTGGTGGAAGGAAGTAACCAGGGCCTCCCGTGCCGTGGAGCGTACGGTCGGGATTCTTGCTCAACGGGTCGCCCCCTTGGATGAGAAAGCCCGGCACGACGCGGTGGAAGGTCGTTCCATCGAAGAAGCCCATTTTGGCGAGATTCACGAAATTCTCGACATGGCGCGGGGCTTCGTCTGGATAGAAGCGAATCGCGATCTCGCCGAATTTGGTGGTAATGGTGGCGCGGGGGTCTTTTTTCTGAAACTGCATCGTCATTGGACCAATCTAGCAAGGGCCCGTTCTGTGAGGCAAGACCGCTTACGAGTGCTGAGGAATGAGTGCTGAGTGGAGGTTCCTGGTCCTTGAAGCAGGACTTCCAAACTCAGCACTCATTCCTCAGCACTCAGCACTTTTCCTGAGCCAGGCCTTTCCCGGGATCGATGCGCAACCATAGGACCCCTCCGACTAGAGCAATCAAGGCTGCGGTGCCTAGCGAATAGGACCAGCCCCAGCGCTCGGCGATCCAGGGGGTGACGGTGGGTGAGATGGCTCCTCCGATGTTGGCCCCCATGTTCATCAAGCCCGAGAGGCTTCCCGCGTGGACCTTGGACAGATCGCTGGTCGAGGACCAGTAGGCACCGATCGTGAAGTAGAGCCAGCCGGCTCCCAGCGACAGGCTGGCGATGGCGAGATAGGGAGACTCCACCACCGCGCCGAACGTGATGGAGGTTGCCGCCAGCACCATGCCTGCCATGCCGATGAGCCTCCGCCCGCTCGTGACGCCGAGGCGCAAGGCCAAGCGATCGGAGGTCCATCCACCTAGTGGGCAAGACAAGAGAATTGCAAGGAATGGGGCAGCGGCGAAGATGCCGCCGCGCAAGACATTGAAACCGCGCACATTGACCAGGTAGAGGTAGAACCAGGACAGGTAGACGTAGGCGACATAACCAAGACAACTGTAGCTGAGCACAAGCCACCAGACAGTGGGGGTCTTTCTCAGCGATCCCCAAGGGATTGAAGGAAACTCGGGTGCTGTGTTTCCCACAAATGTAGGGGCGGTTGGACGATCGCGCGCTATAATCCACCAGACTGCCGCAAGCCCGATCCCGAGACCGGCCGACAGATAGAATGCCGTCTGCCATCCATAGCTGACCATGATCCAGGCCGTGATGGGCGGGGTGACCGACGCACCGACCCCGATCCCGCCGATGGCGATCCCGATGCCAAGACCGCGTTCGTGGGGAGGGAGCCAGTCGGTGACGGCGCGATTGAACGTGGGTAGCGCCACCGCTTCGCCCACGCCGAGGAGGAATCGCACGAGGGCGAGCGCGCCGACGATTCCCAGCGGATCGGCCAGGGACGAGGTGGCCGTGACGGCGGTCAACGCGGTAAAGCCTGACCACCAGAGCAGACCGATGGTGAGGACAATGCGCGCCCCCCACCGGTCTCCGATCCATCCACCGGGAATTTGAAACAGCGCATAGCCGACGACGAACGAGGAGAAGATGAACCCCATATGCTGATCGGTGAGACCCAGCGCCGGCATCATCTGTCGGGCGGTGACGGAGATATTGACCCGGTCAATGTACGTGACGACGCTGATCGCAAACAGGAGTCCAAGGATCAACCAGCGGGTGCCAGGTAGGGCCGGTCGAGGCTGGTGGACTGGGGAATTCAGCTCGCGCAAGATTGCTCCGAAAGGAAACGCATTATAGCCGGTCCTGCACGGGGGCTCTAGGCCAAAACGAGTCCGATTGGTGGTGCCCACCCGCGCACGGGTTCGCAGGATGTCGCTGGTGGACAAGGGCTGGTAGTTCTTGTAGGTTCCTTCCCAACACATCGCTGAAGTCGAACGGCAACCGCGCATCGAGCATGTCGAGTATGCGGTCCAGCCGTCTGGCCAGGCCGGCAGCCTCGAAATTCTGATAGTCCGCGGCACAAGGCTGCTGCGGCAGTGGTCCGTCCCGGATGGGTGAGAGAAGACGAGCAGTATGAACACAGTAGGGAACCTTTCCGGGACAATCCCGGAAGCTGTCTTCGCGGCTGCGTGGCTCAGGCCGGACCGGATCGCCATGCAGATTAAGGAGGAGCAGGGCTACCGCCAGTGCTCGTTCAAGCAGCTCATCGAACAGGCTGAGGGAATTGCAACCGCTCTCCTGCACCACGACCTGCACCGTGGCGACCGCGTGGCAATCCTCTCCGAGAATCGACCCGAATGGCTCATCGCATATGTCGGCATCGTGGCTTCGGGTTGCACCGTGATTCCCCTCGATATTCAGCTGAACAGTGAGGACCTCGCCAGCCTTCTGGTGCGGTCCGGTACCAAGTTAGGCTTCGTCAGCGCGACAACTTGGCCCTTGCTGAAGCAAACGGGTTTGGCACTGACCTTCGTCTCGTTCGATCCTCTTCAGGATCCGTGCTGCTTCTTGCTTGGTGAATGGATGCGAACCGGTCGGTCTGAGGTTGTTGAACATCCATCGGCTCTGCCAGATGATGTGGCCGCGATTCTCTATACCTCAGGGACAACAGGCGAACCGAAGGGCGTTTGCCTGACTCATCGCAACCTCCTGTCGAATGTCGAGGCGATGGCGCAAACCGGGTTGGGCAGTGAAGAAGATCAGTTTCTCGGCATTCTGCCGCTCCATCATGCCTATCCCTTCTTGGCTACGGGCCTGATTCCCTTGTTGCTCGGCGCCCGCGTGACCTTCCTGCCCAGCCTCAAGGGACCATTGTTGCTGCAATGTCTGCGGGAGGCCGGCATCACTATTCTGGTCGGTGTTCCCCAGGTTTTTGCGATGATGCGCCGCAAGATTGCTGAAGGCATTGAACATCGCCCGATGGCCTTTCGCGTGCTCATCAAGCTGCTAATGGCGTCGGTGGGCCTTGTGCGGCGACGCACGGGGATCAATCTCGGTCGCGTTGTGTTTGCTTCCGTGCACCATCAACTCGGTCCGTCCCTACGTCTACTGGTCAGTGGCGGGGCGCGGCTCGATCCGGAGGTCGCGCGATTCTTTTTCAACCTCGGGTTCACGCTGCTGGAGGGCTACGGCTTGACTGAAACAGCTCCGGTGGTGACCTTCACATCGCCGACAAGGATGAAGCCCGGCTCGGTCGGATTGCCGATTCCAGGCGTAGCGGTGCGCATTGTGAACCCCGACTCCTCAGGGATCGGCGAGGTAGCCGTGGCCGGACCGAATGTTATGCGAGGCTATGACGCCAATCCGCAGGCTACGGCCGACGCGATCCGTAATGGCTGGTTCCATACCGGCGACCTGGGGTTTCTGGATGGAGACGGCTACCTGTTCCTTACCGGACGGGCAAAGGAATTGATCGTCACCGCCGGAGGCAAGAACATCGTTCCGGAGGAGTTGGAAGCGCTCTACCAGCGGAGTCCGGCCATCAGCGAGATCTGCATCGTGGGGGAGGCCCGTGCCGGCGAAGGCGGAGCGGCGTTGCATGCGGTTGTGGTGCCAGATTTTGAGTACGTCAAGATGCTGAAGATCGTGGATGTCCGTCAGCTCATCAAGACCGAGTTGACGAGGATCGGTCTGACCCTGCCTTCGTATCAGCGGATGAGCGGGCTCACAATCGCGAGAACTCCGCTCCCCCGCACCCGGCTTGACAAACTTCAACGCCATCGTGTGGCGGCCATGGTCAAGTTGGCCGAGGCGGAGGCCGAGGCAGCCCAGCCGCCTTCTGCAGCAGATCGGGTCCTCATGGATACCGAGGTCGCCCGTCTGGTCGTCCGCGTCCTTCAGCCGTTTGTGGCGAAGGAACGGGTGATTGTCCCGGGCGACCATCTGGATCTCGACCTAGGATTCGATTCACTGCGACGTGTTGAGCTGGTCTCGGCGCTCGAACAGTCGTTCGGCCGTTTGCCCGATGCGCTCGCGCATGAGGTCATGACGGTGCGCGAGTTGATCGAGCGGGTCGGCGGTGCAACGCGCGAGGAGCCAGTTCAGGGACGAGGTGGCCAATCCTGGAGCGAGATTCTGAGGGTTGAGCCGCCGGCCGAGCTGCGAAATGCGGTGCTGACACCACAGGCCTGGTCGCAACGGGCGCTCGCCTCCGTCGTCCGTCTCCTGTTTCGTCTGGTATTCCTGACAGCATTTCGACTTCGTGTCACCGGGGCCGAGTATCTGAGCCAGGAGGGGCCCTGTATGCTGGCAGCGAATCACACCAGCGTACTCGACCCGTTCGTGGTCCTGGCGACCGTCCCTGCGAGCAGGTTCAGGCGGCTCTATTCGATTGGCTGGCAGGCATTCTTTCGCGGCGCCATTCTCCAATGGGTGGCTCGTGTAGGACGCGTGATCCCGGTTGGCCTGGAAGCCTCGCTGGTCCCGGCACTGCAAGCGGCCGCTCTGGTTCTGCGTCAAAGGCAAGATCTGCTGGTCTTTCCCGAAGGGCAACGCTCGGTCGATGGAGCGCTCGATGTCTTCCGACCCGGCATCGGTATTCTGGCCTGCGAATTCCACGTCCCGGTGATTCCGATCCGGATCGATGGCACTTTTCAAGCGATGCCCGTCGGAACCAGATGGCCTCGTTGCCACCCAATCTCGCTCAAGGTTGGACCACCAGTGCTCGTTACCCAGGAGTTGATCGATCGGTGGCGCTCGCAGGGCCGCGATCCCTATCAGGCAGCGACGGAGGCCATTCGGGATGCGGTCGTGGCTCTCGATCTTTCCGTTGCCACCAAACGGACGGCGACAAGCGGGACAGACCTGTGAGGCGTGGGAAAGCGTTGCAAAGGGGGGAGCGTCGAAAAGGAATAGATCCGGCAAGGGAGAGTTGCCGCCCCTTCAGGGAAGAGGCGGCAACGGCACAACTTACTTCGTCACGATCTCCAGTAACTCGACCTCGAACACTAACGTGGCGCCGGGCTTAATCGTCGGTGGAGAACCGCGCTCGCCGTACGCGAGGTTGGATGGACAAATCAGCTTGCTCTTGCCCCCCACCTTGATCTGCTGAACCCCCTCGGTCCAACACTTGATGACTTGATTGAGCGGAAACGTGGCGGGCTCTCCACGTTTGACGGAACTGTCGAACACGGTTCCGTCGAGCAGGGTGCCGTGGTAGTGAACCTTGACCGTATCCGTGGCCTTGGGGGCCGCTCCCGATCCAGCCTTTAGGATGGTGATGACGATGCCTGATTCGGTTCTTGTCGCTCCTTTTTCGGAGGCGGCCTTGGCAAGGAAGGTCGCTCCGGCTTTTTTCTCGTTCTCAGAAACGACGGCCGCTCGGGCTTGCTGGAGTTGCTGAATCTTTGGTCCGAACGTCTGAAGATCGACCTTCTGCGGACGTTTCAAGACGCCATCGACCATGCCGTTCTTGACGATGTCGAGTTCGGCCTCGCTCAGGGTAAAGGGTCCGAGTGACTGGCTGATCGCGAGCCCCAGTGCATACAAGGTTTTCTGCTCGTCATTCGCCAGCTCTTGTGAAGCTGCCAGAACTGGAGCCGTGATCAGGAAGAACAACGTTCCGAGATAGTACAGGGTAATGCGCATCGATGATCCTTTCTTATGATGAACCGGACGGGAATACACACGTCCATCGTCTAACATACGATACAGGCCTAAATCCCACAACAGAAATCTCGTTGGAACAGGAGGCTGCGATGCTCGTGACCCGATCCAGCCGATGAAATCTGGCTGATGTGACGGGGACCGCAAGTTCGAGGAGCAGTCCACAGGCAGAATTTCAGGGAGGAGAGTTATCCGTCACCGGGAACGGGGGGATGAGTCTCCCGCTACCGATTCACTCCAAAGCCGGATGGCGTCTGGCGCGGGAGTATGAATGGCGGAGAGGGAGGGATTTGAACCCTCGGTAGAGATTTTGTCCCTACGACGGTTTAGCAAACCGTTGCCTTCGGCCACTCGGCCACCTCTCCACACCAAAATTCTCAAGGGGAGCACGCCCGCGTTA
>Ga0233424_10001081_pt1 | contig 26968 bp, 18 predicted proteins | sample Watercolumn_Towu_FD_181011 | JGI IMG/M metagenome (GOLD analysis project Ga0233424, IMG submission 181011) | Freshwater microbial communities from Lake Towuti, South Sulawesi, Indonesia - Watercolumn_Towuti2014_125_MG | ecosystem: Environmental > Aquatic > Freshwater > Lake | place: Indonesia... | reverse complement strand
TGCCGTAGGCGATGTTCTCGGCAATGGTGCCGAAGAAGAGGAAGGGCTCCTGCAGCACCAGGCCGATATGGCGGCGGAAGTCCGAGACGCCGATGCGGCGCAGATCGGTGCCGTCGATGCGGATGGAGCCCTCGGTCACGTCGTAGAAACGGCAGATCAGGTTCACCAGGGTGCTCTTGCCCGAGCCGCTGTGGCCCACCAGGCCGATCATCTCGCCGGGCCGGATGTCCAGACTGAGGCCGCGGATCACCGCGCGGTTGCCGTAGCGAAAACCGATGTCCTGCAGCTGCAGGCCGCCCTGCACCTTGTCCAGCTTCACCGGATTGGCGGGCTCGGGCACATTGCTCTGGTGGTCCAGGATGTCGAAGATGCGCTTGGCGCCGGCCGCGGCCTTCTGGGTCACGGAGACGATGCGGCTCATCGAGTCCATGCGGCCGTAGAAGCGGCCGATATAGGCCAGGAAGGAGGTCAGCACGCCGACCGTGATGCTGCCCCCGGCCACCAGGTAGATGCCGAAGGCCCAGACAACCAGCAGGCCCATCTCGGTCAGCAGGGACACGGTGGGGCCGAACAGGCTCCAGGTCTTGTTGAGCCGGTCATTGACCTTGAGGTTCTTCTGATTGGCCTCCTTGAAGCGCGCTGCCTCGCGCTTTTCCTGGGCAAAGGCCTTGACCACCCGGATGCCCGGAATGGTGTCGGCCAGCACGCTGGTGACCTCGCCCCAGACCCGGTCGATCTTCTCGAAGCCGGTGCGCAGGCGGTCGCGCACCAGATGGATCATCCAGGCGATGAAGGGCAGGGGCAGCAGGGTGGCCAGCGCCAAGGAGGGGCTGATCGACACCATCATCACGGTGATCATCACCAGCATCAGCACATCGGTGATGAAGTCCAGCGCATGCAGGGACAGGAAGACGCTGATGCGGTCGGTCTCGGAGCCGATGCGCGCCATCAGGTCGCCGGTGCGCTTGGAGCCGAAATACTCCAGCGACAGGCTCAGCAGATGCTCGAAGGTGGCGGTGCGCAGATCCGCCGCGATGCGCTCGGACACCAGGGACAGGATGTAGGTCTTGGCCCAGCCCAGCAGCCAGGACACCAGACCCGCCCCCAGCAGGCCGCTCAGGTAGAAGGCCACCAGCCAGGGATCGATTTTCTGCCCCTGCTGAAACGGGATCAGCACCTCATCCATCAGCGGCTGGTACAGGTATGGACCCACCAGGGTGGCGCCCGTGGCCCCCAGCATCAGCAAAAAGCCCAGCAGGAGCTGGCCCTGGTAGGGCCGGGCGAAGCGCCACAGGCGCAGCAGCACCCAGGTGGAAGGCGGGGTGTGCAGCTCGCGGGCGCAGGTAGGGCATTCATCGTCGCCCTCCTCGCTGCGCGGGGGCAGGGGTGCCTTGCAGCTGGGGCAGAACTCCAGCTCCTCGGCCCCGGCCTGGGCGGGCTCGTCGCGCTTCTCAAAGAGTTCCTGGAAGCGCTGCACCTGCAGATTGATCTGCAGGGTGAAGCGCCACAGGGCCAGGCGTTGCGTGGCGTCCTGCAGCTCCAGGCAGCCCAGGCCAGCGTGGTCCGACATGCGCAGCTGCAGGCCCGGGTGCAAGGCCCATTCCTGCCAGCGGCCGCCCCCGGCCGGGTCATAGGCCAGCAGGCGCTGGCGGCTGAGCACCAGCAGGCCGTGGCCGAAGCGCAGCTGCGAGTCCAGGTCAACCTCCAGGCTGCCCAGCACGTTCTCGTCTTTCGCCAGGCGTCCCAGGGCCGTCGCCAGTTGCGGATGCTGGTCTGGCGCTTTATCGGAATCGTGATGCTGCATTGTTGTTTGTTCTGTGATGAGGGCCCGGGCCGGCGGCCGACACCCAACAGGGCCCCGCCGGGGCGCGATTTTCGCCCATCCCGGCCCGGCCGGTGAAACAGTCCGTCTGATTCGCCCCGCACAGACCTGGCGCCAGAACGCGCACAATGTCGGCTTATTGCCGAAATTCCTGCCCTCCCCTCCATGAGCAGACACGAAGACATCAAGCTGTTGCGCATCAACTACCTGCGCGGACCCAATATGTGGACCTACCGCCCGGTGCTGGAAACCTGGCTGGACCTCGGCAAGCTGGAGGATCATCCCTCCAACACCCTGCCCGGCTTTAACGCCCGGCTGACCGAGCGCCTGCCGGCCCTGATCGAGCACCACTGCGGCGTGGGCGAGCGCGGCGGCTTCCTGCAGCGCCTGGAGGGCGGCACCTGGATGGGCCATGTGCTGGAGCACATCGTCATCGAGCTGCTCAATCTCTCGGGCATGCCCACCGGCTTCGGCCAGACCCGCTCCACCAGCCAGCACGGCGTCTACCGCATGGTGTTCCGGGCCCGCGACGAGCAGGTGGCCCGCGCCGCCCTGGCCGAGGGCCATGCCCTGCTGATGGCCACCATCAATGACGAGCCCTTCGAGGTGGCCGCCGCCGTGACGCGCCTGCGCGACAAGGTGGACGCCTGCTATCTGGGCCCCTCCACCGCTGCCATCGTGGGCGCGGCCACCGACCGCCGCATCCCCCATATCCGGCTCAACGAGGGCAATCTGGTGCAGCTGGGCTATGGCGCCCGCCAGCGCCGGATCTGGACCGCCGAGACGGACATGACCAGCGCCATCGCCGAAAGCATTGCCGGCGACAAGGACCTGACCAAGACCCTGCTCAAGGCCGTGGGCGTGCCCGTGCCCGAGGGCCAGGCGGTGGAAACCGCCGAGCAGGCCTGGGAAGCCGCCCAGGACATCGGCCTGCCCGTGGTAGTCAAGCCCAGCGACGGCAACCATGCCCGCGGCGTGACCCTGGACCTGCGCAAGAAGGAAGACATCCTGGCCGCCTTCGAGCTGGCCGAGAAGGAAGGTTCCGAGGTGCTGGTGGAGCGCTTCATTCCCGGCGTCGAGCACCGCCTGCTGGTGGTGGGCGGCCAGTTGGTGGCGGCCGCGCGCGGCGAGGAGTTCTGGATCACCGGCGACGGCCAGCACACCGTGCTGGAGCTGATCGAGCAGCAGCTCAACACCGACCCGCGCCGCGGCGTGGCCGAGGAGTTCCCGCTCAGCCTGATCGTGCTGGAAGACGAGCCCGTGATCGCGCTGGACCTGCAGCGCCAGGGCTTCCCGCCCGAGTCCGTGCCCCCGGCCGGCCAGCGCGTGATGGTGCAGCGCACCGGCACCTCCTCGAATGACTGCACGGACCTGGTCCACCCCGATGTGGCCCATGCCGTGTCCCTGGCCGCCCGCACCGTGGGGCTGGACATCGCCGGCATCGACCTGGTGTGCTCCGACATCTCCAAGCCCCTGAGCGAGACCGGCGGCGCCATCGTCGAGGTCAATGCCGGCCCGGGCCTGCTGATGCACCTCAAGCCCGCCGAGGGCATGCCCCGCCCGGTGGGTCAGGCCATCATCGACCACCTGTTTGCCGCCGACGAGAGCGGCCGCATCCCCATCGTCGGCATCGCCGGTTCCCAGGGTGGCGCCCAGGTGGCGCGCCTGGTGGCCTGGCTGCTGCACCTGAACGGCCGCTCCGTGGGCCTGGCCTGCGGTGAAGGCCTGTTCCTGGGCAACCGCCGGGTCGAGAAGAAGAACTGCGCCGGCTGGGCCCCCGCCCACCGCCTGCTGATGAACCGCGGTGTGGACGCCGTGGTGGCCGAGAACGGCGCCAGCACCATCCTCAGCGACGGCTTGGCCTATGACCGCTGCCTGGTCGGCGTGGTCACCGATATGGACGGCCTGGGCCAGCTGGACGCGCACGACATCCGCAGCGAGGAGCAGCTCTACAAGGTGCTGCGCACCCAGGTGGACGTGGTCCTGCCCGAGGGCGTGGCCGTGCTCAACGCCGCCGTGCCCGCCCTGGTCGAGATGGCCGAGCTTTCCGACGGCGAGGTGCTGTTCTACGCCGCCGACCCGGCCCTGCTGGCCGCCCACCGCGAGAAGGGCGGCCGCGCCGTCTTCCTGCAGGGCGGCATGGCCATGCTGGCCCAGGGCAGCTCCGAGATGCCCGGTGCCCAGGTCGACACCGTGCTGGCCCGCTACGCCGCGGCCGGTGTCAGCGGCCTGAGCGCCGAGACGGTGCTGGCCGCCGTGGCCACCGCCTGGGCCCTGAACATCCCGCCCGAGCTGATCTCCGCCGGCCTGGACACCTTCCAGCCCCTGCAGGCCTGATCCCGACGACGCCCCTCGCCAAGAAGAAACACCACCATGGAAGTCTCCCGCATCCGCGCCCTGCGCGGCCCCAATATGTGGAGCCGCCACACGGCCATCGAGGCCGTGGTCAGCTGCAGCGACACCGAGCGCAATATCGCCGAGATGCCCGGCTTCGAGGGCCGGCTGCGCGCCCTCTTCCCGGGCATCGGCGCCCTGCGCCCGGCCAGCGCCCAGCGCCTGCCGGTCTCCCTGGCCCATGTGCTGGAGCAGGCTGCCCTGGCCCTGCAGGCACAGGCCGGCTGCCCGGTCACCTTCAGCCACACCCATGTCACCAGCGAGGCCGGCACCTACCAGGTGGTGGTCGAGTACAGCGAGGAAGACGTGGGCCGCCAGGCCTTCGAGGCCGCGGTGGAACTGCTGCGTGCCGCCCAGACCGAGGGCGGCAGCTTTGACACCGACGCCACCGTGGCCCGCCTGCGCGAGCTGGACGAGGACGTGCGCCTGGGCCCCTCCACAGGCTCCATCGTGGATGCCGCCGTGGCGCGCGGCGTGCCCTTTCGCCGCCTGACCCAGGGCAGCCTGGTGCAGTTCGGCTGGGGCGCCAAGCAGCGCCGCATCTGGGCCGCCGAGGTGGACAACACCAGCGCCGTCTCCGAATCCATCGCCCAGGACAAGGACCTGACCAAGCGCCTGCTGCAGTCGGCCGGCGTGCCCGTGCCCATCGGCCGCCCGGTGGACACGGTGGATGACGCCTGGGAAGCCGCGCTGGAGGTGGGCCTGCCCGTGGTGGTCAAGCCCCAGGACGGCAACCAGGGCAAGGGCGTGACGGTCAATGTGGCCTCGCGCGAGCACATGGAAGTGGCCTACAAGGCCGCGGCCGAGATCGGCCAGGTCATGGTCGAGAAGTTCCTGCCCGGCAGCGACTACCGCCTGCTGGTGGTGGGCGACAAGCTGGTGGCCGCGGCCCGCCGCGACCCGCCGCATGTGATCGGCGACGGCGAGCTCACCGTCAAGCAGCTGGTGGACAAGGTCAATGCCGACCCCAAGCGCGGCGACGGCCACGCCACCTCGCTCACCAAGATCCGCTTCGATGACATCGCCGTGGCCCGCCTGGCCCTGCAGGACCTGACCCCGGATGACGTGCCCGAGAAGGGCCGCCGCGTGATCCTGCGCAACAACGCCAACCTCTCCACCGGCGGCACCGCCACCGATGTGACCGATGACGTGCATCCCGATGTGGCCGCCCGCGCGATTGCCGCGGCCCAGGTCGTGGGCCTGCATGTCTGCGGCGTGGACGTGGTGGCCGAGAGCGTGATGCGCCCCCTGGAAGAGGTCAGCGGCGGCATCGTCGAGGTCAATGCCGCGCCGGGCCTGCGCATGCACCTCTCGCCGAGCTACGGCAAGGGCCGCAATGTGGGCGAGGCCATCATCAGCCACCTCTACGGCAGCGGCCACAAGAGCGAGGACGGCCGCATCCCCGTGGTGGCCGTCACCGGCACCAATGGCAAGACCACCACCTCGCGCCTGATCGCGCATCTGTTCGCCACCTGCGGACTCAAGGTGGGCATGACCAATACCGACGGCGTCTATGTGGACGGCCGCCAGACCGACAGCGGCGACTGCTCCGGCCCCAAGAGCGCCCGCAATGTGCTGATGCACCCCGATGTGGAAGCCGCGGTGTTCGAGACCGCGCGCGGCGGCATCCTGCGCGAGGGCCTGGGCTTTGACCGCTGCCAGGTGGCCGTGGTCACCAATCTGGGCGAGGGCGACCACCTGGGCATGAACTTCCTCAACACCGTGGAAGAGCTGGCCCTGGTCAAGCGCGTCATCGTGCAGAACGTGGCCCAGACCGGCTATGCCGTGCTCAACGCCACCGACCCGGTGGTGGCGAACATGGCCGCGGTCTGCCCCGGCCAGATCATCTTCTTCGCCGCCGACCGCCACCATCCGCTGATGGCCGCTCACCGCTCCCAGGGCAAACGCTGCGTCTATGTGGACGGCGACCAACTGGTGGCCGCCCAGGGCAGCTGGCGCGAGACCATCCCGCTGCGCGACATCCCCTTCACCCGGGCCGGCAGCATCCCCTTCCAGGTGGAGAACGCCATGGCCGCCGTGGCCGCCGGCTGGGGCGTGGGTCTGGACTGGGACACCATCCGCCGCGGCGTGGCCAGCTTCAGCAGCGATGCCGACAATGTGCCGGGCCGCTTCAATGTGATGGACTACCGCGGCGCTACCGTGGTGGCCGACTACGGCCACAACGGCGACGCCATGCGCGCCCTGGTGCAGGCCGTGGAGGTCATGCCGGCCAAGCGCCGCTCGGTGGTGATCTCGGGCGCTGGCGACCGCCGCGACGAGGACATCCGCATCCAGACCCAGATCCTGGGCGCAGCCTTCGACGAGGCCATCCTGTTCCAGGACGCCTGCCAGCGCGGTCGCGAGGACGGTGAGGTGCTGGCCCTGCTGCGTCAGGGCCTGGAAGGCGCCAGCCGCACCACGCATGTGGAAGAAATCCGCGGGGAGTTCGCCGCCATCGACCGTGCCCTGGAGCGGCTGCAGCCCGGCGACCTCTGCCTGGTGCTGGTGGACCAGGTGGAAGAGGCGCTGGCGCACCTGAACCAGCGCATCGCCGGGGGCTGAAGCCCCGCGGCCTCGGCAGGGCCGCCATCTCGCCCTAGGCACGATGGCGGCGCTCCCCGTATGCTCGGGCCCTGGCGGTTCCGGGCCTCGAGCCGAAGGATCGGAACCCTCTGATCAAAGGCCGAGGAGACCCGTGCATGAGCCCGAACGCCCTGTCCCCATCCAGCCGCCCCAGCGCGCGCGAGCAATCCTGGCGTGAAGCCGACCGGCTGCTGCTGGTCTGGATCGCGCTGCAGGCCGTGATCGCCGTCATCCTCGGGCACTACATGGACAGCCCCGGCCTGGCCTGGGGTCTGGCCCTGCCCCTGCTGCTGCTGGCCCTGGCCGGCCACGCCGTGGCCGGGGGTCAGGCCTTGAGCGCGCACCTGATGGCCGTGGTGGTGATGGCCATGGTGGCCCTGCACATCCAGCTCGCCCGCGGCCTGCAGGAGTTCCACTTCGGCGTCTTCGTCTCCCTGGCCTTTCTGGTGGCCTACCGACACTGGGCCCCCATCCTCACCGGCGCGGTGGTGATCGCGGTGCACCATGTGCTTTTCGACCGCCTGCAGGCGGCCGGCGTCGGCGTCTACTGCATCAGCGAAGCCAATTTCCCGCGCGTGCTGATCCACGCCGGCTATGTGGTGGTGCAGACCGCCTTCCAGGTGCTGGTCGCGGTGCGCATGCACCAGCGTGCGCGCGAGCAGGCCGAGCTGGTGGATCTGGTGGAGCAGCTCACCGCCGATGAATACATCCACCTCAAGCCCGAGGGCGGCCCCGGCCGCGGCGCCACGGTCGGCGTCTCGCTGCGCCTGCAGCAGGCCCTGCTGCGCATCCGCGAGGCGGTGCAGCAGGTCCAGGGCGCGGCCCAGAGCATAGGCAGCGCCAGCGCCGAAATCGCCGCCGGCAACCAGGATCTCTCCAACCGCACCGAGCAGACGGCCGCCAGCCTGCAGCAGACGGCCTCGGCCATGAGCCAGCTCACCGAGGCCGTGGGCCAGACGGCCGGCTCGGCACGCGAGGCACGCGGCCTGGCCGGCGGTGCCTCCGACGCCGCGGCCAAGGGGGGTCAGGTCGTGTCCCAGGTGGTCAGCAGCATGCAGGCCATCGACGCCAGCGCCAGCAAGATCGCCGAGATCACCGGCCTGATCGACAGCATCGCCTTCCAGACCAATATCCTGGCGCTCAACGCGGCGGTGGAAGCCGCCCGGGCCGGCGAGCAGGGCAAGGGCTTTGCCGTGGTGGCCGGCGAGGTGCGCTCCCTGGCCCAGCGCGCGGCCGCGGCGGCACGCGATATCAAGACCCTGATCGGCCAGTCGGTCGAGGAGGTGGCCGGTGGCACCCAGCTGGTACGCAGCGCCGGTGACGCGATGCGGGAGATCGAGAGCGCGGTGCAGCAGGTGGCCAGCCTGATCGGCAGCATTGCCGAGTCCTCGGCCCAGCAGAGCGCGGAGATCGCCCGGGTCAACCAGGCCATCACCCAGCTGGACCAGGCCACGCAGCAGAACGCGGCCCTGGTCGAACAATCGGCCGCGGCGGCGGCCAGCATGCAGACGCAGGCCGACCGCCTGAGCAGCAGCACGTCCGTCTTTCGCACCGAGGGCTGAAGACTCCCCCTTCATCCCCCCATCGGCGGGCGCCAAAGCGCGCAATACTGCGCAGACCCTGCCGCGACGGACAAGGTCTGCCACCTAAGATCCCCGAGCCCGTCTGCCCGCCCGGCAGCGCTTTCATGACGGCTCCGTGATCTACGCACTCGCGTTCAATCTGCTGATCAATCTGGTGCTCGGCCTGGCCCTGTGGCTGGTCTGGGTGCGCGACCGTCGCCAGCGCTTCAACCGTCTGCTGGGCGCCAGCTTCCTGGTCCATGCCCTGGCCACGCCGGCCTATCTGCTCTGGCTGGATCCGCACACCCTGGCTCACCACCTGGGCGGCGCGGGCATGGTGGCCGCCGGAGCGGCGGGCACCACCTTGCTGGCCATGGGCCTGCGCGAGCTGATCGGGCGCCCCGTCGGCCAGCGCGCCGCGCTGGCCCTGGTGCTGGGTCTGGGCCTGGTCTTCGCCCTGCTGCTGAGTCTGGGCCTGCCCGAGGCCCAGGCGGCCGGCGCCGGCCTGCAGACCTGGCTGGGCCTGGTGGGCCTGCGCTGGCTCTGGCCCCAGGGCCGGGCCGAGCGCGTGGCCGGCGTGCTGCTGCTACTGCTGGGCCTGCTGCAGCTGCCCTATGCGCTGGGCGTCGAGGCCCATCTGCCGGCCCAGGCCGCAGTGGGCGCGGCCCTGCGCCTGCTGCTGGGCTGCTGCCTGATGCTGGCAGCCCTGCGCCGCGTCAGCCAGGAGTCCAGCCAGCTGCGCCAGCAGCTGCACCTGCTCACCGAACACTCCCACCAGGGCGTGGGCATCAAGCGCGGGCGACGCCTGCTCTATGCCAACGCTGCTCTGCTCAAGCTCTATGGTGTGCCCGATCTGGCCGCCTTCGAGGCCCTGCAGCAGGCCCAGCCCGAGGCCCTGCGCCGCGCCACCGCCCAGCGTCACCGCGCGGTGCTGGCCGGACGTCTGGACCAGGCCCACTGGGAAGGCGAGCGCCTGCGCAGTGATGGCAGCCGCCTGCATCTGGTCTTCTCCTCCTGGCGGGTGGACTGGCAGGGCCGCGCGGCCGAGCACATCGTGGTGAGCGACGACACCGAGCGCCACCAGGCCGCCCAGGCCCTGCTGCACCAGGCCACGCACGACCCGCTCTCCGGCCTGCCCAACCGCAGCGCCCTGCAGCAGCGCCTGCGCGAGCGCTGCGCCGCGGGGGAAAGCTTCGGCCTGATCTGGCTGGACCTGGACCGCTTCACCCAGCTCAACGAGGCCTATGGCCACAGCGCCGGCGATGCCCTGCTGCGCCAGCTGGCCCACGTGCTGTGCGAGGAATTCGAGCCCGCGCTCGAGGTCATGCACCTGGGCGAGGACGAGTTCGCCCTGCTGGCCCCGGGCAGGGCCGCCCCCGAGGCCCTGGCCGCCCTGGTGGCGCGCCTGCGCCAGCGTCTGAGCCGGCCACTCCAGGCCCTGGGGCATGAGATCTATGTGGACGTGTCCATGGGCGTGGCCAGCTGTCCGCACACAGCCAGCGAGCCCGAGGCCCTGATGCGCGAGGCCAGCATCGCCATGCACGAGGCGAAGCAGGACCCCGGCACGGCCGAACGCTGGGCCCGACCGGATCGGCGCGACAGCAGCGCCAGCATGCGGGCCGAGCAGGCCATGCGCGCCGGCCTGCGCGATGCGGAGTTCCATCTGCGCTACCAGCCCAAGGTAGCGGCCAGCGACGGCCGCCTGCTGGGCTTCGAGGCGCTGGCGCGCTGGCAGCGCCCCGGCCATGGCCTGGTCAGCCCGGCGGACTTCATCCCCGCCGCCGAGCGCACCGGCCTGATCCTGCCCCTGGGCGCCCAGCTGCTGGAGCAGGCCTGCCGCCAGCTGGCGGCCTGGCGCGCGGCCGGCGAGCCGGCACGCCTGGTGCCGGTGGCGGTGAATGTCTCCCCGCTGCAGCTGCTGGACCCCGGCTTCCCCGACTTCGTGGCCGCGACCCTGCAACGCTATGAGCTGCCCGCCGCCCTGCTGCAGCTGGAGCTGACCGAGAGCGCCGCGGTGCGCGATGCCGAGCAGGCCCGCGAGCGCCTGGCCCGGCTGCGCGCCCTGGGCATCAAGCTGGCGCTGGACGATTTCGGCACCGGCTTCTCCTCGCTCAATCTGCTGCGCAGCCTGCCGCTGGACACGGTCAAGATCGACCGCAGCCTGATCCAGCCCATGCCCCAGGCCGCGGCCAGCGCGGTGGTACAGGCCATCTGCCAGCTGGCGAGCGCCCTGCAGCTGGAGGTGGTGGCCGAGGGCATCGAGACCGAGGCGCAGGCACGGGCGGTGCGCGAGGCGGGCTGCCAGGCCCTGCAGGGCTTTCTCTACGCCAAGCCCCTGCTGGCGGTGGAGGCCGGCGTCTGGCTGCAGCGCCAGGAAGCCGCCGCGGACGCGACGGCCCTGGCCTGAGCCCTCTGCCCGCTGAGACCGTTCAGCCCGGCTTGGCGGCCTCGCCAGCCTCGTTCCACTCGGCGAAGCGCCGCTCCAGCGTGCGCCGCGAGATGCCCAGCAGTTCGGCGGCCTGCTGCTTGTCGCCCTCCACCGAATCCAGCACCGCCAGGATGTGCTGCTTCTCCAGGGTCTGCAGATCGGTGGGGCCCGAAAAGCGCGAGCGCGGCGGCCGCGGATTGCCCTGGGTGCGCGCCAGGCTCTGGTAGAGGGCCGAGACATTGAGCGCCCCGACGATCAGGGAACGCTCGATCAGGTTGCGCAGCTCGCGCACATTGCCCGGCCAGTCGTACTGCTGCAGATAGCGCATCTCGTCCTCGGTGACGGCAATCGGCGGCATGCCCAGCTGCAGCGAGAGCGTCTCCACGAAATGCGCCACCAGCTCGGGAATGTCTTCCTTGTGCGCGCGCAGCGGCGGCAGGCCCAGCTCCACCACCTGCAGCCGGTAATAGAGGTCCTTGCGGAAGCGTCCGGCCGCCACCTCCTCGGCCAGCGGCCGGTGGGTGGCGGCGACGATGCGCACATCGACCGGAATCTCGTGCTCGCTGCCCACGGGGCGGATGTGGCGATCCTCCAGCACGCGCAGCAAGGTGGCCTGCAGGGACAGGGGCAGCTCGCCCACCTCGTCCAGGAACAGGGTGCCGCCCTGGGCGTAGACAAAGAGGCCGTCGCGGCTCTTGTGGCCGTCACTGCCCCAGCCGGCCTGGCCGAAGAGCTCGGTCTCGATCAGGGCCGGCGAGAGCGTGGCACAGTTCACCGGCACGAAGGGCGCATTGGCATTGGGGCCCTGGCGGTGCAGGGCCTGGGCCGCCAGTTCCTTGCCGGTGCCGGACTCGCCGGTGAGCAGCACCGTGCTGCTCACCTGGGCCAGGCGCTGCAGGGCCGTGCGCAGGCTGCGCATGGCGATGGAGTCGCCCACCAGGGCCTCGTCGGCGTTGCGCCGCGAAAGGCTGCGCCGCAGCACCCAGTTCTCACGCTTGAGCCGCGCGCGCTCCAGGCAGCGCTCCACCACGTTCAGGATCTGGGCGGCGCGGAAGGGCTTGAGCAGGAAGTCGCTGGCGCCGGCCCGCACCGCCTCGATGGCCGTCTCCAGGTCGGCAAAGGCCGTGATCAGCACCACCTCGCTGGCATCCACCTGATCGCGCAGCTCGCGCAGCAGCACCAGGCCGCTCTTGCCGGGCAGGGTCACGTCCAGGATCACCAGGTCAAAGCGGTGCTGGCGCAGCAGGGCCTCGGCCACCTCGGCCGAGCCCGCCGTCATCACACGCCCGCTGGTGCGCGGCGCCAGCGTCTTCTCGAGGAAGTGCTGGATGCCCGGTTCGTCATCGACGACCAGGATGGCGGCGTGGGGCCAGGGTTTGCTGGAGCGGGGGTTCAAGGGCGGCAGACAGAGCTGGGTGGCGGATTCTAGGAAGCGCCTCGCGACAACTTGTCGCAAGGGGCAGTTTGTCCGCGACAGAGTGCCAACTTTTTCCCGGGCAGGCCCGGATGGGCAAGGCGACGCGCATGAAGTCTCATCGCAGCCGCCGAAGCCGCCACGCCACGGCAGCCCCTCGTCGACTTCCGGAGCAGAACAAGAATGTCCTCAACAATCGCAAATCCCATCGGCGCTGCGCCTGCCGCGCCGGGCTGGCTGGACAAGGAGCGCACCATCGCCTCCCCCGGCTTCAACCGCTGGCTGGTGCCGCCCTGCGCCCTGGCCATCCATCTGTGCATCGGCATGGCCTATGGCTTCTCGGTGTTCTGGCTGCCCCTGTCCAAGGCCCTGGGTGTGGCCGGCACGGGCGCCCTGGCCTGCGGCAAGGACGTGGGCTTCTTCGCCCAGCTCTTCACCACCAGCTGTGACTGGAGCGTCGCCACCCTGGGCTGGATGTACACCCTGTTCTTCGTGTTCCTGGGGTGCTCGGCCGCCATCTGGGGCGGCTGGCTGGAACGCGCCGGCCCGCGCAAGGCCGGTCTGGTGAGCGCCGTCTGCTGGTGCGGCGGCATGCTGCTCTCGGCCCTGGGCATCTACACCCACCAGTTCTGGATGATGATCCTGGGCTCGGGCGTGATCGGCGGCATCGGTCTGGGCCTGGGCTATATCTCGCCGGTGTCCACGCTGATCAAGTGGTTCCCGGACCGCCGCGGCATGGCCACCGGCATGGCCATCATGGGCTTCGGCGGCGGCGCGATGATCGGCTCGCCCCTGGCCGTGGAGCTGATGAAGCATTTCGCCACCCCCACCGAGGTTGGCGTCTGGCAGACCTTTGTGGTGATGGCCCTGGTCTACTTCGTCTTCATGGTCGCCGGTGCCCTGGGCTACCGCGTGCCGCCCACCGGCTGGAAACCCGCCGGCTGGACCCCGCCGCCGGCCCAGGCCAGCAACACCATGATCACGCAGCGCCATGTGCATGTGAAGAAGGTCTGGGGCATCCCCCAGTTCTGGCTGGTGTGGATCGTGCTGTGCATGAACGTGAGCGCCGGCATCGGCGTGATCGGCATGGCCAGCCCCATGCTGCAGGAGATCTTCGGCGGCGCCCTGGTCGGCCTGCCCACCCGCTTCAGCGAACTGAACAAGGAACAGCTGGCCGCCATCGCGGCCGTGGCCGGCGGCTTCACCGCCCTGCTGAGCCTGTTCAATATCGGCGGCCGTTTCGTCTGGGCCAGCCTGTCGGACAAGCTGGGCCGCAAGATGACCTATTCGGTCTTCTTCGTGCTCGGCGGCCTGCTGTACTTCAGCATCCCCTCCTCGGCCGCCGCGGGTTCCACCCTGCTCTTCGTGGGCGCCTTCTGCCTGATCCTGTCCATGTACGGCGGCGGCTTCGCCACGGTGCCGGCCTATCTGGCCGACCTCTTCGGCACCCAGATGGTGGGCGCCATCCACGGTCGCCTGCTGACTGCCTGGGCCACCGCCGGCATCCTGGGTCCCGTGGTCGTGAACTACATGCGCGAGTACCAGCTGGGCCTGGGCCTGCCGCGCGAGCAGGTCTACAACCAGACCATGTACATCCTGGTGGGCATGCTGGTGATCGGCATGATCGCCAACCTGCTGATCCGCCCCATCGCCGACAAGCACTTCATGAGCGAGGCCGAACTGGCCGCCGAGAAGAAGCTGGCACATGAGCGGGCTGCCGCCGCCGAAGTGGGCAGCGGTCCCGGTGCCGGGGCTGCCACGCCCACGGCCATGGTGCTGCTGGCCTGGGCGGCCGTGGGCCTGCCGCTGGCCTGGGGCATCTACAAGACCCTGCTGAGCGCGGCCAAGTTCTTCCACTGAGCCCGCCCGGATATCGACCACAAGACGCGGCCGGCCACGGCCGGTTAGCATCGCGAGGCCTCGATTCTCCTTCTCGGGTGAACCGGGGCTTTGCGCCCTGCGGGGACCATTGCCATGAGTGAACAGAAGATCCATTTCTACAAAGGCCCGGCCGGCGGCTGGGGCGCGCTGAAGAGCGTGGCCCAGCATCTGCAGGCCCAGGGTATCGCGCTCAAGGGCGCCAAGACCCTGCTGTCCGCCAACCAGGCCGACGGCTTTGACTGCCCCGGCTGTGCCTGGCCCGACCGCGACCACCGCTCCACCTTCGAGTTCTGCGAGAACGGCGCCAAGGCCGTGGCCGCCGAGGCCACCGCCCACCGTGCCACGCCCGAGGTGCTGGGCGCACACACCGTGTCCTGGCTGGCCGAGCAGAGCGACTTCTACCTCGAGAACCTGGGCCGCATCACCCATCCCCTGGTCTACGACGCGGCGAGCGACCGCTACCAGCCCATTGCCTGGGACCAGGCCTTCGAGCTGATTGCCGCCCAGCTCAATGCCCTGGCCACGCCGGACGAGGCCATCTTCTACACCTCGGGCCGGGCCAGCAACGAAGCCGCCTTCCTGTACCAGCTCTTCGTGCGCGAGTTCGGCACCAACAACTTCCCCGACTGCTCGAACATGTGCCACGAGCCCAGTGGCCAGGGGCTGAAGCCCACCATCGGCATTGGCAAGGGCACGGTCACGCTGGAGGACTTTGAGCAGGCCGAGGCCATCTTCATCTTCGGCCAGAACCCCGGCACCAACCATCCGCGCATGCTGGGCGAGCTGCGCGCCGCGTCCAAGCGCGGCGCCCGCATCGTCAGCTTCAACCCGCTGCGCGAGCGCGGCCTGGAGCGCTTTGCCGACCCGCAGGACAAGCTGGAGATGGCCACGCTGGGCTCCACGCCCATCTCCACCCACTACTTCCAGCTGCGCATCGGTGGCGACCTGGCCGCCGTCAAGGCCATGGCCAAGCGCCTGCTCGAGCTGGACGATGCCGCGCGCGCCGCCGGCCAGCCGCGCGTGCTGGATGTGGACTTCATCGCCGAGCACACCCAGGGCTTTGCCGAGTACGAGGCCGATCTGCGCGCCGAGCGCTGGGAAGACCTGATCGAGGCCTCGGGCCTGAGCCGCGAGCAGCTCTTTGCCGCCGCCGATCTCTATGCCCAGGCCAAGAGCAGCATCCTCTGCTGGGGCATGGGCATCACCCAGCACCAGCACTCGGTGGCCACCATCCAGCAGATGGCCGGCCTGCTGATGCTGCGCGGCAATCTGGGCCGCCCCGGCGCGGGGGCCTGCCCCGTGCGCGGCCACAGCAATGTGCAGGGCGACCGCACCATGGGCATCTACGAGAAGCCCCCGGCCGCCTTCCTGGACAAGCTGGGCGAGGTCTTCGGCTTCGAGCCGCCGCGCAAGCACGGCTACGGCACGGTGGAATCCATCCAGGCCATGCTGGACGGCCAGGGCAAGGTCTTCTTCGCCCTGGGCGGCAATTTCGCGGCCGCCACGCCCGACACCGCCGCCACCTGGCGCGCGCTGCGCAACTGCGAGCTGACCGTGCACGTCACGACCAAGTTCAACCGCAGCCACACCATCCATGGCCGCCAGGCCCTGGTCCTGCCCTGCCTGGGCCGCACCGAGATCGACCTGCAGGCCAGCGGCCCGCAGAGCATCACGGTGGAAGACTCCATGAGCATGGTGCACCTGTCCAGCGGCATGAACGCACCGGCCTCCGAGCACCTGCTCTCCGAACCCATGATCGTGGCGCGCCTGGCCGCCGCCACGCTCCAGGGCCGCAGCAAGACGCCCTGGCTCTGGCTGGTGGAAGACTATGCGCGCATCCGCGACAAGATCGCTGCCGTGCTGCCCGACTTCCACGACTTCAACGAGCGCGTGCGCCAGCCCGGCGGATTCCGCCTGCGCAACACGCCCTCGGAGCGGGTCTGGACCACGCCCACGGGCAAGGCCAACTTCATCCCCTTCAAGCTGCCCAGCGACACGCCGCTGCGTCAGGCCCAGCGTCAGGCGCGCGACACCGTGGTCTTCACCTTGGCCACCGTGCGCTCGCACGATCAGTACAACACCACCATCTACGGCATGGACGACCGCTACCGCGGCGTCTGGGGTCATCGCCGCGTGGTCTTCATCCACCGCGAGGACCTCAAGGCCATCGGCATGAAGGCCGGCGACTGGGTGGACATCACCAGCCTCTGGTCCGACGGCCAGCAGCGCCGCGCCGAGAAGTTCGTGCTGATCGAGTACGACATCCCGCGCGGCTGTCTGGCCAGCTACTTCCCCGAGACCAATGCCCTGGTGCCCCTGCACAGCGTGGCCGTCGGCGCGGGCACGCCCACCTCCAAGTCCATCCCCGTGGTGCTGAGCCTGCGCCCCCAGGACCCGCCCCTGGCCCAGGCCCGCAGCGTGGAGGATGCTGCCGCGCATGAGGCCTGAGCACGGCGCCCACACCGCCCCGAGCCCCGACAGCCCCGAGGCCCTGGCCGAGGCCGCACTGCGCGCCCTGGCCGAGCTGGACCAGGGCCAGGGCGTGTCCCTGCCCCGCCTGGCCAAGCACCTGGGCCTGCGGGTCAGCGTGCTGCTGCGCCTCTACACCCTGATGAGCGAGTCCACGCTGGGCGAGCAGGCCGGCCCGGGCTGGGTGCGACTGGTGTGCGACGATGCGGGCCGCTGGCGTGCCTGGATCACGGCCGCCGGCCGCGGAGAACCCGAGTCTTTGGAGAAGAGCGTCTGACCATGAAACGCATCGCGCTGGACACATCCGAGCAGGCCCTGCCGGCCGCCGTGGTGGAGGTGCACCCGCTGCGCCTGGGCGCGGGCGGCCGCCCGGCCGACGCGGCCACCGGCGAATGGGTGGCCGAGGAGGTGCCCATCGCCCTGGAGTTCAATGGCCTCTCGCATGCCGTGATGCTGGCCACGCCCCTGGATCTGGAAGACTTCGCCCTGGGCTTCGCGCTCAGCGAGGGCCTGCTGGACTCGCCGGCCGATCTGCTGGACCTGGAACTGCAGCCCCAGTGCCAGGGCCTGGCCCTGCGCCTGACCGTGACCGCGCGCTGCGAGATGCGGCTCAAGGAACGGCGCCGCAGCCTGGCCGGGCGCACCGGCTGCGGCCTGTGCGGCACCGACAGCCTGGACCAGGTCTTCCGCCCCCTGGCGCAGCGGGTCAGCCCCCCGGCCGTGAGCCTGGAGGCCCTGGCCCGCGCCATGCGCGAGCTGGCCCAGGCCCAGCCCCTGCAGCGCCGCAGCGGCGGCGTGCATGCCGCGGCCTGGTGCAACGCCGACGGCGCCCTGCAACTGGTGCGCGAAGACGTGGGCCGCCACAACGCCCTGGACAAGCTGGTCGGCGCCCTGGCCCGCCAGCCCGGCCATGAGCCGCAGGCCGGCTTTGTGGCCGTCACCAGCCGCGCCAGCTTCGAGATGGTGCAGAAGACCGCCCAGGCCGGGATCGGCCTGCTGGCCGCCGTCTCCGCCCCCACCCATCTGGCCATCCGCCAGGCCCAGGCCGCCGGCCTGGCCCTGGCTGGCTTTGTGCGCGAAGGCCGGGCCACCTTCTATGCCGGCGCTCCGGCCGGCATGGGCCCGTCCTCCTGACCATCCCCAACTCACGGTGCCGGGACATCGCCCGGCATGACGCCCTCGCGTCCATACTGCGGCGCAACAAAGTGAAGACGAGGGAGTCACACATGGACCCGGAAGCCCTGCGTGGGCGCTATGAGCGCCTGCGCCGCGAACTGGCCACCGCCTACCAGGAGCTGCCCTGGCAGAGCAGCCGCATCGACCGCATTGCCGAGGAGCTGGCCCTGACCGAGCGCGAGCTGCTGGCCCTGCCCGCCGCGGCTCTGAGCCTCAGGGCGACGGGCGCAGATGCGGCCGCATCACCTCGCTGAGCCAGTTCATGAAAACCTGCACCCGCTGCGGCAGCTGGCGGCGGTGGGCATAGACCAGGGACACCGGCAGCGGCGGCGCCTGGAACTGCGGCAGCACCTCGACCAGGCGCCCCTGGGTCACCAGGTCTGAGAGCCCCGGCACCGGCACCTGCACCAGGCCCGCGCCGGCCAGGCAGGCGGCCTCGTAGGCCTCGGAGTTGTTGACGGTCAGCGTGCCCGCCATGGGCAGGCTGCAGGCCTGGCCGGCCGCGTCCACATACTCGAACCCCGCCGAGCGCTGGCCCAGCACCGAGGCGTAGTGGATCAGGCGATGCCCGGCCAGATCCTCCAGGCTCTGCGGCACACCATGGACACGCAGGTACTCGGGGCTGGCCAGATTGAGCTGGCGCAGCCAGCCCAGGGGCCGGGCCACCAGGCTGGAGTCGCCCAGGGCGCCCACGCGCAGCACGCAGTCAAAGCCCTCGCGCACCAGGTCCACGCGCCGGTCAGTGCAGCTCAGCTCGATCTCCAGCTGCGGATGCGCGGCCATGAACTCCGGCAGGCGCGGCAGCACCAGCTGGCGGGCCGCGCCCACCGGCAGATCCACCCGCAGCCGCCCGCGCAGAGCCGCCGGCGTGGGCAGAAAGAGCTGCTCCAGCTCCTCCAGATCGGCCAGCACATCCTTGCAGCGCTCGTAGAAAGCCTGGCCGTCCTGGGTCAGCTGCACGCGCCGGGTGGTGCGATGCAGCAGGCGCGTGCCCAGCTGGCGCTCCAGGCGCTGCACCGTGGCCGAGACCGTGGCCTTGGGGCAGCCCAGGCTCTCGGCGGCCTGGGTGAAGCTGGCCAGCTCGGCCACCCGGGCGAACTGGCGCATGGCATCGGGCTGGATCATGCGGGCCTTGATTGTTCAACTGATGAAGACAGTTTAAACATTCATCGCATATTTATCTGCCGAACAGCGATCAATAGACTGCCTGCATTCCCTCTCCACCCCTCGCAGGAGTCTCCCGATGAACAGCCCCACTCCCACCACCTCCACTCCCCGCATTGCCCTGATCACCGGCGGCAGCCGCGGCCTGGGCCGCAGCACCGCCCTGGCCCTGGCGCGCCGCGGCGTGGATGTCATCCTCAGCTATCGCAGCCGCAGCGCCGAGGCTCAGGCCCTGGTGGCCGAGATCGAAGCCCTGGGCCGCCGCGCCCTGGCCCTGCCCCTGGACACCGGCGCCAGCGCCGCGGACTTCGCCCGCTTCGCCGAGACCCTGCGCCCCCTGCTGCGCCAGCACTGGCAGCGCGAGCAGTTCGATGGCCTGATCAACAACGCCGGCGTGGGCGTGTACGCCAGCTTCGCCCAGACCCAGGAGGCCGAGTTCGACGAGCTGATGCGCGTGCATCTGCGGGGCCCCTTCTTCCTGACCCAGGCCCTGCTGCCCCTGCTGGCCGACGGCGGACGCATCATCAATATCTCCAGCGGCCTGACCCGCTTCGCCCTGCCGGGCTATGCCGCCTATGCGGCCATGAAGGGCGGCGTGGAGGTGCTGACCCGCTATCTGGCCAAGGAACTGGGCCCGCGCGGCATCGCGGTCAACACCGTGGCGCCCGGCGCCATCGCCACCGATTTCGGCGGCGGCGCGGTGCGCGACAACGCCGAGATCCATGCCTTCATCGCCAGCCAGACGGCCCTGGGCCGCGTGGGCGAGGCCGAGGACATCGGCCCCATGATCGCGGCCCTGCTGGGCGAGGACAACCGCTGGGTCAATGCCCAGCGCATCGAGGCCTCGGGCGGCATGTTCCTCTGAACCCCGCCGCCGCGCCTCGCGGCCTAGACCCGGGTCGTCGGCCAGGCCGTGCAGCCGCAGGCGCCCACCTGCTCCTGCCACAGGGCCAGCTGGGCCGGCACCGGAAAGGCCGCGGCCAGAGCCAGGGCCGCAGCCTGGGCGCTGGGGAAGGAGTCGCCCCAGGGCATGTCCTCATGCTTGACCCGCCAGCGGCCCGAGAGCCGACACTTGATGCAGAAATGCCCCGCGGGGCTGTCGAAACGGTAAGCGACGGTATCCAGATCCATGGCTGATTCCTCAGCGCGCCGGGAAAGGCGGCGCCGCTGTTTGTAGCGGCAGCTTTGCCATGTATCAGCTTTATTTCGCGCCGCGCGCCTTGCGCCCAAATCGGGGCGAATCAGGCCGGACGGCGCGGGCCATGGCGCAGGGTCAGCAGCGCCCCCAACCCCAGGGCCACCAGGGCAAAACCCGGCCCACCCAGGGCGCCCACGCGGTCCACCAGCAGGCCGCCGCCCACCGCGCCGCTGGCGATGGCGATCTGGAAGGCCGCCACCAGCAGGCCCCCCGCGCCCTCGGCCTGGTCGGGTGCGGCCCGGGTGATCCAGGTCTGGAAACCCACCGGAAAAGCCGCGAAGGCAAAGCCCCAGAGCAGCACGGCTCCGGCCGTCAGCGGCACCGAGCGGCCGGCCAGCAGCAGGGCCCCGGCCAGCAGGGCGATCAGGCCCGCGGCCAGGGCGATGGCCAGGCGCTCGCTGCGCTCGGCCAGCAGGCCGCCCGCAATATTGCCGAAGAAGCCTGCCACCCCATAGCCCAGCAGCACGGCCGAGATGGCCCCCACCTCCAGGCCCGTGACCTGCTCCAGCAGGGGGCGGATATAGGTGAAGCCGGCGAAATGCCCCGAGATCACCAGCAGCACCGCCAGCAGGGCCAGGCGCACCTGGGGCCGGCCCAGCAGGGCCGCCAGCACGCGCAGGTCCGGCTTGTCCCGCGGCGGCAGGGGCGGCAGGGCCCGGCTTTGCGCCAGCAGGCTCACCAGACTCACCACCCCGGCCGCCACGAAAGCGCTGCGCCAGCCCCAGAGCGCGCCCATCCAGGCCCCCACCGGGGCCGCGCAGACCGTGGCCACCGAGACCCCGGTGAGGATCAGGGCCATGGCGCGGGCGAACTGGGCGCTGGGCACCAGGCGCAGGGTCAGGGCCGCCGACATGGACCAGAAGCCCCCCAGCGCCACGCCCAGCAGCACCCGCGCCAGCAACAGCAGGCCCAGACTCTGGGCGAAGACCGAGATCAGATTGGAAGCCAGCAGCAGCAGGCTCAGCACCAGCATCACCTGGCGGCGGTCGCGCTGCCGGGTCAGCAGCGGAATGCTGGGCGCGGCCAGGGCGGCCACCAGGGCGGTGGCGGTGACGGCCTGGCCGGCCGCGCCATCGCTGATGTGCAGATCTGTCGCCATGGTGGTGAGCAGGCTGGCCGGCAGGAACTCGGCCGTGACCAGGCCGAACACGCCCAGGCTCAGGGAGACCACGGCCGGCCAGTGCGCGCGCGCGGGCTCGGCCGGTGCCACCGGCGCGGGTGCGCCGGCAACCGGGGAAGAAGAGGCGCCCTCCTCGGGGCAGGTGATGCAGGACATGGCAGACAGCGCCTGTGTGATGACAAGGCCGCCGAGCATAGGGATAAGATCCAGGCGCTTCCATGTCGGAATCTCCGGAATGCTTGACTTTTCGTCCAGCCCATCGCCCCTGCTGCCCGGGGTGGGCCCGGGCGCCCGCGACACCTTGACGGCCCTGCTGCTGGGCCTGCGCCTGGACGGCGTGGAGTACGGCCGCAGCCAGCTGAGCCGGCCCTGGGCCATCGCCCTGCCGGCCCAGCGCCATGCGCGCTTTCATTTCATGGCCCAGGGCAGCGCCTGGCTGCAGGGGCCGGACGGCCAGTGGCAGGCCCTGCACAGCGGCGACGCCGTGCTGCTGCCGCGCGGCAGCGCCCATGTGCTGGCCAGCGATCCGGCCCTGGCGCCGGTGGAGGAAAGCCGCCTGACGCGCATTCCCGTGGCCGAGCAGCTCTATCTGCAGCGCTGCCCCGACCAGGCCTCGCCCGAAGGCGAGCCGGCGCCCCAGGGCGATCTGCTCTTCAGCGGCGCGCTGCGCTTCAATCTGGACCCCCTGCACCCCCTGCTGGCCATGATGCCGCCCCTGCTGCATGCCGGCGAGCTGGCGCGGCGCGACCCCAGCGTGCCGGCCCTGCTCGATGCCATGGAGCGCGAGGTGGCGCTGGACCGCATCGGCGCCTGCGGCATCCTGGCCCGTCTGGCCGATGCCCTGGCCGCCAGCATCATCCGGGCCTGGGTGGAGGGCGGCTGCCACAGCGACAGCGGCTGGGTGGCGGCGCTGCGCTGTCCCAAGATCGGCCGCGTGATCGCCGCCATCCATGCCCAGCCCCAGCACGACTGGAGCGTGCCCGAGCTGGCGGCCCTGATCGGGGTCTCGCGCTCGCGCTTTGCCGAAGCCTTCAGCCGCACCATGGGCGAGAGCCCGGCCCGCTATGTGGCCAAGATCAAGATGTTCCAGGCCCGCCAGTGGATCAGCCAGGAGGGCCTGCGCATCGCCCAGGTGGCCGAGCGCCTGGGCTATGACTCCGAGGCCTCCTTCAGCCGCGCCTTCAAGCGCATCATCGGCCATCCGCCCAGCGCCGAGCGCCCGGCCCTCTATGCCGCGCCCAGCGCGGCCGCTGCTCAGCCCGCGCGGTAGCGTCCGGGCCGGTGGTTCCAGGCCAGCACTGCATTGAGCACGGCCGCGGCCAGCAGAGACCAGCCCACGCGCGCAGGAGGCAGCAGGCTCAGCGAGGCCCCGAGAATCAGCAGGTCCAGGCCCAGCTGCACCCAGCCCAGGCGCCAGCCCATGCGGCGCTGCAGAAAGAGCGCCAGCAGGCCCACGCCGCCCAGGCTCGCGCCATGGCGCAGCATCACCAGGATGCCCGTGCCCAGCAGCACCCCGCCGGCCACGGCCGCGAAGGGTGGAGCCACCTGCACCTTCAGCAGCTGGCGGGCCAGCTCCACCGCCCCGCCCAGGGCGATCACGGCCAGCAGGCTGCGCAGGGTGAAGCGCGCGCCCAGGGCACGCCAGCCCAGCAGGTAGAAGGGCAGATTCACCAGCACCAGCACCAGCCCCAGGGGCCAGCCCGTGGCATAGGCCAGCAAGAAGGCCAGGCCTGGCGCACCGCCGCTGGCCAGGCCCGCGCTGCCCAGCAGGGTCAGGCCCAGGGCCAGCAGCAGCAGGGCCGTGAAGCCGGCCTGCAGATCATCGAGCAGGCTGTGCGGCGGCGCCGGCAGGGTCAGGCCGGGAGATGGGGAGGAGGTGGCGGCGGACATGGTCCGCAGTCTGCGGGCGGGCAGTCGGCGACCGCTTGATCCAGCACAGAGCCAGCCGCTTTCGGCGGCACTTATCGTGCCTCAGAGCCTGAGGCTGACCTGGCGCAGCGAGAGCTCCAGCAGATCGTCCACCTGGGCCAGCAGGCCGGGGCTGGCGGGCTGGCCGGCCTGCAGCTGGGCGCAGATGCCCAGCAGGCGGTGGAATGGCAGGGGCAGACCCGGCTCCTGAGGCGGCTCGGGCGCCTCGATGAACAAGGGCGGCGGCGGCGAGGCCGGGCGCTCGGTCAGGTCCACCATGGTGCCCACCAGACGCAGGGCGGCGCCCTGGGCGTCGCGCGCCACCACGCGGCCGCGTGAGTGCATCAGGCGGTAGCCCGAGCCATTGCTGCGCAGGCGAAAGCGCGCTTCATAGCAGGGGCTGAAACCGTCCATATGCTCGCGCAGGGCCAGCAGCATGGGCTGCAGATCCTCGGGGTGCACGCGGCAGCGCCAGAAGGCCGCCGCATCGGCCGCCTCCAGCTGCGGGAAGCCCAGATGCGCCTTCCAGCGCGGGGAGTAGTGCACGGTCTCGCGCAGCAGGTCCAGGTCCCAGACACCGAACTCACCCCCCTCCACGGCGGAGCGCCAGCGCTTTTCGTCGGACCAGAGTGAACCCATGCGGCATTCTTGGCCCGACGTCCGGCATGGGTCAACGCTTTTGCGCGCGCCGCAGGCCGCTGTGGCGCCCAGGCTGCGCAATCCTGCACGCTGCCGGGCCTGTCTTTCGACACGCGCCCCGCCGGGTCCAGCCCCATAGACTGGCGCCATGAACATTCTGATCCTGGGCGGTACCCGCTTTGTGGGCCGACATCTGGTGGACACCCTGCTGGCCCGGGGTCACGACCTGACCCTGTTCAACCGCGGCCAGTCCGGCCCCGCGCCCGCGGGCGTGGCCTTGCGCACGGGCGACCGGCGCGGCGATCTCTCGGCCCTGGCGCAGGGCGAGTGGGACTGGGTGCTGGACTGCTGCGGCTATCTGCCCCGCGAGGTGGCGGCCAGCGCCGACTGCCTGCGCGGGCGCATCGGCCGCTACCTCTTCATCTCCTCGATCTCGGTCTATGCCGACTTCCAGCAACCGCCCGAGGAGGGCTCGCCCCTGGCCCGGCTGGCCGACCCGCAGACCGAGCAGGTGGACGGCCAGAGCTATGGCGGGCTCAAGGCCTTGTGCGAGGCCGCCCTGCAGCAGCGTCTGGGCGCGACGGCCCTGGCCCTGCGCCCGGGCCTGATCGTGGGACCGCTGGACCCCACCCAGCGCTTCAGCTACTGGCCGGCCCGCCTGGCCCGCGCCCGGGCCGGCGAGCCCATCCTGGCCCCGGGCCGGCCGGACGCCCCGGTGCAGTGGATCGATGCCCGCGATCTGGCGGACTTCATCGCCCAGCTCATCGAGAGCGGCCACCCCACCCCGCCCGCGCTCAATGTGGTGGGCCCCAGCCAGCCCCTGGGCGTGCTGCTGGCCGCCTGCGCCGCCGCCGCGGGGCTGGACCAGCCGTGCTGGCGCTGGGCCGCCATGCCGCGGCTCGAGGCCCTGGGCCTGCAGGCCTGGAGCGATCTGCCCCTGGCCCTGCCCGACACGCCGGCCTGGGCCGGCTTTGCGCGCGTGGACGCCCGTGCGGCGCGCGCCCTGGGCCTGCGCTGCCGCCCCACGGCCCAGACCGTGGCCGATACCCTGGCCTGGTGGCGCGGCCTGCCGGCCGAGCAGCAACTGTTCACCCGTGCCGGACTGAGCCCCGAGCGCGAGGCCGCGGCGCTGGCGGCCCTGGGCGAGGCTTGAGGCGGGCGGGGCGGGGTGTGGGCGGGGTGTGGGCGGGGCTATAGTCCCGCCCTCCCCTCGTCCCGGCCCTTTTGTTTTCGCATGAGTCTTGCCGAGCTGCGCGCGGCCCTGGAGGCCGAGTTGGCCGCCACCCCCGAGTTCTACGACTTCAAGGTGCTGCACAGCGAGCCCGAGGGCGCGCTCTGGCGCGTCAGCCTGGAGCCCGGCTATGTCTTTGCCGAGGGGCAGCCCCCGGGCCTGGCCGCGGCCCAGGCCCTGCTGGATGACAGCCTGGACGGCGCCTCCGCCTGGTGGGGCGCACCGCAGCGCGGCGCCGCCAGCGTGCTGGCCCTGCTGCCCGAGGCCGACCAGCTGCTGCTGCAGAACGCCAGCGCCCCGCCGCCGGGCGCGGGCCATCTGATCCGCCTGTACCCGCCGCGCTTCCTCAAGCCCTTGGCCGAGGCCTGGTGGGACGCCAGCTGGGCGCCGCGTGCCTGGGACTGCCTGCCGGATCTGGCCGCGCCCGAGCCGGTGGACGAGGACCTGCAGCTCAGCGGCGCACCCTTTCGCTGGCTGCGTGAGGGGCAGCGCCGCGCCCTGGCCCTGCCGCGCCACAGCAGCGCCTTTCTCTGGGGCCCGCCGGGCACGGGCAAGACCACCACCCTGGGCGTGATGCTGGCCGAGTATCTGGAGGCCCGCCCCCAGGCGCGAGTGCTCCTGCTCTCCAGCACCAATGCCGCCGTGGACCTGGCCACCCTGGCGGTGGACAAGGCCTTGCAGAAAGGCCGGCGCGAGGCCCTGCGTCCCACGGTGCAGCGCCTGGGCACGCACTTCAATGCCGCGGCCTATGCCGGGCGCGAGCACCTGATCCCCAGCGCCGATGCGGCCCTGCTGGCGCGGCTCTCGCGCGCCGAGGCTGCGCGCCCGCCCGGCCGCGATGCGGCGGCGCTCAAGGCCTGGGCGGACCGCGTGGCCGAGCTGCGCGAGGCCCTGCGCGCCGCGGCCCTGCAGGTGCTGCGGCGCAGCCGCCTGGTGAGCATGACGGCCAGCCGCGCCTGCTTCACCCTGCGCAGCCTGCGCGAGCTGGCCGGGCCTGAAAACGCGGACGAGCCGCCCTTTGATCTGCTGGTCTTTGACGAGGCCAGCCAGCTCAGCCTGGCCCAGGCCCTGGTCCTGATGCCGCTGGGGCGGGCCCGGCTGTTTGCTGGCGACCCGCAACAGCTCGCTCCCGTGCTGCGCAGCCGCGAGCGCGGCGCCCAGCGCTGGCTGGGTCGCTCGGCCTTTGGCGAGATGCCGCGGGGCGCGGCCGCGCCCTCGGTGGTGCTGCTGGACGAACAGTCGCGCATGGCCGCGCCCATTGGCGAGCTGGTCAGCGAGCTTTTCTACGAGGGCGCGCTGCGCGTGGCGGCCGACAGCGCCCAGCGCCCGGACTGGCTGGCCGCGCGCCGCCGCGCCCTGGGCGAGGTGGGGGGCGAGACCCATGTGCAGCTGCAATGGATGCGCAGCGAGGGCGCCTGGTCGGCCACGGAGCGCGGGCCGCTGCGGCGCGAGTCGGCCGAGGCCATCGCCCAGGCCGTGGCCCAGGCCCTGGAGAGTGGCGACTGGCGGGCCGAGGAGCTGATCGTGCTGACGCCGTTTCGCGCCCAGCGCGCCCTGATCCGCCACTGCCTGCGCCGGCGCGGCGTGGCGCTGGACGGCGAAGGGGGTGGCTTGCGCGTGAGCACGGTGCACCGCGCCCAGGGCAGCGAGGCGCCGGTGGTCTTCTTCGACCCGGCCGATGCGGCCCAGCCTTTTCTGCAGACCGAGGCCGCGCTGCGCCTGCTCAATGTGGCGCTGAGCCGGGCCCAGGCCAAGGTGCTGGTCTATCTCTCGCGGCGCGATGCCGAGCAGCCGCTGCTGGCGCCCCTGGTGCAGCGCCTGCGCCTGGCGGCGGATGGACGCGAGGCGCAGCCGCTGGAGCGGCTGGCGGCGCAGCCGGACTTTCCGGCCAATGCCTTGGGGCGGCGCGTCATGGCGGGCCGCCACCGGGGGGAAATCGTGCGGGTGAGCCCGGATGGGCGCCAGTTCTGGCTCGTCAA
>Ga0233424_10001079_pt1 | contig 27023 bp, 24 predicted proteins | sample Watercolumn_Towu_FD_181011 | JGI IMG/M metagenome (GOLD analysis project Ga0233424, IMG submission 181011) | Freshwater microbial communities from Lake Towuti, South Sulawesi, Indonesia - Watercolumn_Towuti2014_125_MG | ecosystem: Environmental > Aquatic > Freshwater > Lake | place: Indonesia... | reverse complement strand
ACATATCGTCAAGCGGTTTCTGCTGCTGGAAGCGGATGTATGGCGGCAATTGATGCGGAACGATGGCTTGAACATTTGTAATGCGTGCGCCTTTTATGCAACACATTGTTGTTGATTGAAAAAAAAAATTCACTTTCCAGTTTCTCAATTTTTCAAGTATAGATATATTTTTCGCGGTAACTTTTATATCCACTGACTTTGTTTTAAGAAAGGAAAATTGTATGCGCAGAATTAAAAAAGGCACTCATATCGAAGCCGAAAACCACGAACGGTGGTTGCTAACGTATGCAGATTTGATTACGTTATTACTTGCACTTTTTGTGCTTCTTTGGTCATTATCGAAAGTAATTGTCCCAGATGATGTATTTTCGAATCCGTGGAAAGAACAACTTGAACGACAACGTCGTCTTGAGGAATTGCTGAAATCCATTGTTGAAAAAAATAACTTGTCGAATATAATTTCGCTTCGCGCAGGAATGGAAAAAACAACTCTTATTCTGAGCGGTGATGCGAGCTTTCAATCGGGAAGCGATGTTCTCACCGACAGTGTAACATTTGCATTGAAAACAATTTATTCTGTTTTTGACAGTTTAAGTAAAGTCGTTGAGCAAATAAACATTGAAGGACATACTGATAATGTGCCAATTAACACTCCAGAATTTTCCTCCAATCTTGAATTGTCAACTGCACGCGCGGTTAGTACAGCAAAATTTCTCATCACAGAACTATTTATTGACAGAAGTAAAATTTCAGTACAAGGTTTTGGAGAATTTAGAAAAATTGCGCCGAACACGGACGATGATGGTCGAAAAAAGAATAGGAGAGTTGAAATTTCTTTGATTGCAAACAGAGGATTGTTTCAATGACAAAATTTCCAGTTTGAATTATTTTAAATGCCAACACTTCTGAAAAATTCTGACAGCGTTTCACTTATTCAATCCTCAATATAAAATCTAAAATGTAAAATTATTGAAATTATTGAGAAATAAGTCATTTGCTCTATCTAAATAATTTGGCACGGCATTTGTATTTCATTTCTTCAAGTTATTTCAATTTACAACCAAAAACAATTTTAAGAAAGACAAAACTATGGCATCAAATAAAATTATAGGAATAGATTTAGGAACAACCAACTCGTGCGTTTCCGTTATGGAAGGCGCAGAACCGGTTGTGATTGCAAATGCGGAAGGCGGGCGAACAACTCCTTCCATTGTTGCATTTGCGAAAAATGGTGAGCGACTTGTCGGTCAATCGGCGAAACGGCAAGCGGTTACCAATTCAAAAAATACCATTGCGTCCATCAAACGTTTTATGGGAAGATTTTACGATGAAGTCAATGAGGAAATGAAACTCATTCCGTACAAAGTGATGAAAGGCGAGAACAACACTGCGCGGGTTTCGATTGACGACAAAATGTATTCACCGCCGGAAATCAGCGCAATGATTCTCACGAAGATGAAACAAACTGCGGAAGATTATCTCGGAACAAAAATTACCGAAGCCGTGATTACCGTTCCCGCCTATTTCAACGATGCGCAACGTCAAGCAACAAAGGAAGCAGGAACGATTGCGGGACTTAACGTTCGACGCATTATCAACGAACCAACTGCGGCTGCGCTTGCTTATGGTTTGGATAAAAAGCACAAAGATTCAAAAGTCGCAGTGTTCGATTTGGGCGGCGGAACATTTGATATTTCTATTCTCGAACTTGGCGATGGCGTGTTTGAAGTGAAATCCACGAACGGCGATACGCATCTTGGCGGAGATAATTTCGACCAACGTATTGTGGATTTTCTCGCTGATGAATTTAAGAAACAAGAAGGCGTTGATTTGCGCAAAGACCCGATGTCGTTGCAGCGTTTGCGTGAAGCGGCGGAAAAAGCAAAGATGGAACTTTCGCAATTGATGCAAACGGAAATCAATCTTCCGTTTATCACTGCAACTGCGGATGGTCCGAAGCATTTGAACATCAATCTCACACGTTCAAAGTTTGAAAACTTGTGCGACGATTTGATTAAACGTTGCATCGGTCCCGTCGAACAAGCATTACGCGACGCAAAACTTTCTCCATCGCAAATTGATGAAGTCGTTCTCGTTGGCGGAATGACGCGCGTTCCTCGTGTTCAACAACTTGTGAAAGATATTTTCGGAAAAGAAGGACACAAAGGCGTGAATCCCGATGAAGTTGTTGCAATCGGTGCGGCGATTCAAGGCGGAGTGTTAACTGGTGATGTCACGGATGTTCTCTTGCTCGATGTTACTCCATTAACATTGGGAATTGAAACGCTCGGGAACGTTATGACTCCGATGATAAAAGCGAACACAACAATTCCAACGAAGAAAAGTGAAATTTTTTCTACTGCCGCTGATGGGCAACCTTCAGTGGAAATTCATATTCTGCAAGGTGAACGTCCGATGGCGATTGATAACAGAACGCTTGGACGATTTCATCTCGATGGAATTCCGCCTGCGCAGCGTGGCACTCCACAAATTGAAGTTACATTCGATATTGATGCGAACGGAATGTTACACGTGATGGCGAAAGACAAAGCGACGAATAAAGAACAATCTATTCGTATCACTTCTTCGAGCGGACTTTCTAAAGAAGAAGTGGAAAAAATGAAACGCGACGCAGAAGCGCACGCCACTGAAGACAAGAAGAAAAAAGAAGAAATTGATTTGCGCAATCAGGCGGATAACTTGGTGTTCCAAACGCGAAAGCAAATGACCGATTTGGGCGATAAGATTGATGCTGATACGAAATCAAAACTCGAAAGCGCAACAAACGCTCTCGATGAAGCAGTGAAATCCGGCAATGCATCCGATATAAAATCGAAAACGGATGAATTGAATAAAGTCTGGAACGATGCTTCAACGAAAATGTATGAAGCGGCAAAAGCGAGCGGAGCGCAACAAGAGCAACCGCACACTCATTCTCCTTCCGATAACGGAGCGAAGAAAGATGGCAAAGCGGTGGAGAATGCAGAATTTGAAGTGGTGGATGAAAAGAAATAACTCGTAATAACTGAAACCATATAAAAGAGAAACCTTCAAGGTTCTTCAAACCTTGAAGGTTTTTTTGTATCTTTACTCCACAAAAAATTAACACAATCATGTTAGAAAAAGAAACAAAATTTTTTGAAAGCAAACTTTCCGAACTGCAAAAAACAGAGATGGAAAAGTTTGTCGTGATTAAAGATGAAAAAATTCTTGGCTCATTTGCGGCAATAACTGATGCGTTGAAATTCGGGTATGAGCGCTACAAAGACCAAGCGTTTCTTGTCAAACAAATTCTTCCCACGCAGCAACCACTTAATTTTGCGAACAATTTTCTTTTGATGTGAGAGTGCAATGCCATCATTCACACAAAGGATTTCCAATCTTCAACAAGTTGGACCCGTAGTCGAACTTGTTATTACTCCTTCATTGCCCTTCTTGCAAACGTTGAATATTTCTCCCGCATCTACAACAGCGGCGAAAGTTCTTGCGATGATTGATACGGGTGCAACGGGAACAGTTATTCAAACCGGAATCGCACATCAACTCGGAATCAATCCCATCGGCACGACGTATATTCATACTCCTTCCTCGATGAATGTTCTTTGTCATCAATTCGACGTGCGACTAATTTTTCCCAGTAATGTCGGAATGGATTCGATAGTTGTTACGGAAGCACCGCTGCAAGGACAACATATTCAATGTTTAATCGGGAGAGATGTTTTGCAACACGGTGTACTCATATATACCGGTTACGATGATTCTTTTACGCTCTCATTCTGAAATCGTTTTTTTTAAACAACAAAGGCATCTTGAGAAATCGAGATGCCTTTTGTGTTTTAGAAGTTTTGAGTAAAATTACATTTTAAGGGAAAACACGGTAAATATCTTTACGATTTAGTACACGTTCAAACAATACAGTATCGTTTTCATACTTCAAACCAATACGAAACGTTCACATTGCTTTTGATAACGTTTTGTAATATTCTTGCCCTTGATGAAAGTCGAGAACTTCATCATTTTCATTTTCTTTCATCAATTGGACAAGTCCATAGTTTTCCAACGCATCTTCTATTTTGTCGAATGTTTCGGTATCAACTTGTACGGCAATACGTTTATTATTCTCATCAACAATAAATTTTTTTTGTATATCAATCATAATTTATTTCGTGTTTTATTATTAAACTTCTACTCGTTTTCTTTCTCGTCCTCATCTTCTTCTTTCTCTTCGTCCTCGTCTTTTTCTTTTTGCTTTTCTATACAAGTTTTCCGCTTGTATCAAAGAGAACTTCGGAAGATTTTGTTATGCTTTCTTCTCTTTACTTGACCGAAGAATTATAGTGCTTCCTATGAGAGCAATCATTACAAATGTTGCTAATGCAAGCAAGAAACCAATTTCAGGATTTGTCATAATTTTATTCTTTCAAATAGTTGTAAAAAAATAATCCAGCGAAAATGAGAAGTGTTCCAATCACAAAACCAAGTAGAGAAATGGAAAACCGAATACTTTGAATAAAAATTGAAGCGACGCTGCCTACTATAGATGCTTCTCCAAGTCGAATGAGAACTTTTCCAAACTCTTTTATTGTATCTTGTTGTAACTTCACGGGCAAAAGATATTGAAATATTTCAACGACGCAAACGTATACTAGAGAAGTTCAATTCTTACAACTTGAAAAGAACAAACGTTGTTTTGGGAGAGAAATTCATACGAAAAATATTTTCGAACATCACGTTCGTTCGAGAGGTAATACAAGAAAATATTTGTGTCGAATACGAAATTCATTCCCACTCTTTTCGTAATTCGCGTTGGACTTTTACGGAGTTAATTTTTTTTCTGCTGAGTATTGCGTGTGCTTGCTCGATTTTTGAAAAATCTAATTTGCGTTTGCGTTTTAAATTGCTTTTTATGTCAGTATTCTTTTTCATTTGAGAGATTGATTTTGGTTGAACAATTCTAATTCAAGATAATTAAGAAAAGAAAACAAGCAAAACTTCTATTCGTTTTCTTCATCCTCATCTTCTTCCTTCTCTTCATCCTCGTCTTTTTCTTTCTTGCTTTGCTCGACAAGTTTTCCATTGGCATCGAAGAGAACTTCAGAAGATTTTTTCCCCGATTTTATATGAATCTCGTATTGCGTTGTTTCGCCTTTGGTAAGTTTTTCATACTTCGTAATGTTCGCTTTGGAATAATCCTTTGCGATAGCGTCTTTTATTGCTTGCGGGAGTTCATCTTTTGTTATGGATTCTTCGAGTTCGAGCACGTTGCCTTTTGTATCGTATAAAACGTCGCGCGTTACGGTTCCTTCTTCGCTTTCAATTTCGTACACAACGGTTTTTCCTTCCATTTCTTTTGCATATCCCATTGCTTTCGCTTTCGGATACGCTTTTGCAAATGCTTCGAGAACCGCTTTCGGCACGTCTTTCTTTTTCAACGTTTGTTCTGATGAGAAGGAAGTATTGACAAACATAAAAAAGAACACGAGTGTGAATATCATTTGAAGTGTACGCATAAAATGCCTTTCGTTAGTTAAGTGATGAAAAAATTGCGGTGAAAAAGTAGAAAATAATTTTTGCTTTCACAATGAGTGTTGCTTATTGTATCAGTAAAGCAGAAACTAAAATCTGCGCAAGAATTATTTTGGCAATCATCGAAGCGGGATATACCGTTGCGTACCAAATATTCGGAAGTTCATTTTGCGTTTGCTGATTTGCATACGCAAGCACCGCAGGTTGTGTTTGAATTCCCGACATAATTCCGAGAACAGAAGACATCGGAAGATGCGCAATTTTGTATCCGATAATTATCGTGCATATCGTAATGAGAGAAGTAATGATTGCTCCTGCAAGAATGATTTCTATTCCTCCGCGTAAAAAAATTTCCGCAAATCCTTTTCCGGCTTTTGTTCCGATTCCCGAAAGAAAAAAAACCAATCCGATTTGTCTCACAACAAGATTTGCGTTCAACGGCATACTCCACGTAATTGGTCCCGTGCGTTCCAGTTTTCCTAATATCAATGCGACAATCAATGGACCACCGGCGAAACCAAGTTTGAACGTCATACCATTCGGAAGTGGAAACGGAACCATTCCAAGAAATACGCCCAACACAATTCCCAAAGAAACAGAGAGAAAATCCGTTTCCGAAATTGCTTTGACAGAGTCGCCGAAGAATTTCGTAACGCGTTCCATATTTTCTTTTTTTGTTACAACGCGGATTCTGTCTCCTAATTCGAGTGTCGTTTCGGGTGAAGGAACGAATTCAACATCTCCGCGCAGAAGTCGTGTGATTGTTGCGTCGAGCGATTGCTGAAGATTGAGTTCGCGAACGGATGTTCCGACAACGGATTTATTCGAAACAAAAATTCTTCGGTAACTGAATTCGCTTGGCTGTTCTCCGATATTCAAATTTATTTCTGCAACGTCGCCGAATAAAACATGCGCTTTTTCCAACGACGATTCTGTTCCCACGATGATGAGATAATCATTCTGTTCTAATATTGTTTTCGATGAAACAAGAAAAAAAATATCGCCGCGTTTTATTCTGCTGATGGTGAAACCGGAATGTTCGACAAATTGTAAGACCGTTTCTATTTTTTTTCCGACAACAGCCGGATTGGTAACTTTAAACGTTCTGCTGAGAATTGTTTCCGACGCAGTTTCTGTTGTTTCTTTTGCAAAATCCGTCTTAAAAAATTTGTTGAAGATAAAACACCAGAGAATGACGCCCAATACGCCGAAAGGATAAACAAGACCGTAAATAACGATGGGACTATTGATCATCATTTCCGCATTTGTTGAAGGAGAATTTGCTGTGATTTGTTTTATTGTTTCAACGGTTGCCGCAAGAGCAGGAGTGTTTGTGAGCGCGCCGCAGAATAATCCGACAATTTCCGGCGACGATAAATGAAATAACGCTCCAACGACGTACGTAATCAATGCTCCTCCGGAAATGATAAGCAGAGAAACTGCATTGATACGGAATCCGCGCTTATGAAACGACGCAAAAAATCCCGCTCCCGATTGTAATCCAATGGCGTACACAAACATCACCAATCCGATGATGTAAATATATTCCGGAAGATGCAAACGATTATCGAATGCGCTGAATGCAATGCCGACAAATAATACTGCGGCAACGCCGAGTGAGAATCCGCCGATTTTGATATTTCCCAAAAGAAATCCGAAACCGATGACGGTGAACAATAAGAGAAGCGGATTTTCGGCGAGTAAATTAAAAAACGGATGCATACAATCTGGAGGAGAAAAATTACTTCACCACCACGAATTTTTTTGTTTCGGTGTAACGCAACGTGCCAAATTGTGATACGGATATTCGATAAAAATATATTCCACTGGGAATATGACTTGCATCAAATTCAACTTCGTGTGTTCCTTTTTCCATTTCTTTGTTGTTCAAAAGCGTTGCAATTTCTTTTCCTAACACGTTGTAAATTTTCAACGTTACAACACTATTCGCAATGAACGAATAACGAATCACGGTCAACGGATTAAACGGATTGGGAAAATTTTGAGAAAGAGAAAATGAAGCAATGAAGGTTTCAACTTCAGAAATCTCGTTCGTAATTTTTTGCAATGGAATTGCTATTTCAGTTCGTACGGAATCGCTGACTTCAACATTGTCAATCGTATCGGAAATATACTGCGGCGATGAAATAATCAGCGTATAACTTCCCGGAGAAAGCAACCGATGAAAATCTCCCGCGTGCGCATCGGAATACACTGCAATCGTTGGAAAATTTTGAACAATAATTTTTGCTTGTAGCGGCGTTCCGTTTTGAGCATCGTAAATTTTTCCGTGTATCCCTTTCAACGCTTCTTCCATATACGCAAGGAGTGATTCTTTATTATTTTCCCAACGTTGCGGAAGAACAGAACCGTGCGGATTTTTTGTGTTCCACAATTCTATCGTCGTTTCTCGTCCGCCGTTCCACCAATACATCCAATCTTGTCGTCCGCCATTAATCGCGTACCAATCGCAACCGTTCGTAATTCCGTTCGCAAAACCTCCGTTCATCAAATCGGGATTCGGAAACGAATATTTTTTTGACAGTTCAATAAACCACGCATCTTCAGGACACGCAGAATATGTTCCGCTTGCTGCGCCGTTATCCCACGGATAATTGATGACTTGCGCGCCTCCGTGAAAATTTGCCGAAAGAACAAAATTATGCTTCGATGAAAATTGCATCATCGCTTGTGTTTCGATTTCTCTCCCGTTCGTTGTGCTGTTCGTATCGGAGATTCTATCGGGAAAATTTCTGTTCAAATCTTTTCCGTTTGCGTTCAATCGCCGCGCATTGCTCACCGTTGTATCTCCTCCCAAACGATATGTTCCGTCGGGATTTGATAAAGGATTTATCCAGATTTCCATGGTGTTCACAAGATTTGTTATTCGGAAATCCTGCACAGAATCATTGCCGTATTGCCGCAGTATTGTATCTATCAATCGCAAAAGCAAAACATAGCCAACGGTTTCATCGCCGTGCATTGTTGAGGTGTAAAAAAATTCCGGTTCATTTTCGTTTTGATGAACAGAATCAGAAATTTTGACTGCAAGAATTTGTCGTCCCTGAACAGAATATCCTATGGTATCGAGCAAACAAATATTCGGAAAACTATCAGCGAATTGCCGCATCATCAAAAGATAAGCGGCGTATGTCGGATATGTATCCCACGAAGTTTTTGAAAGCGGAACGTTCGACATTGCGTGATAAAACTCGCTTCCGGGATGCGTCAATTTTTTCGTTTCGTAATTTTTCTTCTGAAAATTTTTCCACTGCACTGAATTTGCATACGCAAAAACGGTATCGCCTCGTATGTTATCAATCGAAATCAGATGCGTGAGTTTATGTATTTCTGATTTGTTTTTGATTGGGAACGAAAAATATATTTCATCTTCCTGCGAAAATGAATTGCACATTCCGAAAACACTGAGCGATAAGAATAAGAATACGTTCTTCATTTTAACAACAAAATTTTTTTCATAAGCGAATGTTTTCCATCGTTCGTTTTCAGTTGATAAAAATAAATTCCGCTGGGAAAATCCGTTGCATCCCACGTAACGGAATACGTTCCCGCGGCAAGTTTGTTGCTGACGAGTGTTGCAACTTCTTGTCCCGAAACATCATAAATTTTCAAACGGACATCGCTTCCTGCAGAAAGTTGAAAGCGAATAGCGGTTTTCGAATTAAACGGATTCGGATAATTTTGCGAAAGAGTGAATGTAAACGTTTCTCCTGTTGTTGCCAAAACGCTGACGTTCGCTGCTGCAACAGTATCCGAATGTGAACTTTCATTTCCCGAAGAATCAAGAGCCGTTGCAAAATAAAAATACGTTCCCGAAGAAACAGAACTATCATTCCATAACGTATCGGGAATGGGAAACGCATTTAAGATTGTAAACGTTGAAAACGGATTTTGCGAACGATAGAGATTGTAGCCGCGCACATCCATTTCGGAATTTTTATTCCATTTCAGCAAAATTTTCCCCTCAAAATTTTCAGCAGAAATTCCTACAGGCGCGCGCGGAACAAGAAACGGTGTTGCCGATTTTTCCACGACAATGCTTTCACTTCCCGTGAGATCTACAACGGAAACGCCGATAAAATATGGTGTTCCCGAAGTTAAATTGTTTATCGTGAACGATGAGTTCGTTGTGAAATAACTTGTGTCATAATTCCCTGAAGTTGTTCCGAGAGAAATTTTATATTTCGAAAAATCCAGTACGGCGCTTGCATCCCATTTTGCAAAAAGCGACGTACCGTTTCCTTTATCGCGAACTTCAACATTGTCCAATAAAGGGGGAAGTTGGTCAAGCGTAAGCAGCATCGCAAGTCCCGCACGAATAATTTCATTTGCGTACGGAATGTCGAGATACTGAATCAAATCATTCGGCGAATGATAATATGGACTGAAATCGCGTTCGATACAAAACACGGAATTGAAATTTTGCTGATAGAACGACCAACTGTCGCTTCCGCTGCGATACGAAGTTGTTAATATAGGATTTAGTGTTGTGTACGATTGCGCCGTTGCAGCGTGCAGATTGGAAAATGCTTCACTTCCGGGATACCACACGATATAAAAATCTCTGTCGCTTTGCGATGGATTTCTGTATCCAATCATATCGTAATTCATCATTACTTTGATGTTGCGGTTTTGCTGATGTGCTTTTTGCGCATATACGCCGCTTCCGATAAGTCCTGCTTCTTCCGCTGCAAATCCGATGAAACGCAAAGTGTGTCTTGGTTGATAATTGATGCGTTGCAAAACGCGCGCCATTTCCATTGCCGCAGCAGTTCCCGAAGCATTATCATCCGCTCCCGGCGCTTGATTGATGTTCGAACTGTACGAATCAAGATGTCCGCCGACGATAATTTCCGCAGAAGGTTCAAGCGTTCCGGGAATTGTTGCAACAACATTTTTTTGCGACGTGGAATTATAGGGAAAACTATCAAGCGCAACATCGGCAATGCCGAAATTCTGAAATTGTTTTTTTATCCATCGAACGACCGTATCGTGTGTTGGTTTGGAATAATAGCGCGTTCCGAAATTTTGCAGCATTTGAATATAATTCCGAATGGTGGAATCGGAAACATTTGCAATAATACTTGCAATCGTATCGTCGTGTTCAAGAACATCGGAAGGGAAATATGTTTTTGAAAAATCAAAGGGAATTTCTTTTTTCTGAATTTCAACAACAGTAAAACCATGTTGTCGCAGTTGCTCAAATCCATGCGCATCTCCTGCTACGATGGCAATGTTTTCCTCAGAAAAAAGCACGCGTGCGAAATTGTTGATGGAATTTTTTTTCGCCGCGCGCGAACATTGTTCGACTACTGCATACGAAGTTTGCCAAGGATGTTCATCAATACGTATGAACGGAATGTCGGCGTTTTGTATTTCTGAAAGTGTATTGTTATTTGTTCCGAAGAAATACGAGTTGCCAAGTTTGTGATAAAGGTGAAGTTGCGAAATGGATATTTCTTTCCATATCGCAGACATATTGTTGCGCGAAATGACCACCAGCACTTCGTTTTCGTATGATGCATCCCAAGGTTGTTTCGACTGTGCGAATAGGATTTCCGTTAAAAAAATAATTGTCGTAAAAAATACACGGTAATGTGAAATATTGTTCAACATAGAAAAGACCTCCGAAAATACGTTCAGTAAAATTATTTGTGAAGAAACATTTTTTTGTACGTGGAATATTCTTTCGATTGCAGACGACACACGTAAATTCCGCTTGAAACATTGGTTGCGTTCCACGTTACGTTATACGTTCCCGCACGGAAATATTCATTCGCGAGTGATGCGACTTCTCTTCCCAAGATGTCGAAAATTTTCAGCGATACGAATCCATCATCTTTCAAGGTGAACGGAATTGTGGTTTGCGGATTAAACGGATTCGGAAAATTTTGTGAGAGAATAAAATCGGAAACTGTTTGCGTTTTTTCCTCAATGCCAACATTTGTTGTATCTGTAATTAACGCCGTCCACACGCTTAAATTTGAATTATCCATTCGTGTCCATAGTGGATACACTTTTCTGTTATGCGCGGCAATGCAAATATAATCGCCGAAAAATACTGATGAGTTTGGAACAAACGACGATTGACTCACTTTGAAATTGACAAATGTTTCACCGCCGTCGCTGGATTGTGCAACATACACATCCGTTGCATTTCCTGTTGTATTTCTTCTGTCGTAAAAAACGAAGTACAATATTCCCGTTGTTTGGTCAATCGTCATCCACACGAAAAATTGTTGTGATGCTGTTAAATCATCGTTCACTTTTTTTATTACTCCCCACGTTTCGCCGCCGTTGGTAGATTTTATGACAAAAATATCCGTGTTGTTTGCTCCGTTGCGTTGGTCGCTCCAAGCGATGTAAATGTTTCCGCGAAACGGTGAATCGCTGATATCGCACGCAGTAATCGGTAATCCGTTTGCGCGATAAATTCCCGGAACATCAAAATCCCATCCTCCCGGTTGAGTTGCGACAAAAATATCTGTTCCCCACGTGGTTCCGCCGTCGAGAGATTTGTCAAACATGATTCCCAGCGGTCCCGACCACGAAGTATAAATTTCACCGTTGGGACCAACAGCAGGAACTGCGCCTTCCACTGTATTATCGCTGTCTATGCAATCACCGCTTTTGTCGCTGATTTTTTTGGGCGTAGTCCATATTGTTCCGGAATCACGCGAAAGTGAAAAGAGAATTCGTGAACTATCGAGTGGATGGGAACTTCCGTACGCATCAAATTCTGTCCACGTCATATATAATGAATTTCTGTACAGAGAATTTGTAACATCAACAGCGAGCCATTCTTTGTCCTGTTGTTTCGGAGGATTATACCCGACATCAACGGAATCGTGCCATTGTATTCCGCCGTTGGATGAGCGATGAATAATCAATCGCTCAATAAAATATCCGCCGGAAGGATTGGAAAGATGCGCATAATACGCTTTTCCATAAACGTCGAAAATAACGCACGGATCTCCCCACGTTCCTTGCGGTAATTGTCCTTGCGTCCACGATTGTCCCGCATTTGTTGAATAATATGTAAATCGAATGTTTGCTCCTGCGATAAGATTATCAGGATTGGCAGGATTTATTGCAATGGAAACTTCTTCGGGAGAGGTGCTGGATGGATTACTGACGCGGACATTTTGATACTGTGAAACGAGAATGTGTGGAATGAGGAAAAGGAAAAATCCTGTAATGGAAAAAAATTTAGACATAAAAAACCTCCAAACTATGTTTAAGAATTTTGCCTCATCGTTTGTAAAAAATCGGTGATAAATATAACGAAGAAAATGCGTGTGTACAATTTTCATTTTACGATAACAAATTTCTTCGTTTCCGAATATTGCTGAACGCCGTTGTGTGCAATGTTCAAGCGATAGAAAAATATTCCGCTCGCAAGATTCGTTGCATCGAATTCTATTTCGTGTTTTCCTGTTTCCATTACTCGATGGTAAATCAACGTTGCAACTTCTCGTCCGAGAATATCATACACGTTCAATGATACAAGCGCCGGAGAGGATAGAGAAAAGCGGATGGCGGTTTTCGGATTCAACGGATTTGGAAAGTTTTGTGAAAGAAAAAATGACGTCGCATCCAAACTGCTGGAAACAACTTCATTCGTGAATTTTTTATTTCGATAGAGTTGAACTCCTCCGTGAAAATTTCCCAGAAACAAATCCGCATCGTTATCATTATCAATATCAACAAGCGACGGGTCAACTTCCGAAACGTTATCAGTATTTGCGAAATGATTGGTGTTTAAAACAAACTGCGGATTCGATGCAGAACCAATGTTTTCGTAGTATGCGACTTTTCCTATACTGCATCCGATGAACAAATCAAAATCGCCATCACTATCGAAATCTGAAAAGAATGGCTTTGCAAATTGCTGTACGGAAATATTTTGAAACGGTACGCTTTCTAACTGCGGAAGAAACGTTGCGGCATTTCCTTGATTGCGATAAAACGCAAGTGTGCCATTGGGTTTTCCGATGAACAAATCGAAATCGCCATCGGCATCAATATCAACGAATGTTGGCGAAAGACTTTGTGAAACGCGAATCGTGTCGCTTGCAGGAGATGCAGTAAGTGAAAGCGAAGGAGCAGTCGGCGTTCCATTGTTTTTGTAGAAAGAAAGTTTTCCGGAAAAATTTCCGACAAACAAATCGAAATCGCCATCGGCATCAATGTCAACGAATGTTGGGTCGTAATCGTAATTTCCCGTTACATTTGCAAAATGAGAATCGGCAAGAAAAAAATTCGGTTGTGTTTGCGTTCCCGTATTTCGAAAAAAGAAAACGCCTTTGTCCACGCTTCCGATAAAAAAATCTGCGTCGCCATCGCCATCAATATCACAAAACGCGGGATGCGAATTTTTTCCAACATCAATCATCGAAAGATAATTATCCGTTATTCGTTGAAACTGAAAAGAAGAAGCGGAACCGATGTTTTTGAAAAAAGTAAAACTGCTGCGTGAAGTTCCCGGGTGAAGTCCGCCGACAAACAAATCCCAATCGTTATCGGCATCAATATCCACAAGCATCGGCATATTGAAACCGAATGAAGTGATGGGGTCATTTTCCGGGAAAAATCCCGTTACTTGAATCATCGAATCTGCAACGTTATGGAAATAGTACATTCCGAACGAAAACAAATCGCCGTAAAGCAAATCGAAAAATCCGTTGTTATCCAAATCGCCGAAACGCAACGCAGCAGCGCCGTGTTTTTGCGCTTCATTTTTTCCGCCGATGATTTGAATACTTTGCCAGTAATCCGTGATGAATTGAAACGACGGCGAAGAAATTGTTCCGACGTTTCTGTACAAATTCAACGTTCCGCTTGCGCTGTTCACGGAAAAAAAATCCAAATCGTTGTCGTGGTCAATATCAGCGAACGCGGGAATGCTGTTCAATCCGCCGAAAACAATATTTCCTTCGGTATCGTGAAGCGATGAATCGGCGATGATGAAGTGCGGATTAGTCGCGCTTCCGTTGTTCACATAATAACGCACACCGTTTTGAAAATCATCGCAGCAAAAATCTTTCAAACCGTCGCCGTTCAAATCCACGAAAAGATACCACATAGAAAACGGCGGTAAAAAAAATTCGCCCGTTGCTAATTGAAATTCAGCAGAAGATGCATTGCCGATGTTGCGATAGAAATCGAGCGATAAATCGGAATCGAAAATAAATAAGTCGTAATCGCCATCGCCATCAACGTCGAAGTACTGATGATTGGGCGCATTGATTCCTCCCGCGAAGGGTAGCGCTACATTTGTTCCGTTTATTGTACAGGAAATGGAATTTGCTTCTCGCTGAAACGGCTGCGCAGTGCTTTCCCATGAAGAAAAAATTATTGCGAGGAATAAGAAAAATAATGGTTTCATTTTTTCCATCGCTTTATCGCTCGCTGTGGTTTTTCGGCTGCGTCGGTGTTTGCTTTTTTTTCTTTTGCAGTTTCCACGATGATTTGTCTGCGCTATCAATTGCCGAAGGATTTTCCCGCATTTTTTTCTGAATCGCTTCGATTTTTTTTCGAATTTGTTCTTCTTGTTCTTTCGTTCGGCGATGTTCCTGGATTATTTGAATAAGCGGAGAAATTCCTTTCAGTGTTGTGTCTTGTTCCAACTCGCCGATGCGTTTGAGGATATCGGTTTCTTTTTGCATTTCGAGAACAACGTATCCATCATCGGCGTCGTATTGCTTCAGTGTTCCGCCGTATTTTTTTTCCATCGTAAGCGCAGAATCGAGAGGAATTTTTTTCTTCAGAAAAAAAGAAATGATTTGTTCGAAATACCGGATTTCTTTTCCATGCCACGTTCCGGTGAGTATTTTTTTACCTTGCGTTAATTTCTCTTGGGAAAATGCGTGAACGGAAAAAAAGAGCAAGAGTATGATGCAGTGAAATTTTTTCATCGTTGAATAATTGGTTTGATGTTACAGACGTTCGTTATTTTTCGATGAAAAAATACGAACAACTTAAAAGAGAAACAACACGTTGTTTATGAAAAAATTCTCTTCATTTGAATTATTCAAACGACCAATTGAAATTCTTTCGCTCATTGAGCGAGAACAGCAAGCGCATTCCGTTCACGATTTGCGCGCATTGTTCCATTGGGAAACGCCGACAATCAATCGAGATTTGCCATCGCTTCGTTCGCTTGGGTTTGATAATCATAGTTCAAACAATTCATTCATAAATCTTTTCGTATTTTTTCCCGCCAAAAATGAAACACGCCACAGTTATTTCTATCGAAAGTCTTCATTATTCATACGGTGAACATCTTGCTCTTCGCGGAATTTCTTTTTCTGTGAACCAAGCGGAAATTTTCGGTTTGCTTGGTCCCAACGGAGGAGGAAAAAGCACAACGTTTAAAATTCTTTCTACCATGCTTCGTCATAGCGAAGGAAAGGTTTCAGTATTGGGAAATGATATTCGGAACACTGAACACGAAGTAAGAAAACATATCGGTGTTGTTTTTCAATCGCCAAGTCTCGACGGGAAATTGACCGTGAAAGAAAATATGATTCATCAGGGACATTTGTACGGTTTGCGCGGAGCGTTTTTGGAACAACGAATTGAAACATTGCTTTCCCATTTTTCACTTTCGGAAAGAAAAAATACTTTTGTCGAACTGCTTTCCGGCGGATTGCAGCGGCGTGTGGAAATTGCAAAAGCATTGCTTCATTCTCCAAAATTATTATTGCTCGATGAACCCAGCACCGGACTTGACCCCGGTGCGCGAATTTCGATGTGGAATTTACTTTGCGCATTGCGTGAAAAAGAACGCATCACGATTTTGTTAACAACGCATCTTTTGGAAGAAGCGGAAAAATGCGATTGTTTGGGAATTCTTGATGAAGGAAAACTCGTTGCCGCCGGTTCTCCTTCCGAACTGAAAAAAGAAATTGGCGGCGATGTCATTTCTGTTGGAGCAGAAAATACGGGCGAACTTTTTCCAAAAATACAGAAACGATTCGGAAATAATGCGATGCTTATCGGTTCTATGATTCATATTGAAAGAGAACGCGCGCACGAATTTATTCCACAACTTGTTTCCGAATTTCCGAACGAAATTACTTCTATTACACTTTCCAAACCTTCACTTGAAGATGTTTTTATTCATAAAACGGGAAAGAAGTTTAGCGGTTAGCGGTTAGCAGTTAGCAGTGAGCGTATAGTTTTCAGCAAAAAAAATGTAGCGTGCGAAGTGTTTGTATGATGATAGTGTTCAACAGAAATCAAAAATTTACCATCTCCCATCTCCAATTTCAAAACCTAAATCTCCCATGATTTTTTTTCTTCCGGTTTATACATTAAGCAAACGCGAACTCATTCGGTTTCTTCGACAGAAGAGCAGAATCGCAGGCGTTATCGGTTCTCCGCTGTTGTTTTGGTTGCTGATTGGTTCAGGATTTGGAACGACATTTAAAATTCCCGGCGTAAAGGAAACAGAAGGATACTTGGAATATTTTTTTCCGGGAACGGTGTTGCTTGTTGTGCTTTTCACATCCATTTTTGCTTCCATTTCGACGATTGAAGACCGAAGAGAAGGATTTTTGCAATCCGTTCTTGTTTCTCCCGCGCGACGTTCAAGTATTGTGTTGGGAAAAATTCTTGGAATAACATTTCTTGCAACATTGCAGGGAACGTTGTTTATTTTTTTAGCGCCGTTCGCGGGAATCACTCTTACGATGGGAACATTTCTTTCGTCGGTTCTCACTATTATTCTTGTTTCATTCGGGCTTGCTTCGTTAGGATTTTTGTTTGCGTGGCGACTTGATTCGACACAGGGATTTCACGCCATAATGAATCTTGTATTTGTTCCGATGTGGATGCTTTCGGGTTCATTATTTCCAACAAGCGGCGCATCGTCGTGGATTGCATTCGTTATGCAGTTGAATCCACTTTCGTATATGCTTGATATGTTTCGGCACATTTTGTACTGGAATAATGAAGTTCGGAAAAACGATTTAAATAATTTTTCAACATCGCTGCTTGTTACACATTTTTTTGCGGCGGTGATGTTTTTCTTTTGTGTCATTTCTGCAAGAAAAAAATGAAACCACTTTCTTTTTTGGAACGCGCATTGTGGGGAATAGTATCGCTGGTCATTTGCGGAGTTGTTGGGCTTTGGATTTGGAAAACATTTCAAAAAACAGAAACAGCCGCGTCCCAAGTTGGAATGTTCCAGATTCCGATTACTGATTTTTCGCTTGTCAATCAAGTTGGAAAAAGCGTAACGAAAGATAATTTACTCGGAAAAATTTATGTCGCCGATTTTATTTTCACCAGTTGCGCAGGCGCGTGTCCGATTATGACAACGAAAATGCTGGAACTTTCGACAATGTTTAAGTACGACGATGCCATTCGTTTCGTTTCATTTTCCGTTGACCCGGAGACCGATACGCCGGACGTGTTAAAACAATACGCAGAAAGTTACGGCATCAATGATTCTGCAAAATGGATTTTTTTAACGGGAGATAAAAAAGAAATTGTGCGCCTTGTAAAAAATGATTTCAAACTTGCATTGCTTGATTCCGGCGGCACCGATGAAGAAACAATTATTCATAGTCAATATTTTGTGTTGTTGAACGAACGCGCGGAAATTATTGGCTATTTCGATTCGGAAGATGAGAGCAGAATGAAAGAATTATTTTTCACCATCAGAAAACTTTTGCAGGCAAGAAACTATGATTGATGTTCTTCCAACACTGAACGCGCTGCTCAATTTCACGAGTGCTGTCTTTTTGTTTTTGGGAAGAAAAAAAATACAACGAGGGAACAAAGAGCGCCATAAAACATTGATGCTTTCAGCGTTTCTTACTTCGATATTATTTTTTATTTCCTACATCACGTATCATTTTCTTCGCGGCTCTACGAAGTTTTCGGGAACGGGATTCGCGCGAACGTTCTATGTTTTCGTGCTCACGTCGCATACCGTTCTTGCAACCGCCATTCCGTTTCTCGCATGTATCACATTGTATTTCGGTTGGAAAGGAAGATTTTCTTCACACCAAAAATTAGCGCGATGGACATTTCCGATTTGGTTATACGTTTCTGTTACTGGAGTAATTATTTATGTAATGCTGTATCATTGGTTTCGTTGAAATTATTTCCCAAAAGAAATTTTCTCAAGCAGTTTGCAAATTCAAAAAAAATTGCAATATTCTTGCCGAATAAATCACTTCATTTCTTTAAAAAATCCGAAAGGAAATTTATTATGTTGTTACGTTCGTTTCTATCCTTATTCGTTTTCTGTTACTCTCTCGTTGCCGCAGAAAATCGGTTCACTCCTTTTTCTAAAAATTCAGAAAAAACTACTGCACATTCCGTTCTCATCAACGGGAAAGAAATATCTTCCCTTGTCGTGGAGATTAACGCAGAAGAACTTTCTGCGATGAAAAGTTCATCGGTTTCGTTTGTAATGAATATGCCGCTTCTGAATGACAAAACAGTAGAATTGCAACTTGCGCCGTTTGAAATTTTTGATGAAGAAACCCGATTTCTTGAAGGAACGGAAAGCGGCGACAAACCATTTCTTGCTCCCGATGCAAAATTTTTCAGTGGAAACATTTCCAATGATGATGCTTCGTTTGCATACGTGGGAATTATCAATAATCAAATCTACGCATTCGTGAATGACAGAACACAGACGTTTTTAATGGCGCAAAAACAAATCAATGGAAAAAATGAATACGTGATTTTCCGTGAAGAAGATGTAACAACATTTCCTCAATCGTTTGATTGCGGTTCCGACGAATTGGAAGTTCCGAACGCATTGCAGAACATCCGCAATGCGATACCAACGAATGTTCCCTATTCGCCGAATAAATCTGCAAGCCGCGCATTTATTGCAATGGAATGTGATTACGAATATTACGCCGCATTTTTTTCGCTTGATACGGCAACGGCGTATCTGTTGAATTTAGTCGGAGTCGTTTCTTCGATATATGAAGACGAAATCGGTGTGCGTTTGCGTCTTCCGTACGTGCGGATTTGGACAACCAAAAAAGACCCGTGGGGAGGAAAATCAACAACGAAGGCGTTGAACGAATTATTGAAATTCTGGAACAGTTATATGACGGGAATACAGCGAACATTTGTTCATCTGATTTCGGGAAAAGCAATCAATGCAACATCGTTCGGAGGATTAGCATACATCGACGTCATTGCTCCGGCGGCGAAAAGTTTTGCGTACGGTGTAAGTCAAATCCGATTGAATTTGGTTCCGTTTCCAACATATTCGTGGGATGCAGAAGTTGTTGCGCACGAACTTGGACATAATTTCGGTTCGCAGCATACACATAATTGCGTGTGGAATCCGCCGATAGATTCCTGTTATGCTTCCGAAGGCGGATGTTATAGCGGCACCGTTGCAAGAAAAGGAACAATAATGAGTTATTGTCATTTAACTTCTGCGGGATTAGATTTGACATTCGGAACGCGCGTGGGAAATTATCTTTCGGGTCATGTGGATTCGTTTTTAGTGGACGGAAGTAATTATTTCAACACATCATTTCGAACTTTTATTGCTGAAAGTTTAGCAACAATGGTAACAGCAAATCCAACGTCGCCCAATACAGCGGATGCAGTGAACGAAGTATTTCATAAGAAAAGATTGCCTGTAGGAATTGTTCTCGGAATTGAACAGCCGAAAGAAACGCAAAAAATATACGGATGGATGAGAATATCGAGCGCGAAAGCGGCGAAGAAATTTTTTCCGCAAACATCGCGACCTACGGGATTTACTTTTGTGAAAGAGAAAAAAGACCCGACTTCCGCAAAATACAATAATCGTTTAGCCGCGCAATTGTTAGCAACAAAATTTAATATGACGGCGAGTTTGTTCGGAACATTTCCGTTTGGTTTTGAGCGATTAAAATATCGCGACCCGGGGCATCCGTTTCATAATATGCGGCTTGATAAACTGACGCAAAAAGTTGATAGTCTTCTCACATATCCCAGCGGAGCAGATACGAATTTATATTACGCCGCCGATTCGGTGTTGAAAAAAATCAATGCGGCGTTTGCGGGCGCGCTTGTTGTTGCTTCGACGTCGCCGATAAAATTTTCGGGAGTAGCGAATGTTTCATCGTTTGATTTCTTGCGAATAGATACTTCGACTGCAACCATTTTCCCGCAGATTGCATCGCGTTCGGAAATGATTCCGGAAACACATTCGTTGTTATCCAATTATCCGAACCCGTTTAATCCGAAAACGGTAATTCGCTTTCAACTTTCAGCAGTGAGCGATGTCAGTTTGAAAATTTACAATATTATCGGTGAGGAAGTTGCTATATTGTTAAACAATGATACAAGAGCAGAAGGTGAATATGCATTAGAGTTTGATGCAACGAATTTTCCTTCAGGAATGTATGTTTCCCGTTTGCAAGTTGAAGGAAAAATCTTCTCACAAAAAATGGTTTTGATGAAATAATCGTGTGAACAGTGAATGCGGAAGCATTTTATCTGTTTCCAATGGAGAAAAGTTTTTTTTACAACGGATTCTGTGAAAGAAGAGCGCAAACTTCCGAAGGAATTTTCATTGGAACAAAATTATCCGAATCCGTTTAATCCGTTGACCGTGATTCGTTATTCGTTATTCGTTAATCGTGAATAGTGTTGTAACGTTGAACGTGTATGATTTACTTGGAAGAGAAGTAGCAACGCTTTTGAACAACGAAAAGAAAGAAGCGGGAAAATTTGAAGTGGAATTTGAGGCAAGTAATGTTCCAAGCGGAATATATTTTTATCGTTTATCCGTAACACAACTTGGCAAGTTGTGTTACAATGAAACGAAGAAATTTGTAGTGGTGAAGTAATTTTTAGAAAGAAACAAACGATGTTCAGTTTATGCACCAAAAATTTCACGATGCAAATTTTCTGTTTACTGATTTTTTCTGTTGCAGGAATAAGCCAAATTCCTCATCCGCCGCAGAATCTTACTCTTGCCAACAGAACAACAACTGCATTGCTGCTATTGTGGGAAGATAGTTCACACAATGAAACAGGATTTCGTGTGGAACGCTCGTTGAGCGGCGATTCATCAACATTTGCGCTTGTTGCGGAAACAGATTCGAATAGTACGTCGCTGATAGATTTCGGTTTGCAAATTTCGAGAAGGTACTATTATCGCGTGCGTTCGTTCAACAGCAACGGAGAAAGCGAACCCGTGTTCGTAAGCGGCGCAACGCTTGCAGAAACGCCGGGAACACCTGTGGTGCAAAAAACAAGTTGGCATTATCTCGAAATGAAAATACTGTATAACGGAAATCCCGATGCAACGGAATTTGCAATGGAAGTTGAAAACAATGATACCATTTTATTTGTCCAGGAAAACGGAGAATTAGGAAATGAAAAACAATGGTTATCGGATTTTCCTTCTGCCGTTGTAACGGTGAGCAATTTGCATTATGCTCAGGAATATTCGTTTCGAATGCAAGCGCGAAACCCGGAACACCTCGAAACAGAATATTCAATGTCCATTTTGTTATCAACATTATCGCCGATGGAAATTGATATCAATCCGTTATTCGAACAATTTGGAATTCCTCCGCAACAACTTGCGACATTTCCTCCCGATGGCTGGAAAGTACTGGATGCAGATAACGATGGTGTAACGGGTGTGTATGGAACTTGGCATTACAGCACGACGAATACGTTCAGCGCGGGAGGTTCTGCGCGGTATTTTTCGCAAACGTTTCCGTGCGAATTTCCGTGCGATAGTTTGCCGGGAAATGATTTTTTGTTCACGCCGCCGCTGAAACTGGTTTCGTCGGTGCGATACACGATTTCATTCTATTATCGTACGCTCGCCGATAATCCGCATTTGCTCTCATTATATTTAACTTCGTCGCAATCGCAAGGAACAATTGTTGATACAATTTCCGATGAAGCGTATGAAACCAACGGCGGATACTATTTGAAATATGTTACATTTTTTCCACAAACAAGTGGCGTGTATTATCTTGGTTTTTATGTTCATTCGCCGACGAACAGAGTTACCATACGCATTGAAGACGTGCGTATAGAACTATCGCCGTTGTACGATTTGGCGATGGAAAGTTTTATACAGGAAAATCGTTTTCCGGAGTATTATCAAGGAAACGGAAAAACGATATTCAAAAAGAAAAATCTGTACGCCGATGACGATGAAACGCAGCAACGAATTGTAAGAACAACGGTTTCCAAAACAAAACCGAGGGGAAAGAAAACATCAACGCATCCGGTATTTGTAGAAAACGCGGTTCAAAAAATTTCTCCGATAAACATTCATTTCAAATCGTTTCCCCATTCGATTTTACGCAATGATATACAAGATGCAATTTCACAAAGCGCCGTTCACAATATCGGACAAAATAACGTGCTTGGTTCGTATTGGGATGTGGAATGGAAAACCGCTTCGCTCTTTCAACAAAGTATTCCGGGAACTTTTCTTTCCGCAGGAAATACGAATACCGTAACGCTTTCGTTCGCGCCGCCGAATATCGGTACGTATTATTCGTATGCCAATATTACCATGCTTGGCGATGGAAATCCGATGAATGATTCTGCAAAGCAATGGCTCTTTGCGTATCCGGAACATCTCTTTGTTCTTGATTATGACAGCGGAGGGAATACGCCGTCGTTTCGAAATGGGAGTGATGAAGGTATTTCAACAACAGCCGCTGTGCGATTCACCATTCCCGATGGAAAATTTTTGAAGTTAGTTGGTGTGAATACGTTTTATACAACGAATACAACAGAGACACATCCGCCGGGAACATTGGATTTTAAAGTTTTCGTGTACGGCGCATCGGTGGATTCTTCGGGAAATACAGATACGACAACCGTTGGACCACTGTTGTATTCGAAAATAATTTCTGAACTCGATTGGAATTATAATTACAAACACGTTGGTTACGGACAAAATTTTACGATTCCGCTCGATGAAGCGAATTTTTCGTTTCTTCCCGGCACTCATTTTTTTATTGCTGTTTCGTTTCCTGCGGAAATTGCTAATCCGTTGGGAATGGAATCGGTTGATGCAACGCCGAATCTTGTGCGCGGACGAAGTTTTCTTTCGGAGGACAACGGGCAAACGTGGGCAATGTTATTCGAGGGATTTGCGGCGTGGCAAATCAAAGCATTATTTGAACCGCTCAATTCCATCAACGTCAATCAATTTGCCGATAACGACGGCGACACATTGACGACGGATGACCGAATTCCGCTTGAGCATTGGCTTGTGTCGTTATATGATTCGAGCGGAAATTTTATTGATTCGTTGCGAACAGAAAGCGATGGCGACGCGTTTTTTTCATCGCTGGAATATCATTTGCAACCGGGAACATACAGAGTTGTTGGCGAAACGCGTAATGGATTTTTGAATATAAATTCCTCCGTTGCGAATCTCTCGGTGTTTGGAAATAATGGCAATGCAGATTTTCTCCATTTTCAATACGGAACAATTTCGGGATTTGTGTATCACGACATCAATGCAAACGGAACACGCGATACGGTCGAAGGACATCTTGAGCCGCCGCTTGCTCAATGGAATGTTCGACTAAAAAGCAACGGAATTGTTATTGATAGCGCGGCAAGCGATGCGTTTGGTTACTATGAATTTCACGAACTCGGTCCTGCTCAATATATTGTCGAGGAAGTAATAAAGGAAGGGTGGATACGCACGGAACCTGTTTCGCCGGGAAGTTATATGTTGGGAATGACGAGCGGAGCAATATTTTCGGACAAGAATTTTGGAAATCGTTTGCAAACGAATGTGTTGGAAAAAGAAGTTCCGAAAGAAAATTTTCTTGCGCAAAATTATCCGAATCCGTTTAATCCGTTGACCGTGATTCGTTATTCGTTAATCGTGAATAGTGTTGTAACGTTGAACGTATATGATTTACTTGGAAGAGAAATTGCAACGCTTTTGAACAACGAAAAGAAAGAAGCAGGGAAATATGAAGTGGAATTTGAGGCAACAAATGTTCCGAGCGGAATATATTTTTATCGTTTATCCATAACACAACTTGGCAAGTTGTGTTACAATGAAACGAAGAAATTTGTGGTGGTGAAGTAGATAGTATTACGTGTAGTCCATTTTGAAAATGGATTACCCTTTATGTTTGAGATCGAGGAAAATTTCTTTCTCGACCTTTTTGTTTTTTCTCGCTTTTGCTTTAACTTATGCCACAATTTTTTAGTCATTCGTCATTGGCAATTTGTCATTAATAGCGATACTAACTCTACAACGATTTACAAATGACTAATGACCGATGACAAATTACATATTTTACAAACAACAACTTTACGACGTGATTGAAAGGCAAAATGTTATGACAACAATAATTGATATTTGGGCAAGAGAAATTCTCGATTCACGCGGATTTCCAACAGTGGAAGCGGAAGTCGTTTTGGAATGTGGCGTTCACGGACGAGCGGCAGTTCCAAGCGGCGCATCAACAGGAGAACACGAAGCGGTGGAACTTCGCGACGGAGAAAAAAATCGTTTCAATGGAAAAGGAACGATGAGAGCAGTGGAAAACGTGAACACGAAAATCGCCGAAGAACTTATTGGCTTCGATGCGCTTGACCAAGTCGGCATTGATAAATATATGCTCGAACTCGATGGAACGCCGAACAAAGGAAATCTCGGCGCGAATGCAATTCTTGCTGTGTCGCTCGCGTGCGCAAAAGCATCGGCGAATGCGTTGGAAATTCCTCTCTATCGTTACATCGGCGGAACGAATACAAAAATTCTTCCTACGCCGATGATGAATGTTATCAACGGCGGAAAGCATGCAGATAACAACGTGGACTTTCAGGAATTTATGATTGTTCCTGCAAACGCTCCAACATTTGCAGAATCGTTGAGAATGGGAGCGGAAGTTTTTCATTCGTTGAAATCGGTGTTGAAATCGAAAGGATTGAACACGGCTGTTGGCGATGAAGGCGGTTATGCGCCAAGTTTGAAATCGAACGAAGATGCGATTGAAGTAATTTTGGAAGCGATAACGAAAGCGAATTACAAACCCGGCGTTGATGTGTTTATTGCTCTCGACCCCGCTGCGAGTGAAATGTTTGAGAAAGGAAAATATCTTTTCTATAAATCCACGAAACAAAAATACACAAGCGAACAAATGGTGAAACACTGGGCGAGTTGGGTAAAAAAATATCCGATTGTTTCCATTGAAGACGGAATGGCGGAAGATGATTGGGACGGATGGAAAATGCTCACGGAAGAACTCGGCGGAAAAATTCAACTTGTTGGCGATGATTTGTTTGTTACGAATACGGAACGGCTTGCAATGGGAATTGAAAAAGGCGTAGCGAATTCGATTCTCATCAAAGTCAATCAAATTGGAACGCTCACCGAAACGCTCGATGCAATTGAAATGGCAAAATGCGCAGGATACACCAACGTAATTTCTCATCGTAGCGGCGAAACGGAAGACGCAACGATTGCCGATATTGCCGTTGCAACGAATGCGGGACAAATCAAAACCGGTTCTGCAAGCCGCACAGATAGAATTGCAAAATACAATCAACTCCTCCGCATCGAAGAAGAGTTAGATACAAACGGAATGTTTGCAGGACTAACGCCGTTTAAGAGGATGAAAAAGTGATTACAGATTTCAGATTACGGATGAGAGTATTTTTATTTGTGCTCTGAAATCCGTAATCTCGTATGAAAATTTCCATTACAGTAAAGCCAATTGCCAAAAAGTGAAAGTTAAATTTTAAGATTGATACATTATGTCAAACAATACACAAAAAGTATTATCTGATGCTTTGGAATTAGCGCCGATTGAACGCGCAGAACTTGTTGAACATATTCTGTCAAGTTTTGAATTTCCAAAAAGAAAATCGCTTGATGAACTGTGGGCAAGGGAAGTTGAAGAAAGAATTAGTGCCTATGAGCAAGGGAAATTGAATACTATATCTGCGCAAGAAGTGTTTCGTAAAATTGAAAAGAAATAATTGAGTGCATATTGATTTTCTTTCCATTGCAGAAGAAGAATTTGTCGAAGCGGTAGATTATTATAATCAACAGAGTGAAGGTTTAGGTTACGAATTTGCTTTTGAAGTGCAACGAACACTAGAACGAATCATTCAATTTCCAGAAGCATGGACTCCGCTTTCCAAAAGAACACGACGATGCAGAACAAACAGATTTCCTTATGGAATTATTTATCAAATTCGGTCGGAGACAATTCTCATTGTTGCAGTAATGAATCTTCACCGAGAACCGAACTCTTGGAAAGATAGAGTAGATAAAAACTAATTACGCCTTTGCTGAGACTTCAGATGAAAATTTCAGTCACAGTAAAACCTAACGCAAAAACAAATGAAGTACTTCGTTACCCCTTAAAAAGTCACGACAGCAAAGCAAAGAAAGGCTCAGGAACGAAAATCCGCGAGATTGAGTTACCGAGGAAACGAATATTATTCATCAAAACCTTGCAGAAACCATGCTCGTAAAACCA
>Ga0233424_10001071_pt1 | contig 27129 bp, 22 predicted proteins | sample Watercolumn_Towu_FD_181011 | JGI IMG/M metagenome (GOLD analysis project Ga0233424, IMG submission 181011) | Freshwater microbial communities from Lake Towuti, South Sulawesi, Indonesia - Watercolumn_Towuti2014_125_MG | ecosystem: Environmental > Aquatic > Freshwater > Lake | place: Indonesia... | reverse complement strand
AAGGCATTGCAGGTGGGAGTCGGCGCCATGGCGGGCATGGCCGGGCCATGACCCCCTCGCCCTGGGTGGTGCGCTGGGCTGGCCTGATCCCCGCCGGACGTCCGGCGTTGGACCTGGCCTGCGGCGCCGGCCGCCATGCGGTCTATCTGGCCGGCCTCGGCCATGCGGTGGCGGCGGTGGATATCGACCTGACCCCGTCTGGCGCGGCGCGCTCCACACCGAACATCGAGTGGACGCAAGCCGATCTGGAAGGCGGTCCTTGGCCCTATCCCGGACGCCGTTTCGGCACGGTTGTGGTCACCCATTACCTGCATCGCCCCCTGTTCGATACCCTCATCGACAGCCTGGAGGAAGGCGGACTCCTGATCTACGAAACCTTCGCTCTGGGCCAGGCCAGATACGGTCGTCCCCGCAATCCGCTGCACCTGCTGTTGCCGGGCGAATTGCTGGAGGCCGTGCACGGACGCCTGCATGTGCTGGCTTTCGAGGATGTGGAGGAACCCGAGCGGCGACGCTGCATGCAGCGCCTATGCGCGCGCAAGCCCTGATCCGAAGGCTGGATTTCGCCACTTTCGGGTAAAATCACGACTTTCCCCAAGAAGCGTTCTCCATGATCACCGGCAGTCTCGTCGCACTCGTCACCCCCATGCTGCCCGACGGCAGCCTCGATCTGCCCGCTTTCCGGGCGCTCATCGACTGGCACATCGAACAGGGCACGGATGGCCTGGTCATCGTCGGCACCACTGGTGAATCTCCCACCGTCGATACCGAGGAGCATTGCCTGCTGATCCGTACGGCGGTGGAACAGGCGGCCGGCCGGGTGCCCGTCATCGCCGGCACCGGGGCGAACTCCACCGCCGAAGCCATCGAGCTCACCGAGTGCGCGAAGAAAGCCGGCGCCGCCGCCGGCCTGTCCGTGGCGCCCTACTACAACAAGCCCACCCAGGAAGGCCTGTACCGGCACTTCAAGGCCATCGCCGAGGCGGTGGACCTGCCGATGATTCTCTACAACGTGCCCGGCCGCACCGCCTCCGACATCATCAACGACACCGTGCTGCGCCTTGCCGGGGTGCCCGGCGTTATCGGCATCAAGGACGCCACCGGCAACATCGAGCGGGGGTCCGAGCTGATCAAGCGCGCGCCCGCTGACTTTGCCGTCTACAGCGGCGACGACGCCAGCGGCATGGTGCTCATGTTGCTGGGCGGCAAGGGGGTGATTTCGGTCACCGCCAACGTGGCGCCCAGGCTCATGCATGAGATGTGCGTCGCGGCCATGGGCGGCGACCTTGTCCGGGCGCGCGAGATCAATTTCCGCCTGCTCGGCCTGCACCAGAAGCTGTTTGTCGAAGCCAACCCCATCCCCGTGAAATGGGCGATGGCGGAGATGGAGCGCATCCAGTCCGGCATTCGCCTGCCCCTGGTTCCCCTTTCCGCCGCCCACCACGACACCCTGCGTGCCGTGATGAAGGAAGCTGGTTCCCTGTGAGGTCTCCCGCCATGACTACCGCCGCCCGTAACACCCTCGCTCTCCTCGTCCTGGGCCTGGCCGCCACGGGTTGTTCCGTGTTCGAAGGCAAGAAGATCGACTACAAGTCGGCCGGTTCCCTGCCGACGCTGGAAGCGCCGCCCGACCTGATCCTGCCTTCCGGCGACAACCGCTTTGCCGTTCCGGACATCAATCCCAAGGGCAGCGCCACCTTCTCCGCCTACGACAAGGAGCGGGCCGGCAAGCCCCAGTCGGGTGGTGCCCAGGCCTTGCTGCCCAAGGTGGAGAAGGTCAGCTTCGAGCGGGCCGGCACCCAGCGCTGGCTGGCGGTACAGGTCCCGGCCAAGGACGTGTGGCCTGTGGTCAAGGAGTTCTGGCAGGAGATGGGTTTCATCCTCACCCTGGAACTGCCCGATGCCGGCGTCATGGAGACCGATTGGGCGGAAAACCGCGCCAAGATTCCCCAGGACGGCATTCGCGCATTGCTGGGGAAAGCGATCGATGCGGTCTATTCGACCTCCGAACGGGACAAATTCAGAACCCGCCTTGAGACTGGCGTCGATGGTCGCACGGAGATCTACATCAGCCACCGTGGGATGTACGAGGTTTTTGCGGGTACCGTCAGCGGCGGTGATCAAGGCCAAGGCAAGACCGTCTGGCAGCCCCGGGCCGCCGATCCGGAACTGGAGGCCGAGATGCTGCGCCGTCTCATGGTGCGCTTCGGCGTCGAGGAGGCGCGTGCCCAGGCCGTGCTGGCGGAGAAGGCTGCGCCGCCCCAGGCCTTGCTCAGCAAGGGCACGGATACCGCGCCCGGCCTGACCATGCCGGAATCCTTCGACCGGGCCTGGCGCCGGGTTGGTCTGGCCCTGGACCGCATCGGCTTTGCCGTGGAGGACAGGGACCGGGCCGGTGGGGTCTATTTCGTGCGTTACGCCGATCCCGAGGCCAACACCAAGAAGGACAAGAGCTTCTTCTCCAAGCTGGCCTTCTGGCGTTCGGACGATCCCAAGGCGCAGGCCGCCCGCTACCAGGTCCGGCTCAAGGGCGGCGAGGCGCAAACAGTCCTTGGGGTGTACCAGGACGACGGCTCACCGGCCAAGAACGAGACCGGCAACCGCATCGCCACCCTGTTGTTCGAGCAACTGAAATAAGCGGATGCGATTTTCATGTCTCGGCAGCGGCAGCAAGGGCAATGCCTGGCTGGTGGAAGCCGGAGACACCCGCGTCATGGTGGATTGCGGCTTCAGCGCCCGGGAGGCCGGCCGCCGTCTGAACCGGCTGGGCGTTGACGTGGACAGCCTGGCTGCCATTCTGGTGACCCACGAGCACAGCGACCATGGCCGCGGCGCCGCCGTCGCGGCCCAGGCGGCGCGCTGCCCGGTCTGGCTGTCACATGGCAGCCATGCCATGCTCGACGCGCTGGGCGACGCCCCCCTGTCCAGCCGCATCCTGGACGGCCACCGGCCCTTTGCCGTCGGCTATCTGGAAATCCTTCCCTACCCGGTGCCCCACGATGCCCGGGAGCCGATCCAGTTCGTCTTCTCCGATGGTGTCCGCCGCTTCGGCCTGCTGACCGACGTGGGGCACGTCACCCCGCACATGGAACGCATGCTGGAAGGCTGCGACGCCCTGGCGCTGGAATGCAACCACGATGTCGCCCGGCTTGAGGCCGGCAACTACCCTGCGGCCCTGAAACGGCGCATCCTCGGCCGCTACGGCCACCTCGACAACGGCGCCGCCGCTGTCCTCCTGGCGCGGGTCGCCGGTGGCAGGCTCAAGCACGTGGTGGCCGCGCATCTATCCGAAGAGAACAACACGCCGGAACTGGCGCGGTCGGCACTGGCCGGGGCGCTGGGCTGCGAAGAACACTGGATCGGCGTCGCCGACCAGGAAACAGGATTGGACTGGCGGGAACTCTGATGGAAGTCGGCACCGAACTCGCACCCGCGCTGGAAGCGGCCACCACCTTCGCCGACCTGGGCCTGGACGGCAAGATCCTCGCCGCCTTGGACGAGATGGGCTACAAGATCCCCACCCCCATCCAGAAGCAGGCCATTCCCCTGGTGCTCTCCGGCCGCGACCTCATGGCGCAGGCCCAGACCGGCACCGGCAAGACCGCCGCCTTCGCCCTGCCTCTCCTGCAGAAGATGATCGCCCACGCCAACGCCAGTGCCTCGCCGGCGCGGCACCCGGTGCGTGCCCTGGTGCTGGCGCCGACCCGGGAACTGGCTATTCAGGTGCACGACAGCGTCGTGGCCTACAACAAGCACCTGCCTCTGCGCAGCACCGTGGTGTTCGGCGGCGTCGACATGAAGCCGCAGGAGACCGCCCTGAAATCCGGCGTCGAGATCCTGGTGGCCACGCCCGGCCGCCTGCTGGACCATGCCGGCAGCAAAGTGGTGCAGCTGTCCCACGTGCAGTTCCTGGTGCTTGACGAGGCGGACCGCATGCTGGACATGGGCTTCCTGCCGGACTTGAAGCGCATCCTCAACCTGTTGCCCAGCCAGCGCCAGACCCTGTTGTTCTCCGCCACATTTGACGACAGCATCGTCGGCCTGGCCAGGAGCTTCCTGCAGAACCCCCTGAAAGTGGAGGTCGCCCGCCGCAACACCGCCGCCGAGTTGGTGGAGCAGGTTATCCACAAGGTCAAGGAGGACGACAAGCTGGACGCCTTGGTCAAGGTGGTCAAGGCGCTGGACATCAGCCAGGCCCTGGTGTTCACCCGTACCAAGCTGTCCGCCGACAAGCTGGGGCGCCGCCTCCTCAAGCGCGGCATACAGGCCGCAACCATCCACGGCGACAAGGCGCAACTGGAGCGGCTGGCAGCCCTGGATGGTTTCAAACAGGGCAAGACACAGCTTCTGGTGGCCACCGACATTGCCGCCCGCGGCCTGGACATCGTTGAACTCCCCTGCGTGGTGAACTACGAGTTGCCCTATTCGCCAGAGGATTACGTGCACCGAATCGGCCGCACCGGCCGAGCCGGTGCCTCCGGCCTGGCGGTCTCCCTGGTTTCCCACGAGGAGGAACGGCTGCTGGCCGGCATCGAGCGTTTCATCAAGCGCGATTTGAAGGCGACTCCCCTGCCTGAGCCGGCACGGATCCACGTCGCCACACCCGCCCCCGTGCCTTCGACAGTTCCCGGCAAGGCCGCTGCCCCAACTACCCCGACACGCTTCGGCCGCCGCCGCGCCGAGCCTGTCTGCGCGCTGCTGATGCCTCCGGCCCGTACGGCGGAGCCCGCTCCCCCCAGCGGCCAGTAATGAGCCCGACCGAGGGGCTGCTGCTTGCCGGTCTGGCCGGCCTGGGCGCCTTCTGGTGGGACGGTCTGCAGAAAAGGGAACTCGCGCTGCAAGCTGCCCGCCGTGCGTGTGATCAGGCCGGCGTCCAGTTCCTGGACGAAAGCGTCGCCCTGCGCAAGATGACCCTGCGCCGCGACCCCGACATGCGCGCCCGGGTCTATCGCGAATTCAGCTTCGAATACTCCAGCGTCGGCGACGATCGCCAGGCGGGGCGGGTGTACCTGCTGGGGAACCGGGTGTTGTCGGCGGATCTGCTGCTGTAGGCCGAAGCTGCGTTTACCCGCGGCACCCCGGCATCACCCGGGTCAGGGCTCGCCGAGCCCAGGTACCGAGCAGCACCCATAAACCTGACTGGAAAAGTCAAGTATATGAGCTAGCCTGAAGGTGTCACACCCCGATGCCAGGAGAGCGAGATGAGCGACCAAATCCAGATTACCGTCGACGCCGATGTCTACCATCGTTTATGCACCCTGATGGTGCCGCCCATCAGCGACGCCAACGCGGCCATCAAGGCCCTGCTCTATCACGACGGGCGTCCAAGCCGAGCTGCCGTGGCACTGGAATCCGAGGAACAGCACTTCACCTTCGTCCAGGAACTACAGCGTTCCAAGGAGGGGGTCTACGAGTGCGGCGGTGGCACCTGATATCCCGGTGTGGGCTTCGCATCGCCCGAGTACAAGGAGGATGGCATGAGACACGTTACGCAGGATTTTGAACGCCCCGGTTTACTGATTCCGCCCAACCCGGCATTCCCACACGCCCCGATCGATTGGTCGTGGGAGGCGGCCGAAGCGATGGCGCTGAGGGAAGGCTTGGCGCTGACGCCCGCCCACTGGCGGTTGGTATGCGCCTTGCAGGAATTCTATGCGCGCCACGAGGACACTAGCCTGAACCCGCGCGAACTGCACGATGCACTGGATGAGCACTTCCACGCCGAGGGTGGCATCAGATATCTCTACACCTTGTTCCCCAAGGGGCCCGTGGCCCAGGGGTGCCGCATCGCCGGCCTGCGCCCACCTTCCGGTGCCCAGGACCAAGGCTTTGGCAGCGCCGTGTGAAACGGTTGTGCCGGCCGACGAGGCTCAGGCCTGATCCGTGAGTCGGCCCTTCAGGCCGCGTACACCCCCTCCATGATCTCCATGAACCGCCTCGCCTGGGGCGACAGGAAGCGCCCCTTGCGCAGCACCAGCCCGTAGCTGCGCTGGGGGAAGTATTTGGTCAGGGGAATGCGCACCAGGGCTTCGGTGCCTTCCAGGCAGATGTCGGTGACGATGGAGATGCCCATGCCCAGGCTCACGTATTTTTTGATGACTTCCCAACCGCCGGCTTCCAGGGTGACGGTGAAGGTCAGGTTGTTCTGCTGGAACACGTACTTGACGATGCGCCAGGTGGAGAGGTGGGAAGGGGGCAGGATGAGGCCGTACTGGCTGACATCCTCCAGGGTGATCTCCTCGCCGGCCGCGGACTTTTGTGCCAGGGGGTGGCCCAGGGGGGTGATGAGCATGGGGTCATAGTTCACCACCGGCTTGTATTCGATGTCCTCAGGCACCTCCAACATCGAGCCCACGGCGAAATCGATCTCGTCGGAGCGCAGCATCTTCAGGCCGTCCCGGCCGGTGACGTTGTGCATCTTGAGCTGTACCCGGGGGTAGGCGGTGACGAACTGGCGTACCGGCTCCGGAAGGATGTAGAGAATGGTGGATTCGCCGGCGCCGATCTTGAGTTCGCCCGATTCCAACTTGCCGAAGTGGGCGGCAAAGCTTTCCTGCAATTTGTCGATGCCGTCCACCAGGGGTTCGGAGAGCTGGAACAGAACCTCACCTTCGGGAGTGAGCTTGAGGTGGGGGCCACGCCGCTCGAACAGGGTGACGTTGAGTTCCCGTTCCAGGGCCTGGATCTGGAGGGAGACGGAAGGCTGGGAGAGGAACAGCTTGTCCGCTGCCTTGGAGATGCTGCCGCAGCGCACCACCTGGTAGAACGCCCGTAACTGCTTGAGCCGGTTGTTCTTGTAGTAAAGCGGGGCATCGGACGACATGGCGGTCTCCTATAACAATACAACTGTAATCCATGAGGCGTGCATGAGGCGTGTGGTATTGTGCGACGCATCATTAAATCAGCCAATAGCCAAGATTGAAATTATTGGTTCGTCATTGGCACGAAACTTTTACACTGTGCACTGCAACAATTCCGACCCGATGGTCTTTTATTGTTGATAATATTAGTCAAGAAAGGTGTTCGAGATGGAGATGATGTCCAGCATCGCGGTGGCAGGTGCCTTCATGGCCGTCCTGGGCACCCTGTTGGCCTGGCTGTTGGCGGTGGCCAACAAGCGTCTCTACGTCTATGAAGACCCGCGCATCGGCGAGGTCGAGGAACTCCTGCCCAAGTCCAACTGCGGCGCCTGCGGCACCGCCGGCTGCCGCAACTTCGCCGAGCAGGTGGTGGCCGGCGACATCGTGCCCGCCAAGTGCTCCGTCAACACCCCGGAAATGAACGCCTACATCGCCAGCTTCCTGGGCGTGTCCATGGGCGAGGTGGAGAAACAGGTGGCGCGCCTGGCCTGCGCGGGCGGCCGGCACGTGGCCTACCAGCGCGCCAATTACACCGGCCTGGGTACCTGTCGCGCCGCCGCGACCGTATCCGGTGGCGGCAAGGCCTGCGCCTGGGGTTGCCTGGGACTGGGCGATTGCGAGTCGGTATGTGATTTCGATGCGATCACCATGGACAAGTACGGCCTCCCCGTGGTGGATTTGGACAAATGCACGGCCTGCGGCGACTGCGTGGACGTGTGCCCCAAAGACCTTTTTTCCTTGCAGCCCGTGAGCCACAAGCTTTGGGTGGCCTGCAAGAACCGGGCGGACGGCGATATCGCCGAGGCGCAATGCGAGGTGGCCTGTACCGCCTGCGGCAAATGCACCGTCGACGCCGCGCCCGGATTGATCCGCCTGGACAACAACCTGGCGGTGATCGACTACGCCAAGAACAACTTGGCGTCCCCCACGGCGATCGAGCGCTGCCCCACCGGGGCCATCGTCTGGCTGAATGACGGCCGGATCGAGAAAGGCCGTGAAGCCAAGAAGATCATCCGCGTCCAGCCGCTCCCCGTGCGAGCGAATGTTGTCTGAGAGGTATCCACCCATGTTCAAGAAGCCCCTGTCCAAGTTGCTCGGTTCCATGCACCTCATCGAACCCGGCGTGTCGTCCAAGGCCGGCGCCAAGGCCGCGAAGTATCCCGGCGTGCGCGACGCCATCGACGGCAACACCGCCGTGATCCTGGTCGAGCGCGAGGCTTCCGACGCCGCCGGCGCCTACCCCATCACGCCCTCCACCCAGATGGGTGAATACTGGGCCGAGGCGTCCGCCGCCGGGCACGTCAACATGTCCGGGCGCCCCCTGATCTTCCTGGAGCCGGAATCCGAGCACGCCGCCGCCGGGGTCACCGCCGGCATGGCCATGACCGGCCTGCGCGCGGTGAACTTCTCGTCGGCCCAGGGCGTGGCCTTCATGCACGAGTCCCTGTACGGCGCCGTGGGCAAGCGCCTGCCCTACGTGCTCAACATGGGTTGCCGCGCCATCACCAAGGCCACCCTGAACGTGCACTGCGGCCATGACGACTACCACTGCGTGGACGACACCGGCTTCATCCAGGTGTTCGGCAACAGCGCCCAGGAGGCCGCCGATCTGAACCTGATCGCGCGCAAGACCGCGGAACTGGCCCTGACCCCGGCCATCGTCGCCATGGACGGCTTCCTCACCACGCACCTGATCGAGCCCGTGCTGGTGCCGGAAAAGGAACTGGTGGCGGAATACCTGGGCAGGCCGGACGACATCATCGACACGCCCACGCCGGCGCAGGCCATCATCTACGGACCCAAGCGCCGTCGCGTGCCCGCCTTGTGGGATGTGGATTCCCCGGTGGTCTCCGGCGCGGTCGCGAACCAGGACGCGCACATGCAGGCCACCGCCGCCCAGCGTCCCTACTTCTTCGAGCACATTCCGGAGATCTTGGACCGCTGCATGGCGGAATACGCCGAGCTCACCGGCCGCGACTACAGCCGCGTGGCGGCCTATCGCTGCGAGGACGCCGAGTACCTGATCCTGGGCATGGGTTCCATGACCGTGCAGGCCGCCGCCGTGGCCGATTACCTGCGCGATACCCGCAAGCTCAAGGTGGGCGTGGTCAACCTGACCTGCTTCCGCCCCTTTCCCGGCGACCTGCTCGGCGCGGTGCTCAAGGGCAAGAAGGGCGTGGCCGTGCTGGAGCGCACCGACCAGCCGCTGTCCGAGGATCTGCCGCTGATGCGGGAAGTGCGCGCCACCATCAACAAGTGTCTGGAAAACTCGGTGGACGCCACGGCTTATCCGGGCTACGCCGTCTACGCCAAGCCCGGCGACATGCCGCGCCTGTACTCGGGCTGCTACGGCCTGGGTTCGCGCGACCTTCAGCCCGAGGGGCTCATCGCCGCGGTCGAGAACATGCTGGAGAAGGGCGCGCACAGGAAGTTCTTCTACCTGTCCATCGACTTCGTGCGCGACCAGGCCGCGAATCCCAAGCAGGAGATTCACCAGCAGGACGTCCTGGCCGCCTATCCGCGCGTCAAGGAACTGGCCCTGCGCGGCTCCGAGAACCCCAATCTCTTACCCCGCGGCGGCATCGCTGTGCGCATGCATTCCGTGGGCGGCTGGGGCGCGGTGACCACCGGCAAGAACCTGGCCATGACCCTGTTCGAGCTGCTGGGCTGGGACATCAAGGCCAACCCCAAATACGGTTCCGAGAAGAAGGGCCAGCCCACCACCTACTACCTGTCCGCGGCGCCGGAGCCCATCCGCGTCAACTGCGAGTACACCCACGTGGACGTGGTGCTCTCCCCCGATCCCCAGGTGTTCCTGCACACCAACGCGGTGTCCGGCCTGAAGAAGGGCGGCGTGTTCATCATCCAGAGCAACCTGCCCGACGCCGAGTCCCTGTGGGCGACCTTCCCGATGCATGTGCAGAAGCACATCGTCGACAATGAAATCCGCGTCTTCTACCTGGACGCCTTCAGCATCGCCCGGGAGGAATCCTCCAACCCCGACCTGCAGTTGCGCATGCAGGGCAACGCCTTCCAGGGTGCCTTTTTCCACGCCTCCGACGTGAAGGAGCGCGCCGGCCTCTCCGAGGAATCCCTGTTCAAGGCCATCGAGAACCAGCTCAAGGACAAGTTCGGCAAGAAGGGCCAACGCGTGGTGGACGACAACCTGCGCGTGGTGAAGCGCGGCTACACGGAGATCCACGAGATCCCCGCCGCCGCCAAGAAGGTGGGCGCGCGCCAGGCCGCCGGCCTGAAACAGGGGCCGGTCATGCCCATCATGCTCAAGCGCATCCCCGAGAGCGATGGCGGCGCCGCCGACGTGCACCGCTTCTGGGAGCAGACCGGCAATTTCTACATCTCCGGCAAGGGTTCCGACAACCTGGCCGATCCCTTCATGGGCATGGCCTTGATCCCGGCCGTCACCGGCGTGTATCGGGACATGACCCAGATCCGCTTCGAGCATCCCGAGTGGATCGCCGAGAATTGCACCGCCTGCGGCAACTGCTACACGCAGTGTCCGGACTCCGCCATTCCCGGCCTAGTGTCCACCGTCGGCGACGTCCTCAACAGCGCCATCGGCAGCATCGAGATGGGCGGCCGCCCCACCCGCTTCCTGCGCAAGGGTGTCCGCGTCATCGAGAAGAAGCTGCGCGGCGCGCTGGACAAGGACGGCCTCGATGTCCATGCCCTGCTCAGGCGGGCCGTCGAGGACGCCATGCACGAGGATCCCAACCAGGGCAACGCGGCCATGGAGGAGGAATACCACCTCCTCGATCAGACCATCGGCGAGTTCCGCTTCGCCACCACCAAGCCCTACTGGACCAACAAGGAGAAAAAGGCCAAGGGCTCGGGCGGCCTGTTCTCCATCACGGTCAACCCCTATACCTGCAAGGGCTGCGCCCTGTGCGTGGACGTGTGCGAAGACGACGCCCTGAAGATGGTGACCCAGACCGACGCCAGCATCGCCCGCCTCAAGAACGACTGGAAGTTCTGGCTCGACCTGCCCACCACGCCCAAGGACTACGAGCGCATCGACAGCCTGGACGAGAAGATCGGCGCCCTGGAAACCCTGCTGCTGGACAAGAAGAACTACAACGCCATGGCCTGCGGCGACGGCGCTTGCCTGGGTTGCGGCGAGAAGACCACCATCCACCTGTTCACCGGCACGGTGACCGCGCTCATGCAGCCGCGCGTGAAGGCGTTCGTGGAGCGGATCGACGGCCTCATCGCCGGCCTGGAAAAGCATCTGCGCATGAAGCTCACCGAGACGGTGAACCTGACCGACACCCATGCCGTGATGCAGGCGGTGGCCGCGCGCAAGGGCGAGGAGCTGACGCTGGCCAGCCTGTCGGAAAGCCTGCAGGCCCAGAACGCGGCCCAGCCCATCGATCCGCAGTGGCTGCGCTGGGTGACCCAGCTCATCGAGAAGCTGAAGGACCTCAAGTGGCGCTACGTGGAAGGCCTGACCAAGCGCGGCCGCGCCGAAATGGGCATCGTCAACTCCACCGGCTGCACCTCGGTGTGGGGTTCCACCTTCCCGTTCAACCCCTATCCCTTCCCCTGGACCAGCCACCTGTTCCAGGACTCCCCCTCGGTGGCGCTGGGCGTGTTCGAGGGGCACATGGCCAAGATGGCGGACGGCTTCAAGGCTGTGCGCATGGCCGAACTGGAACTGAACGGCGGCTACAACCCGGCCGAGCACGATGCCCGGTTCACCTACTTCAACTGGGAACAATTCTCCGACGAGGAGTGGAAGCTGTGCCCGCCCGTGGTCTCCATCGGCGGCGACGGCGCCATGTACGACATCGGCTTCCAGAATCTGTCCCGGGCGCTGATGACCGGCATGCCGGTGAAAATCCTGGTGGTGGACACCCAGGTCTATTCCAACACCGGCGGCCAGGCCTGCACCTCGGGCTTCATCAGCCAGGTGGCGGACATGTCGCCCTACGGCAAGACTGGCCACGGCAAGAAGGAAATCCGCAAGGAGATGAGCGTCATCGGCATGGCGCACCGCTCCGCCTTCGTGCTGCAGAGCGCCATCTCCAATCCGACTCACCTGATCGAGGGCTTCATCGACGGCCTCAACAGCCGCCGCCCGGCCCTGTTCAACATCTACGCAGTCTGTCCGCCGGAGCATGGCGTGGGCGACGACCGCGCCGTGGAGCAGAGCAAGCTGGCGGTGGAATCGCGCGCCTATCCCCTGTTCCGCTTCGATCCGGACGCCGGCGAGACTTTCAGCCAGTGCGTAAGCCTGGACGGCAACCCGGACATGGACGCGGCCTGGCCCGAGTACACCCTGGCCTACAAGGACGAGCAGGGCCGCGACCAGAAAATGGCCGTGCCCATGACCTTCGCCGACTTCGCCCTCACCGAGGGACGCTTCGCCAAGCAGTTCCGCAAGGCGCCGCCGGAAACCTGGAACGACGACATGGTGCCCGTGCACGAGTTCGTGGGCATGGACGAGGACGAGCGGGAAGGCAGGTTCCCGTTCATCTGGGCGGTGGACAAGAAGAACCGCCTGATGCGCGTGATCACCTCGCAGGAACTGGTCAACTCCTGCGAGGAGCGCCAGAGCTTCTGGCAGCAGCTGCGCGACGTGGCCGGCCTCAACCGCCAGGCCGTGGACGAGGCGGTAGTGGCCGAAAAGGTGCGCGCCGAGGTGGTGGCCAAGCTGTCCGCCAGTCTGGCGGCGTTCGGCGCCGGCATCAGCATTGACGCGCCCGTCGCCGCTTCCGGTCCGGTCGCCGTGGGCAGCGCGGCCAACGCCGACGGCTACGAGCCGGCCTGGATCGAAACGCCGGAATGCACGGCCTGCGACGAGTGCACCAACCTGGCGCCCAAGGCCTTCGCCTACAACGACCAGAAGCTGGCGACGATCATCAACCCGCAGGGCACCACCTTCGCCAACCTGGTCAAGGCGGCGGAGAAGTGCACCGCCGGCTGCATCCATCCCGGCACGCCGTGGAACAAGAGCGAGCCGGGCGTGGACAAGCTGATGGCCCGCGCGGCGAAGTTCAACTGAAAGCCAGTGAGGTGAGCGGAGTGAGAGGAAACGCCATGCCGGTCGCCACGCGCATCGCCTTCGCCAGGCCGTATCCGATCGCCGCGGAGCCGACGGCATGAGCGCGTCCCTTCCGACTCCCCATCCCTCGCTCCTCAAGCGTCTTGCCCGAGCGCTCTGGCAAGACGGGACATTCGCCCGGGGGATTCATCCGCCGGACAACAAGAGCACTGCCGGCACGCCGATTCGTCGGATGCCGTTCGCGCCGCGCATGATCCTCCCCCTCGCGCAGCACATAGGTAAGCCGGCAGTGCCCCTCGTACGGGCCGGCGAGGAGGTCGTCCGCGGTCAACCCATCGCCCGCGCCGACGGGCTCATGTCCCTGCCCTTGCACGCGCCAGCGGACGGGGTCATCGAAGCCATCGAACTCAAACCCAGTTCGCGCGGCCCCTGGGTGCAATCCATCGTGCTCCGGGTCTACGAAGCCTCCACCCAGGAGGTGCGCTGGGGCATGCCGCGCGACGTGGACGCCCTGTCGCCGCGGGAGATCGCCCAGGCCATTCAGGACGCCGGCATCGCCGGCATGGGCGGCGCCGCCTTCCCGGCCCACGTCAAGCTCACTCCGCCCAAGGACGCGGTGATCGATACCCTGATCATCAACGGCGCGGAGTGCGAGCCCTATCTCACCTGCGACCATCGGGTGATGCTGGAATACCCCGAGGACGTGATTCGCGGCATCCGGCTCGCCATGCGCGCCTGCGGCGCGCCGCGCGCCCTCATCGGCATCGAGGACAACAAGCCCGACGCGGTGGCCATGCTGAACCGGCACGCGCCCGCCGACGGCAGCATCCGCGCCGAGGCGGTGAAGACCAAGTACCCCCAGGGCGCGGCCGAGACCCTGATCTACGCCCTGACCGGTCGCGAGGTGCCCGTCGGCAAGCGCAGTTCCGCGGTGGGCGTGCTCATGAACAACGTCATGACCATGGCCTACGTCGGCCGCCTGGTGCCGGCCGGCGAGGGCGTGATCGAGCGCGTGGTCACCGTGGCCGGCCCGGACGTGGAACGCCCCGGCAACTACCTGGTGCCCATCGGCACCCCCATGCGCTACCTGCTCGAATACGCCGGCGCGCGGCGCAACACCAGCGAGCGCCAGATCATCCTCGGCGGGCCCATGATGGGCGAGGCCGTGGCCTCCCTGGACGTGCCCATCGTCAAGGGCAGCTCCGGCGTGCTGGTCATGCCGGAGCTGGAACTGGCGCGCAACCACAGGGTTTTCCCCTGCATCAAGTGTGGCGAGTGCGTGAATGCCTGCCCCAAGGGGCTCAACCCGTCCATGCTCGGCATGCTGGCCGGCCAGCGCGAGTACGAGGCCATGGAGGCGCTGCATCTGGGGGAATGCTTCGAATGCGGCTGCTGTTCCTACGTCTGTCCCTCCCATATCCCCCTGGTGCAGCAGTTCCGCGTCGCCAAGGGCGTGCTGCGGGAACGCGCGAGCGCCTGACGGTCTCGGTCATTACTCGATTACCCATCCATCATGAAGCCTTCCCTTTCCCGCGAGTTTCTGACCGACACGCTGTCGCGATCCATACTGGACCCGCGCAGCCGCGCCCTCTATGACCTCTGCTTCCTGTATCGGGACCATCTGCGCGACGAGATCGTTGCCGACAAATTGCGCCTAATCGGCCGTCTCTATGCCGAATACGGCGCGGGGCTCGGTTTCTCGCCGGAGTACAGCGCCCATCGTCTGGCCAAGTCGCCGGTGGACCGCTGGTTCTGTTCCCTGGCCACCGCGGAAGCCCTGGATGCCTGGCTGTTGCTCGAACTTCACAAGCGGGTGATGGACGTGTTCGCCGATTTGCCCGAGCGGCAGGCGCGTTCCCTCGCCTCAAAATACCTGCATTTCCATTTTCCCGAGTTGTTTTTCATTTACGACGAAGAGGTGGAGCAAGCCGCGGCGAGTCTGGCCGAGGGGGAGTGCGGGTTTCTCGCCATGTCCGATTTCGATCCGGTGTATGGGCGGTTTCTCGCCTGTGCGCGAAAGCTGGCCGAACGCCTGGCGCCCGAACTGGGCCGCCGGCTGTCACCCCGCGAGATGGATCGGGTGCTGCGCGCCTGGCAGGGCTGCCGGGAAGCATGGCAGCCGTCGCTGGAGACGCGCACGGCCACGCGGACTTGTGGCACCCTTGAACCCAGTTATGCCCATCTCGATTCCTGAGCGACCATGACCACTCCCCGCATCGAACTGCGCGCCGCGCCCCATGTGGTGAAGGGCAACAGCGTGGAACGCATCATGTTCCACGTGGTGCTCGCCCTGCTTCCCATCGCCGCCTTCTCGGTCTGGCAATACGGCCTGTCCGCGCTGGCCCTGATCGTCACGGTGACCGCCAGCTGCCTTGCCACGGAACGCTTCCTGAACCGCGTGATGGAAACCGGCAGCACGCTTTCCGATTGGTCCGCCACCATCACCGGGCTGCTTCTGGCGCTGACCCTGCCGCCCTCTTTTCCCCTCTGGATGGCGGTGGTCGCCGCGGTCGTCGCCGTGTCCCTCGGCAAGCTCATGTATGGTGGTCTGGGCTACAACGTCTTCAATCCCGCCCTGGTGGGGCGCGCGTTCGCCCAGGCGGCCTTTCCCGTTTCCATTTCCACTTGGGCGCCGGCCTACGCACCTTACCGTTTCTCGGAGTTCATCCCGACCACGTTGACCCTGCCGCTGATGACCCCGCCGGACATCTCCGCGTGGGCGAAGCAGGCCGTTGACGGATTCACCGGGGCCACGCCGCTCGCCCGCTGGAAATTCGAGAACGTGCTGGCCGCGCCGTCGGACTTCCTGACCGGCGCGGTGACCGCTTCGGCCGGTGAAACCTCCGCGATCCTGATCCTCGTGTGCGGCTTGTACCTGGCCGCGCGCAAGTTCCTGGACTGGCGCATCCCGGTGGCGGTGCTGGGCAGCGCGGCGCTGGTCGCGCTGATATTCCATCTCGTCAATCCCCGCTATCCCGACCCCGCGTTCGTGCTGCTTTCCGGCGGCCTCATGATCGGCGCCGTGTTCATGGCCACCGACATGGCCACCTCGCCGGTCACGCCCAGGGGCGTGTGGGTCTACGGTGCCCTCATCGGCGTGGTGACGGTGTTCATCCGCTACTTCGGCGGCCTCACCGAGGGCATCATGTACGCCATTCTGCTGGGCAATTCCCTGGTGCCGATGATCGACCAGTACACCCAGCCGCGGGTGTTCGGCGAAGTGAAGAGGAAGTCGTCATGAGCGAGCGGCAGTCTTCGGATCAACACACCGCCTACCACGACATCGGCGTGGCCGAGGCCCAGGATCAGCAGGGCACCGAGCCCACCACCGCCTCGTCGAGCGCTGTCATGATGCGCGCCCTGGGGCTGATCGCCACCATCTGCGGACTGATCATCGTCTCGTCCTACGAATTGACCCTGGACGCCGTGGCCAACAACAAGAAAATTTCCACCGAGCGCGCCGTGTTCAAGGTCATCCCCGGCGCCAGCGAAGTGCGCGAGTTTGTCGCCACCACCGGTGGCATCCAGCCCGCCGGGCCCACGGTGCCGGAAGGCGCCGTGAAGTTCTTCGGCGCGTATGACAAGGCCGGCAACCTCAAGGGCATCGCCGCCGAGGGGGTGGCCAAGGGCTACGCCGACGAGGTGCGTATCCTCTATGCCTACGATCCGGCCAGGCAGGTGATCACCGGCATGTCGGTGGTGACTCAGCACGAGACCCCGGGCATCGGCGACAAGGTGATCACCGACAAGGACTTCAACAAGAATTTCGAGGCCCTCGACGTGAAGCTCGCCGACGACATGAAGGCCATCGCCAATGCCATCAAGGTGGTCAAGCACGGCACCAAGCAGAGACCCTGGGAGATCGACGCCATCGCCGGCACCACCGTGACCTCGAAGGCGGTGGGCAAGGGCATTCGGGACAGCACCGAGAAGCTGCTGCCCAAGCTGCTACCCAACGTCGCCAAGCTGAAGGAGACGAAATGAGCAACCCACCCGGCATGAAAGCCCCGACGAATTGGGAAGAATTCATCGAGGGCCTCTGGAAGCGCAACCCGATATTCGTGATGGTGCTGGGCATGTGCCCGACCATGGCCATCACCACCACGGCGATCAACTCCATTTCCATGGGGCTGGCCACCACCTTCGTGCTGGCGGCCTCCTGCTGGATGGTGTCGCTGCTGCGTGCCCACATCCCGAAGGAAGTGCGCATCGCCTCCTACATCGTCATCATTGCCACCTTCGTGACCGTGGTGGACTACGCAATCCAGGCCATCAGCCTGGATCTGTACGAGGCCCTGGGCGCCTACATCAAGCTGATCGTCGCCAACTGCCTGGTGCTGGGCCGTGCCGAAGCCCACGCGGCGCGCTTCAAGCCGGTGGCCTCCGCCCTCAACGCCACGGGCATGGGCCTGGGCTTCACCCTGGGCCTGTTCATGATCGGCGGCGTGCGGGAACTCATCGGCATGGGCTCCCTGTTCGGCATCTCCCTGTTTGGTGCCAACTACCAGCCCTGGGTCGTGATGATCCTGCCTCCGGGCGGTTTCTTCGTCATGGGTCTGTGGCTCATGGTGTTCGCCCTGGTGCGTGTCCGCAAGGACAAGGCCGGCGCCACGCCGGGCAGCGCTCAGACCCAGGCCGCGTAAAGGAGACCGCCATGCATGAATCTCTGGGCCAGATCCTCATCACTACCATCCTGTCGGGCAACTTCGTGCTGGCGATGTTCCTGGGCATGTGCCCGTTCATGGGCGTCACCCACAGCGTCAAAGTGGCCTTTCCGCTCGGGCTCGCCACCACCTTCGTGATCTGGATGGCCTCCCTTTCCGCCTACCTGCTCAACCTGGTGCTGATCCCGTTCCACATGGAGTATCTGCAACTGATCTGCTACATCACGGTGATCGCAGCGGCGGTGCAGCTGGTGGAGATGTTCGTGAAGAAGCAGAGCCCCGAGCTGTTCCGCGCCCTGGGGATCTATCTGCCACTGATCACCACCAACTGCGCGGTGCTGGGTGTGGCGCTGTTCCAGACCGCCCGCGAATACGACTTCTGGCAGTCCATGGTGTTCGCCCTTGGCGGCGGCGTCGGCTTCACCCTGGCGCTTACCCTGCTGGCCAGCGTGCGCGAGCGGGTGCGTTTCTCCAAGGTGCCCAACGCCATGATGGGAACGGCGCTGACCCTGATGCTGGCCGGTGTCCTGTCGCTCGCGTTCATGGGCTTCGCCGGCCTCGGAGGCGGGGAATGAGCACCTACCTGATCACCATCGCCCTGATCTTCGGCGTCGTTTCGGCCGGTGTCCTCGTCGACCGCGTGTACCGCAACTTCGCACGGAATAACCCGCAGCTCGGCCCCTTCCGCGACACCGACAAGTGCGGCTCCTGCTCCGGGGGCAGCGGCTGTGACGGCGGAACCTGCGACAGCCCGCGCTAGTTCCTCCCACGTCGCCCGGCTATAGTCCGGGACCATGCCCACACAACAAATCAGGGTCGATTCCGCCGCAATACTGCAATCGGTGTTCGGCTATGCCGAATTCCGCCCCCACCAGGAGGATATCGTCCGCCACCTGATCGGCGGGGGCGATGCCCTGGTCATCATGCCCACCGGCGGCGGCAAATCCCTGTGCTACCAGTTGCCGGCCCTGGCGCGGGAAGGCACCGGCATCGTGGTGTCACCCCTCATCGCCCTCATGCAGGATCAGGTGGCGGCACTGAAACAGGTGGGCGTGAAGGCGGAGTACCTCAATTCGTCGCTGAGCCCGGAGGCGGCACGGCGGGTGGAGAACGACCTGCTGGCCGGCAAGCTGGATCTGCTCTACGTGGCGCCGGAGCGGCTGCTGACCGAGCGTTTCCTGGACCAGCTCTCCCGCATCAAGCTCGCCCTGTTCGCTATCGACGAGGCCCATTGCGTGTCCCAGTGGGGCCACGACTTCCGGCCCGAATACGTGCAGCTCTCCATCCTGCACGAGCGCTTCCCCGAGGTGCCGCGCATCGCCCTCACCGCCACGGCGGACGCGCCTACCCGCAAGGAGATCGCCCAGCGCCTGCAACTGGAAGACGCCCGCCATTTCGTCACCGGCTTCGACCGCCCCAACATCCGCTACCAGGTGCGGGTGGACGAGGGCGGCGCCCGGGAACAGTTGCTGCATTTCATCGAGGCACGCCACGCGGGGGAGGCGGGCATCGTCTACTGCCTGTCGCGCAAGAAGGTGGACGAGGTGGCGGCCTGGCTCGAGGCCAGGGGCCTGACCGCTTTGCCCTACCACGCCGGCATGGATGCCGCCGCGCGCAAGCACAACCAGACCCGCTTCCTCGATGAGGACGGCATCGTCATGGTGGCCACCATCGCCTTCGGCATGGGCATCGACAAGCCGGACGTGCGCTTCGTCGCCCATCTTTCCCTGCCCAAGAGCCTGGAGGCCTACTACCAGGAGACGGGCCGCGCCGGACGGGATGGCGAGCCCGCCGAGGCCTGGATGCGCTACAGCCTGGCGGATGTCATCCTGCTGCGGCAGATGGTGGACAGCTCCGAGGCCGACGCGGCCCACAAGCGCCTGGAGCGGCGCAAGCTGGATGCCATGCTGGGCTACTGTGAACTGACCACCTGCCGGCGCCAGGCGCTCTTGGGTTATTTCGGTGACAACCTGCCGGAACCCTGCGGCAACTGCGACAGCTGCCTGGAGCCCCAGGAGACCTGGGACGCCACCGAGGCGGCACGCAAGGCCCTGTCCTGCGTGCACCGAACCGGCCAGCGTTTCGGCGTCAACTACCTGATCGACGTGCTATTGGGCCGGGACGACGAACGCATGCGCCGCTTCGGCCACGACCGGATATCCACCTTCGGCATCGGCACCGAGCTGGCGGAAAAGGAATGGCGCGCCGTGTTCCGGCAACTGGTGGCCCGGGGCTATCTCAGCGTGGATGCGGCAGGCCACGGCGGCCTGGTTCTCAGTGATACCTGCCGGTCCCTGCTCAAGGGCGAGGCAAGCCTGTTGCTGGGCCGCCAGCACCTGGAAGCGAAACGGAAAAGCCGTAAGGCCAAGGCCGGCACCCCCGCCGCCCAGGTCGCCGGCGATCCCCTGTTCGAGGCCCTGCGCACCAAGCGCCGGGAACTGGCCCAGGCCCAGGGGGTGCCGCCCTACGTGGTGTTCGCGGACAAAACCCTGGCCGCCATGGTGGCCGAGCGGCCGCAAAGCCTCGCGGAATTCGCCCGCCTGTCCGGCGTGGGCGAGGCCAAGCTGGTACGCTACGGCGAGGTGTTCCTGGCGGTGATCCGGTCGACGGGCTGACGCGGGGCAGACTCAGGTCGCCGCTTTTTCCTCGCGCAGCTGCAAGCGCCACATGGCGGCATAACGCCCGTCCAGGCCCAGCAGGGCGGTATGGCTGCCGCGCTCGATGACACGGCCGCTCTCCAGCACCAGGATCTCGTCGGCGTCCACCACGGTGGACAGGCGGTGGGCGATGACCAGGGTGGTGCGGTTTTCCGAGATGCGCGTCAGTTCCTGGCCGATGGCCTGTTCCGTCGCGCTGTCCAGCGACGAGGTGGCCTCGTCGAATACCAGGATGGGAGGGTTCTTGAGGATGGCGCGGGCGATGGCAACACGCTGCTTCTCGCCGCCGGAGAGCTTCAGGCCGCGTTCGCCCACCCGGGTCTCAAAGCCTTCGGGCAGACTGGCGATGAAGCTGTCCAGGTGGGCGGCGCGGGCGGCCTCGATGACCTCCTCCCGGCTGGCGTCGACGCGGCCGTAGGCGATGTTGTGGTAGAGCGTGTCGTTGAACAGCACCGTGTCCTGGGGAACCATGCCGATGTGGCGGCGCAGGGATGCCTGGGTGACCCGGTGGATATCCTGGCCGTCGATGAGGATGCGGCCTTGTGTCACGTCAAAGAAGCGGAACAGCAGGCGCGACAGGGTGGACTTGCCGGCGCCGCTGGTGCCCACCACGGCCAGCTTGCGGCCGGCGGGGATGACGAAGCTGATGTCCGCGAGGATGGGGCGGCGCGCATCGTAGGCGAAGCCCACGCCCTCGAAGCGCACCTCGCCGGCGTCCACCTGCAGGGGCGCGGCATCGGGCGCGTCGGTGATTTCCGGGGGGCGGCGCAACAGGCCGAACAGCTTCTCCATGTCGGTCAGCGCGTTGCGGATCTCCCGGTAGACCGTGCCGAGGAAGTTCAGGGGGATGAACAGCTGGATCAGGTAGGCGTTGACCAGCACCAGGTCGCCCAGGGTCATGCTGCGGTTCGCGACCCCCTGGGCCGCCAAGCCCATCATGACGGTGACGCCGCAGGCGATGATGCAGGCCTGGCCGGCGTTGAGCCAGGCCAGAGACACTTCGCTGGCCACCGAGGCATCCTCGGCGCGCTTCAGGTCGGCGCCCAGACGCTCGGATTCGTAGTCCTCGTTGTCGAAGTACTTCACCGTCTCGTAGTTGAGCAGGCTGTCCACGGCACGGGCGTTGGCCGCGGTGTCGGTCTCGTTCATGGCGCGGCGGTATTTCAGGCGCCAGTTGGTCACCAGCACGGTGAAGGCGATGTAGACCGCCAGGGTCATCAGGGTGATGGCGCCGAACCAGGGGTCGTATTTGACGAACAGCACCCCCGCCACCATAAGGATTTCCAGCAGGGTGGGGCCGATGTTGAACAGGGTGAAATTGATCAGGAAGCGGATGGAGCGGGCACCGCGCTCGATGTCCACCGCCAGGCCCCCCGTGCGCCGGTCCAGGTGGAAGCGCAGGGACTGGGCATGCAGGTGTCTGAACACGTCGTGGATGACGCCGCGCATGGCGCGTTGCAGGACGCGGGCGAAAAGGGCGTCGCGCAGTTCGGTGAAGGCGGTGTTGCCGAAGCGCAGCAGGCCGTAGAGGGTGATGAAGGCCAGGGGCAGGGCCAGACTCGCGGCATCGGGGTGCTCCAGACGGTCGACGATCTCCTTCAGCACCAATGGCACGGCGACGTTGGCCAGCTTCGCTCCCAGCAGCAGGGCGAACGCCAGCAGCACCCGCCGCTTGTAGCGCCAGACGTAGGGCGCCAGGGACCAGGCCGCCCGCCACTGGCCCGCGGTGGGGCGCGGCGTCATGGAGTCGGGACGGAGGCGGTCGTGGGCCATGGCGGACTGGGGAGGATCGGCATCCTCCCATTGTCCCGGAAGGCGTGGGTTCCGGGTTCAGGCCTTCTGGCGCGTGAGGATATCGGTGGCCTTTTCGGCAGCCACGGGGCGGCTGAACAGGTAGCCCTGGTAGGCGTCACAGCCCAGGGAGCGGAGGTAGTCGAGCTGGGCGCGGGTTTCCACGCCCTCGGCCACCACGTTCAGATTCAGTCCCTTGGCCATGGCGGTGATGCCGGCCACGATGGTGGTGCCGTTGTTCATGTGGCCGTTGAGGTCATGGATGAAGCTGCGGTCGATCTTGAGGGTGTGGATGGGCAGCTTCTTCAGGTAGGACAGGGAGGAGTAGCCGGTGCCGAAGTCGTCGATGGAGATCTCCACGCCCAGGTCCGCCAGGCGGCGCAGCTTCTCGACACTGCCGTCCATGTCGCGCATCAGGGTGCTTTCGGTGATCTCGATTTCCAGCCCCTTGCCTTCCATGCCGTTTTCCCGCAGACAGTGGGTGAACTTGTCGACGAAGTGGGGGTGCTCGATCTGCCGCGCCGAGAGGTTGACCGCCATGGTGACCGGCGGCATATCCGAGGCGAGCCACAGACTGGCCTGGCGGCAGGCTTCGGCCAACACCCACTCGCTGATGGGGGTGATGAGGCCGCATTCCTCGGCGATGGGAATGAATTCGTTGGGCGGCACCATGCCGCGGGACGGGTGATTCCAGCGGATCAGGGCTTCCATGCCGCGGATGCGCTGGTCCTGGACGGAGACCTGGGGCTGGTAGTAGACCTCGAACTGATGCTTTTCCAGGGCGTGGCGCATCTCGTTCTCCACCGCCAGGCGGCCGGTAAAGGATCTCTGCAGGTCGTGGGTGAAGAACTTGTAATCGTTCCGGCCGCTGTCCTTGGCGTGGTACATGGCGATGTCGGCATGCTTGACCAGGCTCTCGATGGTGTCGCCGTCATCGGGAAACACCGCGATGCCGATGCTGATGCCGACGAAGATTTCATGGCCCTCGATGTGGAACGGTGACCTCAGGGAGGCCAGGATCTTCTCGGCGATATAGGCGGCGTTTTCGCGCGTGCGGATATGCGGCAGCAGCACCATGAACTCGTCGCCGCCGATGCGCGACAGGGTGTCGCCCTCGCGCAGGCTGCCACGCAGGCGCTGGGCGACGGCCTGCAGCAGGCCGTCACCGACCAGGTGTCCCAGGGTGTCGTTCACCACCTTGAAGCGGTCCATGTCCAGGAACAGGGTGGCCATGATCTGGCCGTGGCGCTTGGCATGGACGATGGCCTGGCCCAGACGGTCCTTGAACAGGGCGCGGTTGGGCAGGCCGGTGAGCAAGTCGTGGTAGGCCTGGAAGGCGATGGTGGCCTCGGCCTGCTTGCGTTCGCTGATGTCGCGGGCAACGCCGTAGGTTCCCAGGAATACCTTGTGCTCCGGATCCAGGGTGCGGTACATGCCCATGGAGGAGAGCTCGACCACCACATAGTCCTGGGAGGTGCGTTCCGACAGGGCGCTGAGCAGGTCCTCCTTGCGCTTGAGCTGAAGCTCGTGGTTGCGCGTCGCTCGCTCGCCGGTGCGGCGCTCGTTGAGGCGGTAGCGGGCGTTTTCCAACTCCCCCGGCGGCACCAGGACCAGGTAGTCCTTGCCGATCAGTTCCGCCGGGGCATAGCCCAGGGTGCGTTCGATACTGTCATTGACGTAGGTGAATGTGCCCTGGGCGTCCAGGGTGTAGATCACGTCCGGTGAGGTGTTCACCAGCAGCCGGTGCCACTGCTCGGATTGCTCCAGTTGCTGCAGCATGCGGGCGTTGTCGCGCTCGAGCTGGAGTTTGACCACGGCGTTGCGCACGGTCTTGATCAGCTCATCCGGCTCGTAGGGCTTGCGCAGGTAGTCGTAGGCACCCAGGCGCAGGGACTGGATGGCGGACTCGATCTGGCTGTCGCCGCTCATGACGATGATGCGGCAGTGGGGATGGTGCTGGCGAATATAGGCCATGATGTCGTGGCCGCTGGCATCGGGCAGGCGCAGGTCCACCAGTGCCAGGTCGTAGCCGCGGCGGGCCAGCAACGCCAGCGCCTGGGCGCCGGAGACGGCGGTGTCGACGCTGTGCACATACTGGGAAACCAGCAGACGGGTGCTTTCCAGATAGCGCGGTTCGTCCTCCACGATCAGCAGGCTGACCAGGGTTGGGTTGTTGCTGTTGGAGGAAACTGGATCACCCGGCATCGAAGGTGGCCCTCTGGAAAAGATGGAAAGGGATTTGGGGTCTTTGCCGCGTGGAAATCCCCATCACCCCACAGGCAATGATATCTGGAATGTGGTCCCGGTAGCATGGCTCTTGAAAGTGATACTGCCATTCAGGGATTGGGTGAGCGCCTTGACGATGGACAGGCCGAGGCCGGCATGGCCCTCGCCCTTGGCCGACTCCACCGGGCTGAATACGCGCCCCGCCAGTTCCGGCGGGATGCCGGGGCCGGCATCGGCCACCAGGATTTCCACGAAGCGTTCCTGGCGGTGGTTGACCAGGGAGCTGGTTTCCAGGCGCACCGTGCCACCTTGCGGCGTGGCCTCCAGGGCGTTGAGCAGCAGGTTCAGCACGATCTGCTTGAGTTTGTCCCGGTCGCAGGCCAGGCGGGGGAGGCTGGGTTCCAGGGCGAGGGCGATGTGCACGCTCTTGCTCTGCCAGGACGGGTCGGTCACCTTCACCAAGTCCCCGATCAGGGCATTGACGTCGGCCTGCTCCACGAAAGGTCCGGCGGGCGCTTCCTCCTGGGTCAGGCCACGGATGATGCGTACGATACGGTCCAGCTCCTCGTGCATGATGCGCAGTTCGTCGGCGATGGGCGCCTCGTCGCCCAGTTTCGCCTTCATGATGGCCAGGTAGTTCTTGATGATGCCCAGGGGGTTGTTGATTTCGTGGGCGGCGCGGCGGACCCTGCCGTTCAGTTGATCGCTGCCGCCGGACTTGGACGGGGTGGGCGTCGCGGCCTGGGCCTGGCGGCCGGCCAGTTCTCCCAGCCGGGCATAGTGCAGGGGATTCGCGGTTACCGCGCTCAAGGCCTGCCGGCTGCCGCAGACCAGCAGTACCCCGACCGGATCGCCGGCGCCGATGGGGATGGCCGCCAAGCCCTCTGCCGCTGCCTGGCGGATGAGTTGCAGGTCCAGCACGGCCGCGTCCGCCGGGGCGTCCAGGGTGACCACCACCGGGGCGCGAGTCAGCAGCGCCCAGGCGGCGGCGGTGTTGCTGCCCTCGGGTTGGATGGCGATGGGCGGCGTCGGCCGACCACCCAGGGCTTGACCTTGCAGCGCCCCGGTGCCCGGATCGCGGTGCAGATAAAGGGCATGGCCAAGCCCATCCTGGCTGGCGAGGCTGTCCGCCAGGGTGACCACCGCCGAAGCGGTATCCTGGGGATGCCCGGCGGCCACCAGTTCCAGGCGGCCCATGCGGCTAAGCTCCCGGGCGATCTCGCCGGACTGCCGGAAGCTGTTTTCGCCCGCCAGCGCGTCGACGGCCCGGCCCATGGCCAGATACATCTCGCTGATGCTTTCCCGGTCGATGGGTGCCGCCAGGAGCAGGGTGTCCGGATGGGGCAGGGCCGGTATCCAGGCCGGATAGTTCATGGTCTGGCGATGGGCGGCCACCGCCAGCCTGACGAGGGGTGCGGCATCCACCAGGCGCTGTGCCGGCTCGTTGAGGTAGCGCAGCACATCCGGCAGGAAGGTGCGCAGCGGCAGACGGTCCAGGGCAGTCTGTGCCTGCTGGCGAGCGGCGTCCGTGTCGGTTCCGGCGTTGCGCGCGAAGCGTGGCAGCCAGCACATCAGGCCCGCCAGCCAGGCTTCGTCGAGGCCGGGATAGCCGCTCTTTTCTGCCAGGGCGCGGCTGAAATGCGCGGTGGCCAGGGCTTTTCGCCAGCCGGTCTCCAGGCCTTCGGGGGAGTATGGTGGGCTTGCCAGTTGCTCGGCGGCGCTGGTGATGGCCAGGCTTTTCAGGGTGACCGGATCCATCCCGGCCAGCCGTTCCTCAAAGCGCATGTCAGCCAGCTGGCTGCCGGGATGCAGCTGCCCCAAGACTTCCAGCGCCCACAAGGCCAGGGCAGGATCCTGCATGAACAGGCGGCCGCCTACCTCCCCGACGCGGGTCGCGCCGCCAAGCTCCGCCAGCAGGCGGGCGAGGACGCCCGGATGGCTGATGAAGGGCAGCTTATCCGCGGGCGGTAGGGAAGAGTTGGAAAACGACATGGCGATCGGGATAAGCAGTCAACGCTGGGCAGGTACAAATAAGCAAGCGGTGTGCCATGGGGAGAATGCCGCCTCACGGCGCCATGCCCGGGCCGTTCGTCGATGCCTGCGTCGATGACTGTAAAGAATCCCGACAGTCGAAAAGCGCTGTTGACGAGGTGCCGACAGGACTGTCGGAAGAATCATCCGGCGGGCCGGCACCCTTCGCCTGCCGGACTGTCCCGGTACGCTGCCTCAGGCGCCGGCCGAATCCCGCAGCAACCTGAACAGCGCCCGGCTCGATTTCGGCGGCTTGCCCCCGGCGGCCTCCCGGCGGGCGTTGCGGATCAGCTGGCGGAGTTGCGTGACATCAGCGCCCGGGTGGTCCGACAGCCAGGCGGTGAGGGCTTGGTCGTCCTCGATGAGACGCTCGCGCCAGCGTTCCAGGGCGTGGAATTCGGCCTTGGCGGCGGCCGACTCGCCGCGAATCACCGCCAGTTGCTCGGCGATCGGTTCGCTTTCGACCGCACGCATGAGCTTGCCGATGTATTGCATCTGGCGACGGATGGCGCCGTGACTGGTGAGGCGCTGGGCTTCCAGAAGGGCGTTGAACAGGGATTCGGGTAGATCGAGTTTCTCCAGCCGGCCGCGGGGCAGCTTCACCAGTTCGGCACCCATGTCCTGCAGGGCGGTCATTTCCCGTTTGCGCTGGGATTTGCTGGCGGTGAAATCGGGGTCGTCTGTTTCCATGGTGGACGGCGCGGATCTGCCGGCGCGGGGATTGTCGGGAGAGGGTTGGTATCATAACGGCTTTGCCGACCCGCCCGGATTCAGCCGTGTCCTCCAGTTCACCCGCCTCTTCGTCCGCCAACCCCTTCAGTTATTCCGCCGAGGCCTTGCGGCAACTGGCCGCCCGGGCGCTTGACCTGGCCCGGGCC
>Ga0233424_10001070_pt1 | contig 27147 bp, 28 predicted proteins | sample Watercolumn_Towu_FD_181011 | JGI IMG/M metagenome (GOLD analysis project Ga0233424, IMG submission 181011) | Freshwater microbial communities from Lake Towuti, South Sulawesi, Indonesia - Watercolumn_Towuti2014_125_MG | ecosystem: Environmental > Aquatic > Freshwater > Lake | place: Indonesia... | reverse complement strand
CCGCGCACAATGTGGTAGCGCACGCCCGGAAGGTCCTTCACGCGCCCGCCGCGGATCATCACGATCGAGTGTTCCTGCAGGTTGTGTCCTTCACCCGGGATGTAAGCCGTGACTTCGGTGCCATTGCTGAGGCGAACGCGCGCGATCTTGCGAATGGCCGAGTTCGGCTTCTTCGGGGTCATGGTCGTAACCTTCACGCACACGCCGCGCTTGAACGGACTCCCCTTGGAGAGATCCGTGCGCTTGCGGTGCAAAGAATCCAGGGCGTACTGCATGGCAGGCGCCTTGCTCTTCGATTTCTGGGATTTGCGACCCTTGCGGATCAATTGCGAAAACGTGGGCATAGTCAAATAAAGGTGCCGGTAGAGTAGCAGGGGCGTCTGAACCCGTCAAGAAACCGCTACAGGGTTGAGAAAATGGCGGTGAAAAAGGCACTGCAGTTATCCCCTAACAAGACATTGCAGGTGCCGAAAGAAAAGGTCGTGATGAAAGAGAATGGGTCAAAGACGCCGAAGAACGAGAGTGCGACCAAGAAAAGGAGGATCTTCGGGCCGCGGAAATAGAGGAACTCGCGGATGCGGGCGTGCTGTGGTTGATCCAGCAGCGCGAACGCGAGCTTCGAACCGTCCAGCGGATGCACGGGGATTGCGTTGAAGAAGAGCAAAAACAGGTTCACGAGAATGAGCAGGAACAAGAAAACGATGAGCAGGTTCAGTTCCGTGATGATCTGGCCGCCGACCAAGAGTCGAATGGCTAGAGCCGCGATCGCGGCCATCAGAAAGTTCGACGCCGGGCCAGCGAGCGCGATCGCGACCGAATCCCATTTCGGATTTTTCAGATTGTACGGATTGAACGGCACGGGCTTGGCCCACCCGAAACCGATCAACAAAAACGACAGCGCGCCGATCGGATCCAGATGCGCCATCGGATTCAACGTGAGGCGCCCTTCCCGTTCGGCTGTCTTGTCGCCGCGCCATTTGCCCACGAGCGCATGGCTGAACTCGTGTACGGTGAGTGCGATCACGATCGCGAGCAACCATGCGACCGCAATGCCCGGGCTTGAGAAAAGCAAGCTCAGAAACATAGTAAGAACATTATAGCTGAACGCGTTCGATCTGCGCACCAACGGCTTTCAGCTTCTCCTCCAACCTCTCATAGCCGCGATCGAGGTGCTCGATGCCCGTGAGCGTCGACGTGCCGTCGGCAACAAGGGCCGCGATCACGAACGCAAGCCCGGCCCGGATGTCCGGCACCACGACCTGCGCCGCGTGCAGCGAGCTTGGTCCGTTGATGACGGCCGAGTGCTTATAGTTCTGCTCCTTGAACCGACACGGGATTTCGCCCAAACAGTTGCTGAACAACGAAATGTCGGCGCCCATGGATTTGAGAGCCTCCGTATAGCCGAAGCGGCTTTCGTACACGGTCTCGTGGATAACCGACGTGCCCTGCGCCTGCGTCAGCACGACGACGAACGGCTGCTGCCAGTCGGTCATGAAACCCGGGTGCGTGTCGGTTTCCAATTCAATTCCCTTGATGCCGTTGCCGCGAAACAGGATGCCGTCGGCTTTCACCTCGTACTGTCCGCCAATTTTTCGGACGAGATTGCAGAACGTGATCATGTGCTCGTGCTGCGCTCCCCGGACGAAAATCTCACCGTGGGTCCCCAGGGCCATGCAGGCGTAGCTCGCCGCTTCGATGCGATCCGGCATCACGCGCGCTTCGCAGGCGTGGAGTTTCGGCACCCCGATGATTTCAATCGAGCGGCCGGCGCTGATCTGAATGATCGCGCCCATTTTTTGCAGCATCATCACGAGCTCTTTGATTTCCGGCTCACCCGCGGCATTGCGCACGACCGTACGGCCGTCCGCAAGGACGCCCGCGAGGATCGCGGTTTCGGTCGCGCCAACCGACGGGTACGGCAAATCAATGAGCGCGCCCTTGAGGCGGCCATTCACTTTCGCGTGATAGCCATCCGGCGTTTCTTCGATCGCGGCGCCCATCTTTTGCAGAGCGTCAATGTGAAAGTTCACCGGTCGCGCGCCGATCTTGTCGCCTCCGACCATCGGCACGAACGCTTCGCCAGCGCGGTGAAGCAGCGGCGCGATCGCGAGCACGGAGAGGCGGTTCTTGCGCGACAGTTCGCGCACCGACGTTCCGCTGATCGTGGTCGTCTGCGTCTTCAATGTGTGTTCGTCGACCCACTCAGTCCTGGCGCCGACCAATTCCAAAATCTCCTTGGCGATTTCCGTTTCCTGCTGGCGCGGCAAATTCGAAATCACGACCGGCTCGTCCGTGAGCAGGGTCGCGATCAGCATTTTCGACGCCGCATTTTTCGCTCCCGACACCTCGATCGTTCCTTTGAGCGGCACGCCGCCCGTGATGCGAAACGCGTCCATAATTCAGGGTCAAAAACAAAGACTATCCGTATCTTTGATCGCGGATAGTCTATGTTGGTTCCAAATTTTCGTCAATCTATTTGGCTGCAGCCGAATCATCGGAGTCGAACGCATCGGCCCGAGGTTCCATATTGTTGGTGATGATGTACTGCTCGATCGAAGCCTCGGTCATGGCACGCATTTCAGGCGCGGTCAGCTTTTCGGAGTTTCCGGACGGACCAGGGGTCGTTTCGATCTGACGGATATTCGCGACGATGTCGCTGGTCAAATTTTGGACGGCCTTTTCCAAGGCAACCTGCGCCTTCGGGTCCTTCGCATCGAAGTACGGCTTGAGGTTCTTGCGCACCTCTTTTTGCACGACGACCGCCAGCATGCCCGAGCGCTCCAGAGCGCCCTCTTTCATACGCTCGCCGGCAGCAACCGTACCTTTATCCGGTGCCCGCTTGGTCCAACCTTCCGGACGCGCAATCGTATCGCGGCCTTCGTTGCGCTTCTTTCCTGTGTCTTGCATTCCGTAGGAGTGGATCTCACGTCCCATAAATTGATCATTAATTTCAGACCTAATTCTAGCAGAAAAAACCGCTTTTGTCAATTCAGACACTTGACATTTCGCTCAATTTAGCCTAATCTGCAACGTCCCTTCCAAGGAGTGGGCCATGAAGTACTGTGATCTTTTGAGCGGCACGGCAGTGCAGAACCTGATCGAGGGCGCCCGCTTCGCCTGCGGGGCGCTGAACGCGGACGACGTGATACGGATCCTGGGGTCCCTGGCACCCTTCGTGCGCGTAGGCTCGGCCTACGACGGCGACCGGCTGGTGACGCTGATCGTCGTCGACGCGACTACGCGGTCGAAAGATCCGGTGCTCGAGCGCGTGCGCCGCATCTACGACCTGCACGCCCCGGGCGCGTTCGCGGCGATCGAGACGAGCGTCAAGGCGCTCGTGGACCTCCCGCCGCGCCTGCGCGAGCCGACCGCCGTGTGCGCTGCCGTGCTGATGCGTCCGACCGAGGCGCTGAAGTTGCGCCGAGTCAACACCGGCTACATCGAGCGACCCCGCGACCACATCATGGAAGCGTAGGTCGCTTCTTTATTTTCACGATTGACTCAGGCATCATGCAGGGATAGGATGCCGCCTTATGAAAACCCGCGCGGAACAATTCGCGACGCTCTTTCCCGATGCCCCGGCCTACCGCTGGCGCCAGATTGAGGACGCGCTCTGGGGCGATGCGAAGGGCTGGAGCGAAGTGACGGCGCTGCCCAAGGCCATGCAGGCGAAACTCGAAAAGGAGGTTCCCTGGATGTCCGTCGAAGCTGGCACGGTCCAGCAAAGTGCGAAGAAGGACACGTACAAGGCGCTCTTGAAACTAGCGGACGGTGCGGTCATAGAATCCGTGCTCATGCTGAACCGCCGCGAGCAATGGACGATCTGTGTGTCCTCACAGGTTGGCTGCGCTATGCGCTGTGCCTTCTGCGCCACCGGAAAAATGGGGCTGAAACGCAATCTTTCTACCGACGAAATCACGGATCAGTACCGATTTTGGAAGAATTTTTTGAAAGGCGCGTCGCGGATCTCCAACATCGTGTTCATGGGCATGGGCGAGCCGCTCGCCAACTACGAGAACGTCCGCGCGGCCTTGAACACACTTCTTGCTCGAACGGACCTCGGCGAAACGCGCATCACGGTGTCGACCGTTGGCGTGCTGCCGCGGCTCGATCAGATCCTGACGGACAAGGAATGGCCGCATGTGAAACTTGCGATCTCGCTGCACAGCGCGGATCCGGAAACGCGCAAGGCGATCGTGCCAACATCGTACGACGAATTTCTGCCGAAGATCGAATCGTGGTCCAAGTCCTATCTCAAAATCTTGGGAAACCGGCGGCATCATCTGACGTTCGAGTACGTGATGCTGCGCGGCGTAAACGACACGCCGGAGCACGCGAAGCTTTTGTCGAAATTCGTGACGCGCATCGGTAACATCAAAGTGAACCTCATCCCCTACAATTTCACGAACGGCGAATTCGAGCGCAGCTTTGACGAGCGCATCGACGGATTCCTGGCCGAACTCGAAAGCCACGACATCACGGCCACGCGCCGGCGAACGATGGGCGACGACATCGCGGCCGCGTGTGGACAGCTGATCGTCGTCTCGACAAAATGGGGCTAGAAAGCAAACATCCTCCGGCGGCCGCCGGAGGATGTTTCATGCTTGGAAGTTATTTCTTGTTGCCGTCGAATTTCTTCGTGCCGTCGAACTTCTTCTCGCCACCAAATTTCTTTTCACCATCAAACATCGGTTTCTTGTCGCCGTCGAGCTTCTTGGTGCCGTCGATCATATGTTTGCGCCGAAGCGCTATATGAACTTCTGAAGAATAATTATTCCTGTAAGGCCTTACGCATCCATGGTACGGCGGCTGACCGTTGGGTTCAATCCGGGGTGTTCCGGCCGTTCTCCTTGAACACCTAAAGGCTGTGGATAACTTTGCTCATTCTGGGGATAGCAATGACTCGATTTTCTCTGCGGTTGGCCAAAATCGAACGTTTGAAAAGTTGTTGACAAATATCTAAAACGACCGGTTTCCCGGCCGTTTTATGATGTCTTGCCTTTGGTCTCGATCGTGAAGTATTCGCTTGTCCGGGACGGCCCCAGCTCCTGCTTGAAGGCATCCATGCCCGGTTTATCGCACCCCGTTGAGGTGGAGAATTCAGCCCGGTCCGCGAAGAGCTTCGCGCGCTCACAAAACAGGAATCGCGAGAGCCCGGGATAGTCGCGTAGGGCTTTCATGTGCAGCCCTACCCATTTGTCCGGAACGTGGCTGGCAACGCCCCAGGCCATGCCGGCCAACTTACGGTCAATTTCGACGTACACCTGCTTGATGCCGTACTCGTCCAGATGGTCCAGGCAGTAGTCGAAAAAGAAGTGATCGAAGTCGAGCGGATCGCTCATGTCCGAACGCACCTTGTCCTGCGGGCGGTCCGGCTGCTTTTGCCACTCGTCGAAAAACGCGCGGATCGTTTCTTTCGGGTACGCGTTCAGAACCTTATACGCGTGGTCGCGCTCGAACTTGCGCACTTTCTTCCCGAGCGAGCCCTTGGGTTCCACGAAATCCTTCGTCGCGAAATAATATTCGATCCCGGCCGGTTTCTGCTCCGCGATTTCGATACCCTCGCTCTTCACGCGCTCCACATCTTCCTTCGTCGCGAACACGATCGAGGCATGCGTCCAATTGCGCGGATCTTTGGGAAGAAAAATCGACGGGTAACGATGGCGGTTGGGGTAATCCTGCCACAGCACCATCTGTTCCCCGTTGCGCTCCAAAATGTAGCCGTACAAATCCAGGATCGGAAGTGAATTCGAATGCGAAAACACCTGGCTTGTTGCCAGTTCCACGTGCTTTTGGTTTTTCGAATCAAATTTCACCATATTTTCAGCCAAAAAACGACGTGGTTCGTCGTTTTTTTTGTTGGCCTTCCAACCTAACCGATTTTTGGAATTTCGTCCAGCCCTACAGCTGTTCGACGTAGGTTTTGCCTCCTGCAGCGCACTGGCGCGGATAACTCTCCATGATCGGATTACCTGCTGCCGCGCATGAGTCAAAATCCGTGATCGAATCGACCTCGGAGCTCGAAGGCGGCATGGAAATACAGCCGGCGCCCATAAGGACAACGGCCGCGGCGATGAGAGCAAGACGGTTCATATGATTCATTCTATCACGTTCCCTTTTTCCACACACATGCGTTGACAGAAACGGAATTTTATGGTGAACTTGTACTACAACATCTCCTGCTCCCACATTCTGGGGCAGGAGTTTGTTTACGTCGAGGTCAGTTCGCCATGGGCCTGGCAGGTTTGCACTTCTGGTCCCGTCAGACCGAGGGGTCGGGGTTCAACTCCCCGCAGGTCCATGGCTATATGATCTTGACGTAATGCCCACTTTTTGTTATTTTCTAACCGACGGGACCAGGGGCAACTGCCAAAAATCCGTCCGCGAAAGCGGGCGGGTTTATTTTTTCCAGCAAAATAAAAAGCCCGACACGTTGCCGTGCCGGCGGTGTACAGATCAGTGCGAAAGAAGATACTCGATGTAGGCGTTGTCCGTCTCGGTGTTCGAGGTCGCGGCGATCGTGTACCTGTTCGTGCCCTTGAAGAAGACGTCGGCACTGTCGTAGAGCACGATCATTGGACCTTCGGTCTCGTTCTTGCCCTGGAAGCTGAGCGTCACGACGCATCCGACCGGGACGATGACCCGGTGGACGCTCTCCGTGACCGTGCCGCTGATCCACGACTGCCCGTCCATGTTGTGCTCCTCCTGCTTCCCGAGCCTCGCATTGATGAGGCCCTCGAGCTTGTGCAGCTCAGGGATCTTGTCGGAGCCTCCCAGATCGCAGCCGTGGTTCATGATGATGATGTCGGGCCACTGGGGCACCGTCGTCGCCGTCGCCGGTTCGTCACCGGCCCGAGCCACGTGAGCACATGCTGACAGGAACAGAACGAAGAACATTCTGGCATTCCTCCCCTAAGTTGCGCGGAACTTGAATAACGCCGGATGATGCTAATACATTTTCAGCCCGGTGTCAACCCCACGATCAGATTGCACAGTTTGTTTAAAGGTTCGTTTTGCCCTTTTGCTTTACTCAAACTGAACAGACAGGGCTCAAAATGGGAGGTCGTCGAAATCAATAGTCTCTGTTTTTGTCTGATGAGAGGTATCTGGGTCATCAATTCCCAAAATACGCTGGGCCCGTTTCAAAACATGATCATACGTCAATATAGTCAAATTATGGTAACTAGAGTTCAGAATGCGATATGCCTCCGCCTGTTCGCTATTCCATTCGTTGGAACGGCCGAATATCAAGACGCACCGTGGCTTTATCGTTTTCACGTCGCTAACTCTCTCCAAGAATTTTACACTGTTGGCCTCGCGTTCAACTTCGTAAATGTATATTGTCGCTTGAGTTATTGCTTTGATTAAATCGGATGACGGCACGTAATTTCCATGATCTTGTCCATCAGCCCAAAAACGCAAGCTGCCTTGAGGTCTTTTAATTTCTACAATATCCAAAAAGCCGTCATAGGCCTGCACCAAGTAGTCAGAAATGTTGGCTATGTCTATTTCGCGTTCGTCCAAAATCCTTACAAATTCGCTTCCCAAGACCCAATCATTATCTTTGAACCATCCTTGCCACTTTTGCTCAACTAAATCCTGTTCAAGCATTTTTTTAAAGTCTTGAATGGCTCGTTTTCGCTTTTGATTTTGCAATCCAACAACGAGATCGTCAGGTAGGATGTTATTCCTACCGATGAAGTCCAGAACTTCCTGCTTATCTGGGTTATCAAAGATTGCTTTCAAATGTTCAATATTTTCTTGGTTGAATTTCTGGTCAATCGGAATGTATTTTCTGATACCCTGCTTAAACGGTTCATAATTCTCCCAGAGAAAAAGTAGTAAATTTTTAAACTCCTCATTATCCAGGGTTAGCTCGCTTTTTGGATTTTCGTTTTCCACTGTCTCAGGCGCAAAACCGTTTTTGTTGTATCGTCCAATTTTAAGACAGATATCTTCTCGTTCAGTGTTTGTGTGCGGAATTTTCCAAAAAGTTGCTCGTGTTACCGTCTTCGTTTTATCTTTCAGTAAACCAAAAAGATATTCGATTCCATTTTTTGTTTTCCTTATCGTCGCCATATAAAACAAGGGGGCTGACTACGGGAAACTATTTCCCCGATTTTTTCCGATTATCCTGTATGCATAGCATCTGACAATTTTCTGTGACTGTTTTCCCACCTTTATGCCAGGGTTTAATATGGTCAGCTTCCATTTCTGAAATCTCGTATTTTTTCTTGCAAAAAGGACACTTGCCGTTCTGACGCTCATACGCTTCGCGCCTCATATTTTCGGTAAAAGCGCGAATTGAAAGATCATTTTCCTGCCTCGTTAGAACATACGAATAGATTCCGGACTTTTTTGTCACATCTTCGTCTTGCATCAAGTCCTTGATCTCCGCTTCCAACTTAGAAGGACTCAACTTCTTGTCCTTAAATTGATTGTACAACTCACCCCACGAAACATGACTCATTTCCTTGCGATAGTTCGTAAACGTCTCCCGCGTCCACGCGACTACATCTTGAAAATATCGCCAGAGTTTATCAGCGTTATGATCGTGCTGGTGCTTCGCCATGTAGTCTTCGATCTTTCCTTTATTGATCCAAAGAAGCACAGCTTCTAAATACTCCTGACGGATTGGCGAGCCACTGAGTAATGCGCCGCCATCGTTCGCTAAAAGATATGCAGCACAATGTGTCTTACTAAATTTGAGTTTTGCGTCTGAAAGCCACGGACCAGTGTAGACGGCGTTGCGTACTTCTTGGTCTGTTAATTTTTCACCTGCAATATTGATCGTCGTAAACCAATCCAAACGCTCTCTGTCTGTGCCTTCACAAAAGTAAATCATCAGGTCGTAATCAAGTATTTGATTCTGTTCTTCTTTAGTTAGATTGTGGAAAAAACGATCATGGATCGAATAATCACCATTGACGTACTGACCTATACTGATCGTGCGTTGTTGACCATCGAGTACTTCATAACCACCATCCTCACGCACCATCCAGTACATTACGTTAAGGGGGAAATTCTTTCTGATAGTATCAATGACTGCATCACGCTGCTTCTGCTTGTATACGAATTCACGCTGGTATTTTGGACGGATATCAAGTTTGCCCCCATACGCAACAACACCCTCCTCAGCGCTATCTCTGTAGCCATTTATCACTTTACGGACTGATATTCTGTTCAGATCTATTTTCATACTGCTATGTTCTTTTGATCACGATTCGTTTATACAACGGCTTTTTTGCCACGACAGGGCCATTCCACATGATTTTTTTATTCTTTGTATGCGTCTCGGTTTTAGCGGCTCCAAGTTCTTGCCCGTGTGCCCCCGCATTGAAACTTCCGATAATTTCAAACTGGCCCGGATTATATTTGTCTAAAAAAGTAATGGGCACGCCCATGGCCCCGTAGTAGTCCTCTGGAATCTCGGAGTATTTCGACACCTCAATAGCATCATAGTTATCATATTTTGGATATTGGTCGGGAGCGTATTTTTTGTATAATGTCAGCGGCTGGTGCCTCTTGGTAGTATCGAGGTTGGTGAACCACACGATCCGACCGAAGCTAAAATACTTTGCACCGTCCTCAATTTTCTTTCTTGATTCTGTTTGAATATCATAATCATCTGGAACCTTGAACCACTTAGTTCCACCATTTTCATATCCGAGCCACATCTTGTTTTCTTTTATCAGTTTGAAAATTTCCTTATAGGAAATTGCATTCTGGTCCCCTAGAATCAAAAAAAATTTCTTGTGTTCGACAAGCTGTGTTACATATTCACGAAACAGTGAAAACGGTGGATTCGTAACAATAATATCAGCCTTTTTGAGCTGCTCTATACATTCATCACTGCGAAAATCACCGTCACCGCGAAGCGGAGTCGCGGAATTTTTATCATGTTTTAGCAATTGCTTAACGTCTTCGATATTTATCGCACCATCATGATTAAAATCGACAACCTCATTTATCTCAATTTTATAAGGTTCAGCGTCGATGGGTTTTATCGATTTCAGTCCTTCAATCTCTGGTAGCGGTAACTGTCTGCCTGCGATTGGCGACTTTCTGTAGCTCGTGGTAATGAGTTTTTTTAGACCTAGTGCATTGAAATTGGCTGCGAAATATTTAAAAAAATTGCTTTCGTAAGGATCGTCACAATTACAATAAACTACTTTGCCGCGAAACTGTGCTTTGTAGTGCTTCAATTCTTTCTCGATATCAACAAGCTGAGTATAGAACTCATCCTTTTTTGCTCTCTTCGCACCATGTAGGCTTTTATTTGAACCTCTGGGCTTCACGGACATATCTCCTGCATGGTATCCCTTCCTCCCCCAACCTAAAAGCCGCCCTGTGGACGGCTATTAAAATTCAACGAATTGTAACGCTCATGGTGACGGCATCGCCCTTGGAGACATCGAGTTTCTTCCTGATCTCAGACTTGAGCGGCAGCAGATAGCTTCCCGACTTCCGATCCGGAAAGATCGACGTGTTCCAGGCGATTTCGCCGATCGTTATTTTTACCGGCAACGATCCCCATCCGCGGGATTTGGCGCCAAAACGTTTGCTGATCGTGGCGGATGTTGCCTTTGGGATGGTGAGAAAGTGCCAACCGGCTTTGCCCGGATACAGCCAAACCTTCGCCCGGACGCGGTAGGTGTAAAACCCGGGGTAACACCTGGGACAAGGTCCTTTGCCGCTGTATCGATGGCCGCGGCTGCAAAGCATACTACTCAAACACGACCGGGATTTCGACGTTCTTGTCATTCTCCGGCAAGCCGGAGGGATTGTCGTTATGAAGGACCAGCGTGCCGTTTTCGGTCGCCGGGGCGGTGTAGGTCAGCGTCGCGGTGAACGGAACCCAGTCGGTCGTCATCCAGTCGCCCTGCGCCTGGCCGACGCCGGTCGCAATCACGGTGCCATTGCCGTCTTTGAGTTCAATCGGGAACGAGGCTTCGAAATACCAGTTGCCGCGTGCCTTTCCGGTGACGGTCAGCGGACTCGTAATCGTGTCGCCCGAAAGCGGCGCATCGACTTCGATCATGTCGAACGCTTTGATCGCCTGTTTGATGTTCTGTTTCACTTCCTGCGTGATCTGCTGTTTGGCCGGGACGGGAATCCGCGGAGTCGAGGGGTTTCCGAAGCATCCGGCACCGAGGAGAACGAGACCCGAGAGCGCGGCGTACAAGGGCAATTTGGTATGTTTCATACCGGTTCAGTATAGCACGAATGAAAAAGCCCTCTCTGGGAGCCAGAGGGGCAGCGTCACTCGTCGAAGTTGTTCACCGCGTCTTCGAGGTAGTCGGAGAGCTCCCGTAGAAGCCGGGCGTCCATATCGGCGAATGGTCCGTCGCGCGAGCTGGGGTCCTCGTCCTCGTCCCCGTCGGAGAGGTCAAGGTGGTCGGATACCCGGTCGTGGATGGCGTCCAGAAGCTCGCTCGTGAGCAGCTCGTCCTCGTCGATCGGTGCGGTGAGCTTGTAGTCGTGGCAGCGATCGGCGTTGCCAAGGTGCTCATCGACGATCCTCTGCAGGGACTCCTCGATCTCCTGGGAGGCGCGAGGACCCGCCTGGCGGATGAGGTCCCGAACGGTAGCGTCGTCGATCCCGAACAGCGTGGCCATGTGGCCTCCTTTCGTGGATATGGTTGACGGGAGCGCATTGTGCCTCACGTTCGCGCCCTTGTCAAGATTCCCGAAAATAAAAACGAGCGCCGTTAGGCGACCGACTGCTCCAGGCGGCTCACGACCCAAAGGGCCAGGAGGCGCAGGACGAGATATGCCGCAGCGCACCCGACCATCAGCTCGGGACACGGCCGGTATACGGCGGGCCCGAAGGCGAGGAACGGTGCGAACATGATCGGCAGGATGTAGAGAGCGCGGGCGTGCATCTGGCGACTCCGTCGTGCAAATAGTGCTGCACGGGGGCGTATGATACGCCCTTTTCCGGTGTCGTCAAGGGATGTGAAAAAGCGTTATCCACCGACGGCAAGAAAGCTGGCAACCGTCGCGGCCGTTTCGGCCCGCAGGGTCAACGATCCGAGGGACACAATGCGGCACCCGGCGGCCTCGGCCGCGGAAACCTCTTCCCCGGTCCAGCCGCCTTCCGGACCGATCCAGATGCCCAGTGTCGATGCTCCCGAAAAATCCGCATGCTCGGAAGCGGAGGTGTCGAAAAAAAAATTCTGCGCGGGCTTTTGCGGATCCGCGAGCGCAACGTCAAACGCCATGGGTTCGCTGATTTCCGGCACGTCCGCGCGCCCGCACTGCTCGGCGGCTTCTTGCGCGATTTTGCGTAGGCGGTCCATTTTGATGCCGAGCTTCACGGTTCTAGCGCTCTGAAGCGGCACGATGCGAGCGACCCCGATCTCAGTCGCCTTCTGCACGATCCATTCGAAATTTTCCCGCTTCGCGATCGCGGCGTAGAGCGTGACGGTTCGACGGTTCGATTGCGTGACGAACTGCGGCTGGGCGACCTCAAGCGTGATGCTCTGCGGCAGCACTTCGACAACGGTCGCAAGCGCCTGCGAGCCCCGGCCGTCCGCGAGCTCCACCTGGTCGCCGACCTTGAGCCGAAGCACGCGCGCCATCTGACGCACAATGCCGCTATCCCCGACTTCCAGGGTCCCGGCGGCCAGCTCCTGCTTTACGACGAAACGATGCCTTTTCATACCACAGCGATTATGCCGCAGGAGGACGGGAATTGGCAAAGCGCACGTACAGAAGTTTCACGACTTCCGTCACGCAAAAATACGCAGCGATCAAACTCCCAATGGTCATCAGATGTGCTGGCTGCGGCATGGAAAATGAAAACACGCGCTGACCCAGCGGTGTGAACGGGGCGATGACGGCGATCGCGGCTGCGGTGAAGGAGAGGATGGCCAGCGCGACCGAAGGCGCGGCCGCGCGGAAGAACGGTCCGCGGGTGCGGATCGAGAAGACCAGCGCGAGTTCGGTCAGCACGCTGCCGATGAACCAGTTGGTGTGCAGAACCTCGGGTTGAGCGTGCATGTAAAGCGCGAAAAAAATGAAGTCGAACACGGTGCTGACGAGCCCCAGGACGGTTGCGAACAAGGCGATCTGTGCGATGTCGTAGCGGCGCGGATTTTTAAGCTCAGCGGATTCGACGCGGTCGGTCGCGACGGCGATCATCGGGAAGTCCGAGAGTAGGTTCAGAAACAGAATCTGCAACGGCAGCATCGGAAGCGTTTCGATAAAGAAGGTCGCGAACGCGAGCGCGTAGAAATTGCCGAAGTTCGAGGTCAGCGTCGCGCGGACGTACTTAATCGTGTTCGCAAACACCTGCCGGCCTTCCTGGATGCCGTCCACGATCACGTGCAAGCTTTTTTGCATCAGCACGATGTCCGCCGCTTCGCGCGCCACGTCCGAGGCGCCTTTGACGACGATCGCCACGTTCGCGGCCTTGAGTGCAGCCGCGTCATTGACCCCCTCGCCCAAAAAGCCGACCTCGTTCGTTTCCTGCAGCAGTTGGATGATGTGGTGTTTCTGTTCCGGCGAAACGCGCGCGAACACGTCGAACTTCATAACCGCATTGTGCTGGTTCTCGACCGAAAGTACCTCCAGTTCCTCACCAGTCATCACTTCGCCTGGATCATCGATCATGCCGACTTCGTACGCCACGGCCCCGGCAACCTCGCGGCTGTCACCGGTCAGAATCTTGATCGTGACGCCCAGGCGTTCGGCTTTCCTCACGGCCTCGAGTGTCGTGTGCTTCACCGGATCCGCGAACGCGATCATGCCGACGCATGAAATGTCTTCGAGCTCGTCCTCCGACTTGTACGCCGCATTGGGCTCCATAACGCGTCTTGCGACCGCGAGCACGCGTCGACCGAGCTTTCCCTGCTCACAGATCCAGGATTCGTGAGCGCGCCGAACGTCGTGGCTCATGCCGCATGCCGGCAGAACCACCTCCGCGGCCCCGCGCACGAACAGTTCGGTTGCGTGTCCTTGCGTGACAAGCGCGCTGCTGCGGCGGCGAACGGGATCGAATGGAATCGCGGCAACCTGGCGCCAGGAGCGGATACGCTCCAGCTCCGTAGACGAAAGCTGGTCGCGCAAAGCCATGTCGAACGCGTCGTGTGCGCGTGCATCCGAGGCCGTAACCGCAGCCGCGATGCGGATTGCTTCGGAGGGATTCTCCGCGCGCGTTTCAACGACACTCAAATGATTCTCAGTCAGCGTTCCGGTCTTGTCCGAACACAGGATTTCAATACCACCCAAGTCCTCGATCGCGGAGAGGCGCCGCACGACGACCTTGCGCTGCGCGAGACGCAAGGCGCCGAGCGAAAGCGAAAACGTGGTGACGGTCGGAAGCGCTTCGGGGACGACGGAAACGGCCAGAGCGATTGAAAAAACGAGCAGGGCCGGAATGTCCGCTTGTCCGCCTTTCAAAAAGACGTTGGCGAAAAATACGACCACGATCGTCACGAGCACCAGGCGCAGGATGAACACGCTGAACTGGTTCATGCCCTTTTCAAACACGCTCTCGCGCGGCGTTTCAGCGACGAGTTTGGCGATTTCGCCGATCGCGGTGTTGCCGCCCGTCGCAACCACGACACCCTCGGCTGAACCGCTCGTGACAACGGTTCCGGAAAATCCGATGTTGGCCGCGCGGTAAATGTCTTTGGTTGGGTTTGGAAGCGGTGCGACAGATTTCAGGGCAGGAGTCGATTCGCCGGAGAGCGTGGATTCGTCCCCGACGAAGCCGTGCATCATGAGCAATCGGACGTCAGCCGGAATAATATCGCCGGCCTCCAAGCGAACGATGTCGCCAGGAACCAATTCTTCGCTCTCGATCGTGAGTTCGTGGCCGGCTCGGCGCACGCGCGCGTGAGCAACCAGGTAGTGGCTTAAGAGGCGCATGGCCTGCTCGGAACGGTATTCCTGAAAAAAGCCGAGGCTGGCGTTGATCGCGATGAACAGAATGATCATGCTCGCATCGAACCATTCGCCGAGTGCCAGCGCGATGCCTGCTGCCGCAAACAACAAAAATACGAACGAGGAAGCGAACTGGCGCAGGAGAATGCCGCGCGCGGTGCGCCGCTCGGTTGCGATCGCGTTGCGACCATGGGTCTGTAAGCGCTCGTGTGCCTGCGCGTGCGACAAACCGGCCTCGCGCGAGGTTTGCAGCTCGTGCAGGGTGGCATCCACGCTTTTATTCGTGTACGCAGTGAAGGCGCTCATTCGTTGTCATTTTACTCCAAATCCGCTACATTGTCGGGGCCTCTGTTCACTGCATCGTCGGGCTATGGCGCAGTTGGCTAGCGCGCTTGCATGGGGTGCAAGAGGCCGCCGGTTCAAGTCCGGCTAGCCCGACCATGTTGTGAAATTTGCAGAAGAGGCCGCCTCGACCAAAAATCCCGTCCATTGCTGGACGGGATTTTTGTCATGTCGTCGGTCACCGAAAACGGTAATGCAACGCTCGAAACGTCAGAGCAAGCTGAGCCTTTAATTGAAGCCGGCCGTTACCGCCTTTCAAATATTTCTCCCGACGCTTTGCCTCGAGTTCAGACAGATACGCCTCGTAGTAAATCAGTTTCAACGGGCGTCGATCGCGCGTGGCATTAACCGAACCGCTGTGATGTTCGGACAATCGCCGCTCGAGATCCGAGCTATATCCGATATACAACTTTCCGTCCTTCAGACTGTAAAGCACGTACACGACATACATACAGGGCTATCATAACAAAAACCAGCCGCGCACGGCTGATTTTTTGCTACCGAGTCACCTCGTGAGGTGGACCCGCTGAGCGGGTCTTTCACCTCGCTCAGCTGAACGTGGGGTTTCTTCGGCAAACGCTGAGCGTTTGCCAGCTGACAGAAACCGAGCTGAGCTCGGTGGCGCCCCTGCGGCCGACGAGCGACTAGTCGCTTCAGACGGCGATGATGAGAGCTTGTCGAGCCCACCATGTCGCCCTGAAACGTGGCAAGATCCCGCTGTCGGAAACCGGCAAGCGAGGACCGTAATCTGATTCCCTTTTCAGGGTTTCGCTTTCGTCGGCCGAGGGACGATAACACGGTAACAGGCCTTGTACAGTTTGCAAGCGTGGCAACATGCGTTTTCCCGTCCCTATCCACATTTTCATCCACACCCCTGCCGTTGACTCACGAAACGCCCGATTTTTCCTGTGCAACAATTTTATCCAAAAACAGACGAATGACGCGCGACGCGTCCGGCGAAGGACGCAGGCCCTTGTGCATGGCCTCGATTTTTTCCGGCGTGAACTTGTACTCGACCGCGTAATAGTCCACGCGGAATTTAACCGCGTCCTCGTCGAGCTCCGGATGAAACTGCAGCGCGTACAGCGGTTCGCCCGGAAACATGAATGCCTGATTGGCCGAACGCTCGCTCGACGCGAGACGCACGGCGCCCGGCGGGAGTTCGATACAATGGTCTTTGTGTCCCTGTTGTACCAGGAACTCCTGAGGCAGCTCTGAGAAAATGGGGTCGCGCGCCCCTTCCGACGAACGCGTCACCGCAAACGTTCCGACCTCGGCTCGCGTGTCGTCGTAGGCGACACGGCCTCCGAGCGCGTGCGTCATCAGCTGCCCGCCAAAACAAATGCCGAGCAACGGAATCTTTTTTTCGCGCACCTGTACGATCAACTGACACAACCGGTCCACGACCTCCGGCACGTCGCCGCGCGAAATCAGATAGTCCCCGGATCCGCCGATCATCACCGCATCAAACGATCGCAGATCCAACGCGTCCAACCGATTGAGCTCTCCAGCCAGGGCGACGTTGACGCGAACGAACGCGTCGGCCTGGACGTCAGACTTCACAACGATCAAACCGAATTCGTGCTCGGCAACCGCGGAATCAGGCCGGATTTGGATCAGCAATATGCGCATACCAGTAAGCCGAGCGTAACGGAGAACCGAGAAAAATTAAAGAGCGCCAGGAACCGGGATGGTTCGAGGCGCAGGTAGTGAGATCTCGTTCAGGTGGTCGAGAGTGGGGCGTTGCGGCTCCCGTTGAGAGCACCGACGTAGAGGGCCAGGTGCTCGGTCGAGGTGTCCGCGAACCCGAGGGCGACGTCCGACGGAATCGACGCGAGCAGGCGCTGACGCTCCGGAGAGTCCAGAGGCAGCAGCTGGGGCGGGTGGCGATCGTAGGCGCCGGAACGCACCTTGCGCGAGCGCTCGATGAGCTTCGGAAGCGCCGTGTTGTCGCGACGGCACACCTGGTCGGCGTAGCGCGTCTGCGGCAGGGTGAGCGACCCCTGCATGAAGGCGATCCGCACGTCCTCGCGCATCGGATCGAGCTCGCTCTCGAGCTCGGCGATGCCGGCCGGGGCACGCAGAATGTCCGGGTGGCGCTTGAGAAGGCGCTTGTGGCAGGCGTTGTAGCGCGCGCCGAGAACGGCGTCGCTGATGTCGAGCGTACCTGCCGCGGCGTTCTGAGCGTCGCGGATCGTCATGCGTCCCTGGAGGACCGCGCGAACGAGGTGGGCGTAGCCGTCCTGAAGAATGTGAAGAACGTGAACGTGGAGCAAGTCTCCTCCGCAGCGTGGGTTGAAGGGGCTTCGCCCAGCGGGCGAACACGGAGCTCAGAAAAGCGCCGTGTCCGCCCGCCGTTACGAGCCCTTATAAACCAATTGGCCGCCGGTTTATCACCGACGGCCGTTTTGCATCTACGGAATCTTGCCATTCCCTATGCATGCACGACCGTCGAACTCTTATCAAGAATGCAAACCGTAAACGTCCAGCGGAGATCGCGGTTGCAAACCTGCATCGAGTTATGGTTCGTGTACGACATAGCTCTGGTAAACATAACACCCCCTTTCGGGGGCGTCAAACGACATGTGGACAACGTCTAGATTCCTTCGCCAAAAATGTACCGGTCCGTAATCTTTTCGTAGTTGAACAATTCATCATCACGAAAGAAGCGCTTCACCTCGGAGGCTGCGGCCTCGGCCGAATCCGACGCATGCACGAGGTTAGATGGCACGTTCATCGAAAGGTCCGCGCGGATCGTACCCGCATCGGCTTCGCGCGGGTTCGTGGAGCCCACGATCTTACGCACGGATTCCACCGCATCCAGGCCTTCCAGTACCATCGCGACGACCGGGGTCTGCATCATGAATTCCTTGAGGCTCTTGAAAAACGCCTTGGCCGAGAGGTGGCCGTAATGTTCATCGAGCAGTTCGTCGTTCAGATGCACGAACTTGAGCGCGACGATCTTGAGCCCTTTGCGTTCGAAACGCGAAACGACTTCCCCGAGCAGGTCGCGCTGCAAGGCGTCGGGCTTAATGAGGACCAGCGTTTTCTGAATATCTGCCATATTTTGGCCTTATGCTACCAGCCAAACCCTAAAAAGGCAAGGGCGCGGCCACGATCTGCGGTTCCCCACCAGTTGACGTGAGCAGGATGTCACCATCCTGGTCCGTGCGCAGAACGGGAATGCCGTGCTCCGCGAGCCTGCCAAGCACCGCGGCATGCGGGTGGCCGTAGCGGTTGTTGAGTCCGCAGGAAATGACCGCAACGTCAGGCGTGATCGCGTCGAGTAACCGTTCGGATGTCGAGGTGCGGCTGCCGTGATGTCCCGTGCGCAGTGCGTCGACGTGCACGGCACGGTCCGCATATCCCTCCTCTGTTTCACTGGTCGCGTCCCCGGGAATAAGCACGGTTGTGTCGCCATAGGTAAGCAGTAACGCGATTGATCCGACGTTCGCATCTTCGTCCGCGACCGCGGCGTCGTTGGGCCACAACGCTTGCAGCGACACGTCGCCGAACGTCCATGTCTGACCTGCCCGCACGATCCCGTACGTTGCGTGAGGCTCCGCATCGCGCGCCGCGACGAACCGATCCATCACGTGCGTGTCCTTCCGATCGCCGTTGTCGTAAATCGCGCTGATCTGATATCGATCAATGACATCTACGAGACCACCGATGTGATCTGCGTCCGGATGCGAAGCGATCAGTATGTCGATCGTTCGATCCCACGGCGGCATGATTTCACCGAGTTTGGTAAGAACCGCGTCGTCCTGCCCGCCATCCACGAGAATCTGCTCGCCAGTCGGCAATTCAATGAACGTGGCATCCCCCTGACCGACATCCAAAAACCACACGCGCAGCGGCTGTTCTGCCGACGCCACGGCAACGGATTGGTGCGACTCAATGGCAAACAACGCCAGCGCCGCGCCAAGCAGACACGCGCTCACCAGTGCAAGCAGCGCCTTTTCCGGATGCCGCGCAATCAGGCTTCGTTTTTTCCCTCGGGATGTTGCGAACGCCATAGCCAATAGATGATCATAATCGCGGAGACGATCGCAAGCGTTTCAGCGAATCCCACGGAAACGCTGGCCCACGAAAGCGATGCGTTCCACGCGATGACGTGCAGGAGAACCGATGAAATCGCCCAGGCTGGAAGCGCGGCTATCAGGCCGAGCCCGAGCGAGATGACGCTGACGAGCAGGGCCGCGATCGTAAGCGCCATCAGAAGCGGAACGAACGGAAGCACAAGGAGATTGACGATCGGCGAAATGAGCGAGACCGAACCGAAGTGCCAGAGCATGATCGGAAGCGTCAGCACGGTAGCGGCGAGACTGCCAGCGAGCGCCTTGCGCGCCTCGAGCGTCTCCGGAACGAACGCGAGAGCACGCTCCCAGCTCGGCGCGATCGCGACAATCGCGAATGTCGCGACGAACGAGAGCTGAAACCCGACGTCCCATAAGAGGCGCGGGTTCGCCGCGAGCAACAGCACGGCTGCGAGCGCGAAGACGTTCACGGCGTAGGGTTTGCGCCGCACCAGAAGCCCGACCAATGTTACGCCGGCCATGATTCCAGCGCGCACCACGGCCGCAGTTGCTCCCGCGATCAGCACATAGCCGACGAGCATCGCAAAAATGATTCCCACCGCGCGCTTGCGGCTGATCGGCAACTGCAAAATCCACCCGAGTATGACAGCCGAAAACAACGAGACGTTAAATCCGGACGCGGCCAGAATATGCGACGTACCGGTGCGCGAGAAGTCGTCTTTGAGATCCGCGGACAAGCCAGAGCTGCCGCCGAACAGCAAACCTGATAGAAACGACGCGTGCGGTTCCGGAACAATGTCAGCGAGGCGGTCTTTGATCGTCCGCTTCACGCGCAGGAGCAACGCGACCGGGCTCGGATTCGCCGCCGGGGCGACCACCAGATTTTGCGCAAACGAACAGACGGCGAGGATCCCCTGGTTGCGCAAATATTCGTCGTACGCGAATCCGTCTCCGCCAGAGGCGGATCCGCCTTCGGCGGAGAACGGTTCGGGTAATTCAATATCACAGGCGAATGACACCGCATCGCCGTATTCAACCTCGGGCGTGGTCGGAACCGACGCCTGCAGTTTTCCGGGAACCGCCGAAAAATCGACCGAGAGATGATCGACGACGATCCGTTGCGACGCGGCGCCCATGATCGGTTCGGAAACGACCGTGCCGGACACCCTGTGCTCGCGTCCGACGAATAGTTCGACGGTCGTCACGTCGCTTGGCAGCAGCGTCTGGGTGTAGCGGAACATGCCACCGAGAAACAAAAGCAGGCAGACGCATGCGAGTCGCAGCGACCGGTCGCGAACGAGCACGACGGTACCTGCCGATACCGCGAGGGCAACGTTCAACCCCTCGATCGCAGCGCGCGCATTTCCTTCGTCCGCGATGAACGGGGCCAGCGAGACGCCAACGCAAAACGCGGCCGCAACGGCCGCGAAACGTCTGGAAGGCGATTTAGCGATGTCCGGAAATCCCCACCCCTTCATAATCGAATCCCAGCGTATCCAATCGCAGGTCCGCGAGCAAATTGCGGCCGTCGAAAATACGCGGTTCGATCATTTTTTCCTTAAGGGTCGGAAATGAAACGTCGCGGAACTCAGGCCACTCGGTCAACACAAGCAACGCCTCGGCGCCCGTCGCGGCATCGATCGCGGTCGGAGCGTACTCGACACGGTCGGACAGAACGCGCCGAGCGGATTCGGTCGCCATCGGATCGAACACGCAAACCTCCGCACCGCGAGCAGACAACCGCTGGACGATGTCGATCGCCGCGGATTCGCGGATGTCGTCCGTGCCGTTTTTAAACGCCAGACCCCACACCCCGACACGCCGCCCCTGAAGATTACCCAGCCGGTACTCGATGTTCTTCACAAATTTTTCGCGCTGGCGATTGTTCACTTCGATCACGGCCGAGAGCAGTTTGAACTCGTAGCCGGTCGTGCCGGCGATTTGGTGCAGGGCCGAAACGTCTTTGGGAAAACAAGATCCGCCGTAGCCGATGCCGGCACTGAAAAACGCAGTGCCGATCCGCGGATCCATGCCAATGCCGCGGGCGATTTCGCGCACGTCGGCTCCGGTGCGCTCGCAGATGTTGGCGATTTCGTTGATGAAAGAAATTTTGGTCGCGAGAAAGGCGTTCGCGGCCAGCTTGACGAGCTCCGCGTTTTCAATCGTCGTGAACATGCGTGGTGCGGTGATGCCTTCGTGCAAGGCGTCGAGCATGGCGTGCGTGGGCGTCTCGTCCGCGCCGATCACGATGCGCGAGGGTGAGAGAAAATCCGCAATCGCTTTTCCTTCCGCCAAAAATTCCGGCAGCGATGCGATCTCGATGAGCGATGTTAGATCTTCCCGTCCGGCTTTGCGCATGGCGTCTTTCACGCGCTCCAGAACCTTGCGGTTCGTCCCGACGGGGACCGTGCTTTTCATGACGATCAGCGCCTCGTGGTTCAGATGCGTGCCGACCGCGTCCGCCACCGAAAACACATACGACAAATCCGCTTCGCCATAGCGCCCGGGCGGCGTTCCCACGGCGATCATCACGATATCCGCACTGCCGAGCACGGAAGAGAGATCGGTCGTGAATACGATGCGGCCCGCGTCCTGCATCTCCCCGAGCAGTTCTTTGAGTCCGACTTCATGAAACGGAACCTCGCCGAGCTCGAGCTTGGCGATCTTGTCCGCGTCGATATCCACGCACGCAACCCGATGCCCGAGCTTGGCATACCCAAGCCCGGAAACAAGCCCGACATATCCGGTTCCGGCGACGACGAGATTCATAGGAACAGCACCTTACCAAAACCGCCCGGAAAACTCCAGGCGGTTTTAGCCGAATATTTTTTTGCGAATTCGCTCACGGTGCCCCGCGTCGTAGCGCGCCCGAACGAGATCCAGCCGCAAGTCCGATTCGATATAGGCAAGATCGCCGCGGTCGACCATGTCGAGAAATTCGTCGAAGCCTACGCGCAGCAGCTCGATCTTCTCTCCAGCATCCAACGCCTGCTCGGCAACCTTCCGGCACCCACGGGCGACGTACACGAATATCGTCCAGTCGATTTTCCCGACGGGTTTCCGCGCGGCCCACAGTTCCCAGTCATCGGTCGCAAGGCCGGTCTCTTCCAAGAGTTCCCGCTTGGCGCCCACGAGCTCGTCTTCGCCCAGTTCAATGCGTCCGCCCGGGAGCGACAGGAACGGCTCGGATTTGTGCGGCTGCATCTGCTTTTGAATCACGATCTGGTCTCCTTCGGTTGCGATGATTTCAGCCGTGTTCGGGCGTCGCAGTGCTTCAAACACTTCAGTCGTCCCGTCGTACATTTTCTGATCCCACTGGAACACCTCGAAAATTTCGCCTTTGAAAACCGACTTCGCGTTTTTCGACATCATACGACGAAGCTGATCAGTTTCCCGGGCACGAAGACCGTTTTTTTGATTTCCCTGCTTTCGACATACTTAGCGACGTTGGCTTCCGCGAGCGCAAGTTGCCGAACCGTTTGCTCGTCCGCATCCGCCGCGACGTCAATCGTACCGCGCAATTTGCCGTTCACCTGGATCGCAACCTTCACGGTTTCGTCTTGCGTCAACGATGCGTCAAACGCGGGCCAGGTCTGTTCTTCGACAAGGCCTTTGCCGCCGACGCGCTCCCGAATTTCATTGCACAGGTGCGGCGAGAACAAACCGAGCACGGTCAAAAACGTCAGGAGGGTTTCTTCCGTGATCGCGCCTGCTTCGACGACATCGTTCACAAAGCTCATCATCGCGGACACGGCCGTGTTGAAGCGAAGACCCTCAATATCATCGCCGACTTTTTTGATCGTCTTGTGTAGCGATCGTGTGACGGCTTCCGATTCCTTGTCGGAAATGATTTCCGACAACCGATTCACGCGCTCCAAAAACCGGCGCACACCGATGAGGCCGTTGGTGCTCCATGGAACTGGTTCGGAAAACGGCCCCATGAACAGGATGTAGGCGCGCAGGGCATCCGCGCCGTATTGCGACACGATTTCATCGGGGTTCACGACATTGCCTTTGGATTTGGACATCTTCGAACCGTCCTCGGCAAGCACCAAACCATGGCTCGTGCGCTTGGCGTACGGTTCCGAGGTCGGCACATGGCCGCGGTCGAACAAAAACTTGTTCCAGAAGCGCGAATACAACAAGTGAAGCGTCGTGTGTTCCATGCCACCGTTGTACCAATCGACCGGCATCCATTGGTTGAGTGCTTCTTTGGACGCGAACGCTTTCTTATTCTTTGGATCGGTATAGCGCAGGAAATACCAGCTCGATCCGGCCCAGTTGGGCATGGTGTCCGTTTCGCGCCGGGCTGGCCCTTTGCACGTCGGACACGTCACGTTCACCCACTCTTCGATGTCCGCGAGCGGCGATTCCCCTTCGTCCGAGGGCTGGTATTGATCGACATCCGGAAGCTCGACCGGCAAATCTTTTTCCGGCACCGGCACCCAGCCGTCCTTGTCGCAATGCATGAGCGGAATCGGTTCGCCCCAATAACGCTGACGCGAGAACACCCAGTCGCGCAGTTTGTAACGCACGGTTTTGGTCCCACCGGTTTTTTTCACCACGTCGTCGACCGAAAGCAACGGCCGGTCTTCAATGGGAAGCTGGTGGGTGGTCGCAAACGCATGGTCGCGCTCGTCATGCTGGGGTACCCCCATGATGGCGCCCGTGCCGTAGTTGCCGATCACGTAATCCGCAATCCACACCGGAATCGCGTTCCCGTTGTACGGATTCACGGCGGAAATGCCGGCGTCTACTCCGGTTTTTTCTTTTTCGTCTTTCAGGCGATCCTCTTCCTCACGTTTCATGGCCTGTGCGACGTACGTTTTCACAGCTTCGGAGGCTTGCCAGCCCACATCGATCCAGGACTTCGCGAGCTCCGGTGAAATCACGACGAAGGTCGCGCCATCAATCGTGTCGGGTCGCGTCGTGAACACGCGCACCGTGTGCTTGCCATCCCCCTGACCAGCGATCCCCTTGAGCGAAAAGTCGATTTCAACCCCTTCGCTCCGACCGATCCAATCCTGCTGCTGCTTTTTGATCTTCGGAAGATAATCGACCGTGTCCAGGTCCGACAGCAGGCGATCCGCGTATTTCGTGATCGCGATCATCCATTGTTCCTTCTGACGCTTTTGCACCGGACCGCCGCATCGCTCGCAGTTACCCCCGACCGCTTCCTCGTTCGCCAACCCGATCTTGCACGACGGGCACCAATTGATTTCGGTCTTCGCTTTGTACGCGAGGCCGGCTTTGAAAAATTCCAAAAACATCCACTGCGTCCATTTGTAATACGCGGGGTCGGTCGTGTTCACTTCGCGGCTCCAATCAAATCCGATGCCAAGCGATTTCAACTGCCGCCGGAACGTATCGATATTTTCGACCGTCACCTCCTGCGGTTTGCGGCCGGTTTTAATCGCGTAATTTTCCGTTGGCAAACCGAACGCGTCCCAGCCGATGGGGTACAGCACGTTGAATCCTTGCATGCGGCGCTTGCGGGAAAGCACGTCCAGAGCGGTGTAGGAGCGCGGATGTCCGACGTGCAAACCGGCGCCCGACGGATACGGGAATTCGATCAAACAATAAAACTTCGGGCGCGGGTCGTCATTCTCTACCCGAAACGTTTTCTGCTTCTCCCAAACTTTTTGCCACTTGCTTTCAATCTTCTGATGATCAAACGACATAGCCAGCCGGCTCTACGATTCCTGACCTCCTTCAACCTGCCCTCCCGCCTCCATCCAACCCAAGAGTCCGCCAACAAGACACATCGCATTGTCATAGCCCGCGGCTTCCAGGCGTTCGCACACCTGCTGCGGTGTTTCCGAGCCTTCATGCTCGGCGTACACGACGACCCGGCTTTCCGGATCCGGCAACCCTTGCACCATCTCACCGTCCGCCGGCGCGTTCACGGAACCCGGAATGTGCTTTTCGGCAAAATCCGCAGCCGACCGTACGTCAACGAGCGTGACGGTTTCCCCCTCGTCTAAAGCCTTTTTGAGCTCCTGCGGGGTGATGGTTTTCATACGTTTACAGCATACCACGGCTGCGCATAGCCTGCTCAATGCGCTCGAGCGCAATGACGAACGCGGCGCGACGCAGATCCGTTTTCAGCGCTTGCGATTTTTGGAAAATCTCTTTCGCTTCGCGCTCCATGATGACTTTAAGTTTTGACAGCACATCCGCTTCGATCCAGTGTTCGCCCTTCACATTCTGTTCCCATTCGAACGTGGAGACCGTGACGCCGCCAGAATTCGCTAGAATGTCGGGCACGACCGGAATATTTTTTCCGAATAGGATGTCATCGGCCTCCGGTGTCGTCGGACCGTTGGCGAGTTCCAAGACGACCTTGGCTTGCACGTTGCCCGCGTTGTCGCCGCGAATCTGATTTTCGAGCGCGGCCGGGATCAGCAGGTCGCAGGGGGTTTCGAGCAATTCTTCGTTCGTCACCGTCTTCCCACCGGCGAATCCCATCACTGATCCGGTCTCCTTTTTGTGCGCGAGAACGGCCGTCGGATCCAGTCCAGCTTCCGAAACGACCGCGCCTTTGGAATCCGACAGTCCGACGATACTGTGCCCGGCTGCCTTCCACAGTTCCGCCGCATGTTCGCCGGCGTTCCCAAACCCTTGGATCACCACGCGGCACGTCTCCGGAAGCCCGAAGTGCTGACGCAACGCCTCGAACACATAGAACCCGCCTTGCGCCGTCGCGATGCCGCGGCCCTCCGAGCCGCCAGCCGCGATCGGTTTGCCGGTAATGACCGCGCCGCTTTTGTCGCCCGTGATCTTGCCGTATTCGTCCGCCATCCAGGCCATGATTTCCGGCGTCGTGTTCACGTCCGGAGCCGGGACGTCTTTTTGGGGACCGATCGCGTCCGCAAGCGCCTGCACCCAGCCACGCGAAAGTTTTTCGAGTTCGGTCTTGGAAAGTTTTTTCGGATCGACCGTGACACCGCCCTTGCCCCCGCCCATCGGGATGTTCGCGACCGCGCATTTGAGCGCCATCCAAAACGCGAGCGCTTTCACCTCTTCGATATCCGTGTCCTGATGATAACGAATGCCGCCCTTGAACGGTCCGCGCGCGTTATTGTGCTGAACGCGATAACCCTCGAACACCCGCATCGAGCCGTCGTCCATTTTGACCGGGATCGACACGTGAATTTCGCGCCGCGGATGGCGGATCACGGTCAAAAAATCCTCGGGAAACGGCCGCACGGCGTTCGCGCGGGAAAGCTGGGACAGAGCGTTTTCGAATGGAGTGGGCATACAAAAAGACAGGAGCTAGGCCCCTATCGTAAACCCTCTGTTAGGCCTTTACAAGACGGCCAAAAAACCGGCGAGCAGAATCACGATGAGCGCGTGCGCGGTCACCGAATGGCGGTGCTTTTCGACTTTCGCGAGAACGCTGACGAGCAGCGCGGCACCCAATCCGACCATCGTCAAAAAATAAATCCGCACGGCCGCGTCATTGAGATTTTGAACCGTGAAGAGCCCGAACAGTTTCACGTTGGCTTGCGGCCGAGAGAATGCATAGATGTCGTCTGTCTGGCTCTGTGGAGCGACCCAGGCGACCGCTTGCGTGGTTTGCGCTCCATCCGCAGACTGCGCGTGAACGTAGAGAGGGGCTCCGCCAGAATCAATCGAAACCGCATCGGGGTTGATCGTTCCGGTCCACCGCACGGACTCCTCAGGCTGAATGTCTTCCTGCGGCGTTTCTGGCTGCAGCGCGATGCTTGTTTCCTGCACCTGAACCTGCACGGTCTGCGCGTGATCGGCCGCGAGACTGACCTCGTACCCACCGGCTTGCGCCGGCGTCACGACCACGCTCGACTCCTCGATGACTGGAGCGCCGGGTTCGGTCTCGATCAGCGGTATTTCG
>Ga0233424_10001068_pt1 | contig 27267 bp, 30 predicted proteins | sample Watercolumn_Towu_FD_181011 | JGI IMG/M metagenome (GOLD analysis project Ga0233424, IMG submission 181011) | Freshwater microbial communities from Lake Towuti, South Sulawesi, Indonesia - Watercolumn_Towuti2014_125_MG | ecosystem: Environmental > Aquatic > Freshwater > Lake | place: Indonesia... | reverse complement strand
CAGTCTTTTCTTTTGTCTTGCGTTTTTTGTCTAGTTGTTTTGCCTGATCAAGTGCTTTTTCATTTAATGAAAGATATGCGTGTAGTTTTCCATCTACTTTTTTGATTCGATCAAATGTCTCAGAAACAAACTCTTCAATTGTAAAATCGCCATTTTTTATTGATTCAATATAATCAAGTGCAGAAATAGCTAGATTCAATTCAAACCATCTTTGGGGCTCTGATGAACTTTTCTTTGTGATGTTTTAGCTTGTCAATTAACTTGTCACTATATGGTTCGTGTTTGTCTTCACGCAAGTTTTCAAGTAGCTGCTCGTTTACTATGAGCTCTTCTGATTCTGTTCCTGCCTTGTCAAGTATATCAAAATATTCTATCATTTTTTGTACTCTATCAATATGTACAGTGTGATCATCTAGCTCTATTCTCATTAATTTTGCAACATGCTGTATCTCTTCTTTTGAAACCAAATTCTCACCTTATGGTGTTAATCTGTCAACATCACGTGGATAAAATGTTGTATCTCTAATGTTTTCAGTACCTGTTAGTGCCATCATTAGTCTTTCAAGCCCTATGCCACATCCTGCATGTGGTGGAACGCCGTACTCAAATACACTAAGATGATACTCAAATGCGTCTGTTTTCATTCCTTTGTTTTTCATTCGCTCTTCAAGTTCTTGTCTTTTTTCAATTCTTGTACTACCTGATGATAATTCTAAATCATCAAACATTAGATCAAATGACTCTGAAATTTTAGGATCAGTTTGGCTTGCCTTTACATAGAATGGTTTTGGCGCAAGAGGCCAGTCTTTAATGAAATAGAATCCTTTTAATCCTATTTTTTTGAGGTTTGATGGGTAAAGATCATCGCCCCACTCGGTTTTTGCACCTGCAACCTGCATTTTTTTGACTAGTTCAGAGTACGTATACTGTGGAATCTTATCTGGAATGTCCGGAATTGTAAATTCAGTGTCTTTAGTTGATTTTGAAAATTCCTGAACTGCCTTGATTGATTTTTTAATTATTTGCTCTATTCTTGACATGATATCGTTGTAGTTGACATATGCTTCTTCCATATCGATAGAGATTGCCTCTGAGAGATGTCTGTTGGTTCTTGATGGTTCTGCTCGAAATATTGGTGCAATTTCAAATACTTTTTCAAAGCTCATTGTAAGCTGTTCTTTGTAAAGCTGTGGGCTCTGTGCCAAAAATGCTTCCTTGTTATAGTAAAATATTGGAAATAGTGCAGCACCTCCTTCTGTTGCAGTCGCAATCATCTTTGGAGTGTTGATTTCAACAAAATTGTTTTCATAAAAATAATCACGAATTGATTTTAGAACGTGATTTCTCGCAAGAAATATTTTTTGTAAAACATCGCGTCTTAGATCAATTGCTCTAATTTCTAATCTGGTGTCTATGTTTTTTACAGTCTTTGCATGTGGTTCAAATGGTGGAATTTTTTCTACTTCGGAAAACACTCGCAATTCTTTTGGAATGATCTCAATTCCACTTGGTGCCTTGCTTGATGATTTTACCTTGCCTACAACTCCAATACATGAATGTTCTTTTAGTTTGGCTAGTTTTTCTCTAATCTCATCATCACAATCGCCTGCTTTTGCAACTACTTGAATTTCGCCATGGCTATCACGAATATTTACAAATGAAATGTTTCCATGACCTCTTGCACTTATTATCCATCCCATAACTGTGACTTCTTTACCTTCTTTTGATGGATCAAGCTCATTTGAATAATGAGTTCTACGCAGATTTCCTAGATTAGCATCTATCATAGCTTGACATAGTTGGAAAATTCACTGTATTTAATTTCCTTTGTTTTACTTAAAAAAGTACAAATTATTACAATTTGACGTTTAATTCATGTTAGAAAAAAGAGAAAAAGCAATAGCTGCAATTTCAAACGCAATAGCAGTATATTCTATTCATAATGAACAAGGCAAAATTCCTCAAAATCAATCATTGATTGATTTTATCCTAAAATCTGTTCCTGAAGACCTAAAGTCAGCTATCTCAATTCAACTAATAGACGAAGTATTTGAGTACGTCTCAGGCGCTCATTTGCAACCTTCTTAAGACGTTGATTTGCTAGCTTTTGTATCGCTTTGGCCGCAATAGCTACTCTAGGTTCACATTGCGCCCTACAGGTTCTAAAAGGCGCAAAAGATGAGGGTCTAAAGACAATCCTAGTTTCTGAAAAAAGTCGAGAAAAACTATACCGAAGATTTGGTTTCATCGATGAGCTTGTACTAGTTGATTCATTTGCAGAAATCTTAGACAACAAATGTGCATCAATTCTTGAAAAAAATAATGCAATACTTGTCCCACATGGCACATTGATTGCACAGATGAGCTCAAGTGATATTGAATCAATCAAGACGCCAATTTTTGGAAACAAGTACATCCTAAAATGGGAATCTGACCGTGCATTAAAAGAAAAACTAATGCGCGAAGCAAACCTTGATGTACCAAAAACAATCTCAAGCCCAAAAGAAATCGATAGACTAGTTATTGCAAAAAGACATGGAGCCGCAGGTGGAAAAGGATACTTTCTTACAACTAACGAAAAAGACTACAAGAAAAAGCGTGACAAGTTAATCAAACATGGAGTCATAAAAGGAGATTCAGACCTTTATCTCCAAGAGTATGTCTCAGGAGTTTTGGCATATTTGCAATACTTTTACTCTCCATTAAAAGAGGAAATCGAATTTTTTGGAATTGATCAAAGACACGAGTCAGATATAGAAGGACTAGCTAGAATTCCTGCACAAGAACAAATGGATATTGATAATGTTCCATCGTTTAATATAATTGGAAACAGTCCAATGGTTTTGCGTGAATCGCTATTAGATAAAGTATATTCTATGGGTGAAGAGTTTGTTTTAGCGTCAAAAAAACTTGTGCCGCCAGGAATGAACGGCCCATTTTGTATAGAAGGCGTATATGATGAAAATGCAGTTTTTAAAACATTCGAGTTTTCTGCAAGAATTGTAGCTGGAACCAATCTCTACATGGAAGGATCTCCATATACTACATTGATTTATGATGAGCCTATGAGCATGGGAAGACGAATTGCTCGTGAAGTAAAAGAGGCAGAAAAATCAAACCAAATAGAAAAAATAGTTACTTAATTCTGAATTTGCCCATTTTTGTAACAAGTGTCACAACTGCGATTATTGTAGCAAATACAGCTAGTACACCTAGTGGAAATTCAGGAATAACCTGTGTTCCTATGATTTCAATTTCTTGCGAGTCTGCTGGAACAAAAAATTGCAAGGTCGCCGCATTATTTTGTGTAGAAACAACATAATCAATTTCTACCCAATCAACTAAAACTACAAACTCATTATTTTCTGCACTGATTAGTTCAGCTGGAAGTGATATTACAAAATTAGAATCTTCAACATTTGTTATGCCGATGAGAAATGATACGGTTTCTTTATCCGTTGCCATTGCAATTACGTCTCCGTTCAACTCGTATGGAATTTCAAACGATGCATCATCGATTTCAAGTGAATAATTGCTTCCATATGCTAGATTTGATGAAAAAATCATTAACAGTGTAAAAATAAAAAATTCTTTTTTCATAAAAGTAAAATGTTATCCAAGTATTAACTTGTTTTGATTCTAGCTTTTACTTCCATTCCGCGCTGTGTCTTTACTATGTATTTGTCACGAATTTTTACACTGATCCAATCAATTACCAAAACAGTTGCAAGTACAACTAGCATGAAAACAGCAGCTTTGCCATATTCGAAGAATTTGATATAATTTATGATGTAAAAGCCAATTCCTCCTGCACCAACTAATCCAATTATGCTTGTGTGTCTTACATTATAATCAAATGTATACAGTAGCTGACTAAGCAGATGAGCTGCAGACTCTGGCATGATAACATATCTAATCAGTTGAGATTTTGAGACGCCAATTGCGTTTACAGCATCAACAGGATCCGCATCCACGGCTTCAATTGATTCGTATTGTAATTTTGTCATAAATCCAATTGTGTACATTATGGTAGCAAGAATTCCTGCAAATGGTCCTAATCCAACCATAATTACAAACAGGATTGCCCAAAGAATCGACGGTAGTGTTCGAATTGCTGCAAGGACTGCACGAATTGGGCCATAAACATACTTGCTGTTCAAGTTTCTTGCAGCAAGCATGCTCAGAGGCAACGAAATCGCACCACCGACTATTGTTCCAATAAATGCCATTTCTATTGTTTCAAACATGGAAACAAACGCGGTTCCAAGCAATTCTGGATCTACTTGGATTGCCTCTTCTACAATTATGCCAAGATTTGGAATGCCCTTTACAAATTCTACAGGATCTGCGCCAACATTATACGACGCAGCTACAACTGCTGCAATTATAATTCCAATAATTAGATTATTTTTTTGATTCATTGATTGTACAGCTCCATAATCTCTTTTTGTGTCATGTTTCCTGTTTGAAAATCAACTATTCTGTCGCCTTCAACCCCAATTTCAAGTATCTTTTGTCCTTCTTTTATTACTGCAACTCTATTTGCATACTCTAATGCAAGTTGCATGTTGTGGTGTACCATGACAGATGTCAGATTAAATGTACGTTGTGCATCTGCAACCAAATTCATAATCTCTCGTGCCGTTACATGATCAAGCTCTGATACTATCTCGTCTGCAAGTAACAGTTCTGGTTTTTGGATTAATGCTCTTGCTATAGTAACTCTTCTTTTTTCTCCGCCACTTAGCATGTATGCTTTTCTTTCAAGCTTGTCTTCTAACCCAACAAGTTTAAGGGTTTTTTCTGCTTCTTTGATTTCATTTTCAGGAAACATTTTAAAAAACGATTTGAGTTTTCCCATTCTAGGTAGTGCGCCAATCAAAACATTGTCAATCACGGTAAGATTTTTGATCAGGCCAAGGCTTTGCGGAATATATCCTATTTTTGCCATTAATGGTTTGAATTTTTTATCATGTATGTCTGGAGTTTGGTAATTGATTTTTACTTGTCCTTTGCTTGGCTGCATCATGCCATTCATCAATTTTAATAATGTAGATTTTCCTGAACCTGACTGACCAACAATTGCATAATTTACTCCATTATCAATTGATAGCGTAACTTCTCTTAGAACATAGTTTTTTGAGTCATATGATGCCCAAACATCATTCATTTGGACTAGGGTTTTTGTTGAAATTTTGGAAATGTTGGTAAATGAATGATTAGTTGAGGAAACTGTCAACAGAGTCATTATAGGGACAGTCTTTTTTATGTGCTCTTCTTCTCTACGAATTTTTTATCAAGGCCAGTTAGTGCGTCAATATAGGTTCCAAAATCACCTATGTGCATTTTTGTTGTAGTTGGTAATAGTGATTCAGCACCATAGATGTTTTTTAGAATCTGATTGTTTTCTTCATAGTTTAGTTTAACCATTGCATCAACAAGCAAATTTTTTGTATCTTCAGACATATCTGAGCTTACCATAAAGACATGTGATGGTACTGGGCCAATTTTTTCAACGATTCTAAGTTTTGATTGATCTGCCGGCTCTAGATATTGTTGTGGAGCAATATCAGAACCAAACGCTATGTCAACATTATTATTTAGTAATAACTCAAGTGCTGCTTTGTATCCTCCAGCAAATGTATAGCTCTTAAATGAATTGGCAAGTGCTGCTTCAAGTGCAACGATATCATCACCATTTATTTTGATCTTGCCTTCTGTAACCAGTGTTCCCATTGGCCTGACAAATCCTGAGGAACCAGTAATGCTAGTAAACGCAACTCTTTTGCCCAACGTATCTTCTAATGTTTTAATTGATGTGTTATCTGCTCTTGCCCAAACTGTTGCTTGATAGCTTACCTGACCTTTTACCACTTCAGCTAACACTGCCTCTGCACCAGTCATCTTATGGGCAATCCATGCAGGTCCTGTATCCATAAATGCTGCATCAATGTGTCCAAACCTCATACCTTCAACTAGAATTTCATAATCTGTTGGAATGACTACTTCAACATCTATGCCTAATTCTTTTTCAAGATATTTTTCAAGTTCGGTTGCTTTTGGTGAAAGCTCTTCTGCCTTTTCTGTTGGAATAAAACCGATAGTTAATTTTTCAACATCTGGTGAAACCAATGAATTTTTTGTAACCTTGATCGTGCCAGAGTTTATCAAAAATTCCATAGCATTTACAAATTCATTATCTGAAATTTTATTTGAAGACCAAAAACCAGCTACTCCTTTTATCCAACTTGGAAGAGGCTGTTTTTCTGCAGAAACAACAAGTGGCAAAAATACCACGCTAATAGTCAGCAATACTGCAAATGTTGTTATAGCAAGCGTTGATTTTTTCAATCTAAACGTTTAGGAATAGCTAATTCTATTTAAACCGAATTTTCATTCTAAAGTTTCATTCTACAAATGTAGAATTAGTTTTTGATACGTTTTCGTTTGGATAAAGTTCCAATACGGGTTCAGTATCTTTTATCAAAATGTTCACTTGAGCGATTCTACTTTTGTACATCTTGATCTTTTTGCCACCAGAAAAAATGAATTTGTTAACCTCAATCAATGCCAGCTCTTCTAGTTGTGAAAGTGTTTTGTATACTGTTGATTGGGATATGCTAAGCTCCTCGGAGATCTTTGTCGCATCTTTTGCCTCATCTTTGATGGCAAATAATACTGCTCTTGTGCAAACATTTGTTAGCGATTCAATGATTTTCTGAGTTACATCAAATTCACTTAGCTGGATTATGTTTGTCTTTGACATCAAAATCACATCCGATTAATTTGGCGCCAAGTTGAGCATGGGCTCTGGTTTTTTTATGCTGATATCAGCCTTACTTATTCTGCTACGATAAACTTTGAATCTACGTCCCTTATCAGAAATCAACCATCGTTCTACTTCAACAAGTGTTAATTCTTCAAGATCAGTTAGTTTTTTGTACACAGAACTAAGTGGAATTTTATATTTTTCTGCAATCTCTGTGGCAGTTCTTCCTTTTTTTATTATTGAAAACACAATTGTTCTTGATTCTGCATCAGCTAGTGACTCAATTACTCGTTGTGTAATATCGTATTTTTTTAATTGAGGAAGTGTCAGTCGTCGTCCCATTTTGCTACCATCTAGTTTCTTTGTTATTTAAATAATACTGAGACGTTCTCATTCTATATTACGAGAATGAGAAAATTTTAAAAGCTAGCTAATTTTGGTTTCCAGTTTTTTATCTAGGTTGTATTTTTGCCATAACATTCCAAGAATTATGGCGTTTGCTATCCAAAATATTGTCACTGCAACAAATGACGTGTACCTAAATCCATTGATCAGTTCCATTGGAGCTGTAATTTCATCTGGATTTGGCGGCATTAGAGCAAAAATGACTGTAATGTACACGGTATAGCCTGCAAATGCCAGAATCTTCTTTTTACCTAGTAATTTTTTGTAAACTTTGTAAAATCCTAGTGCTCCAAAGCCAGACAGTGCAATAAATCCCAAATACATTGCACTACGCAGCACAATTGTTTCTGGATCTCCAACTGTTGGAGGATTTGCAGGGTATTTTAAGAACGGAATTAGAAATAGTATAGCCCACATAATTGATGCCAAAGTGAGTGTTTTCTTTACACTGTGGCCTGAAGGTAAAGCATTTCTTGAATAAGCAAAAACAATTCCAAATAATGCTCCAATTGATGTTCCAAGTATTGTACCAGCTAATACTTGGCCGCCTTTTTGCCATGTTCTATACGCATCATATTCTATCCAAAATGATGGCGTGTCTTGTGCTTCTCCTGATGCAAACATATTTTGATTTTCGATTTCTATTGCGCTATCAAGAAACGGTTCTACCAAAACAAGATTAGTTAGGCCGTGAATTATTCCTGCTGAAAACCCAGATAACAAAACTAGTGCAAGAAATAACGAGGTGTTCATAGAAAATTACGTCCTAGTGGCAAGGAAAGCCTGCAGCGTGTCTCATATCGTGGGTAAGTTCATGAATGAGCATTTCATCAAATGCTTTTTCTCCCATAACAATACTCAAAATATGTCCATGATCATAGCCTACGACAAATAATCCGACTGCAAAAATTGCAGCTAGTATTGCAACAGCAAGTATTGGAACACCAGACTTTGAAATCGAGATCTGTTTTGAATAAGACATTAAAACGTACTTTGTGTATGTGTATTTAAGTTCTTGGACAATTTATCCAATTTATATATAATTTATCAGAATCTGATCGTAAACAGATCGCATTTGTCATTTGTAAAAAATTTTAAAAACCAAACATTTTACAATCCAAGAAATTTCAAAAATACATGAAGAATTACTGTCTTCTTGCTATTCCTGTAGTAATAGGAATAATTGCAGGATTTTATCTGTATAACATATCTTCTGAATCGCAGACTTCTGAAGAAACCAAGATAACGCCAAGTGCATTAATTGAAAACGGGTCACCCATTTTAGGCCACGAGTCTGCACCCATAACAATTGTTGAGTGGGGCGATTATCAATGTACATTTTGCTACAAGTTTCATCATTCAAGTTTTGAGGTAATTGATTCAGAGTATATCAAAACAGGCAAAGTAAAGATGGTTTTCAAGGATTTTCCACTAAATGGCCCTGACTCTGTTTTTGCAGCCGAAGCAGCCTATTGTGCAGAAGATCAAGGCAAGTTTTGGGAGTATCATGATGTGATTTATGATAATTGGGCTGGCGAGAGAACAGGATGGATTACAAGCGATTCATTAAATGGTTTTGCCGAGTCTGTTGGTCTAGATCTTCAGAAATTTAACTCATGCTTGGTTGAACACAAGTACCAAAATAGAGTATTAGAGTTAGAAAGATTTGCAAATGAAATTGGAGTCAGAGCAACACCTACGTTTTTGATTTTTGATGACAAAAAAGTAATCAAGATTGAAGGAAACCAACCAATTGATGTGTTTAGAAGAGCAATTGAGGAATTTTAACCAAAATTAATATTCAAATATTTAAAATGAAGTAAAATGGGAAAAATCGCAATTCAAAAACAAGATTCCGTCAAACTATACAAAATAAGAAAAACACTAGAGGAATTATCACAAAAATCAGGCAGAGGTACAGAGCTAGTTAGCCTCTACATTCCACGAGGAAAACAACTACATGAAGTAATCAATAATTTGCGAGAAGAGCAAGGAACTGCAGATAACATAAAGTCAGATCTTACCAGAACTCATGTAGTCGACTCGTTATCGCGTGTCATCCAACGATTAAAGCTTTACAAAGATACTCCTGAACGAGGTTTAGTAATCTTCTGTGGTGCATTACCTCCAGAAGGTGGAGGACCCATCGGCAGCGAAGTTATAAAATTATACGAAATTGACCCGCCAAAAGAGCTAACGACATTTCTGTATAGATGCGATGATCATTTCCACGTTGATATTCTAAAAGATATGTTAAAGGATGATAATCTAATTGGATTTTTGGCAATTGATACAAAAGATACTGGATGGGGACTATTACATGGAGATAAAATCGAAGTGTTAGGTGAAACAGGTTCTGGAGTTGCAGGAAAACACAGACAGGGAGGCCAGTCTGCAAAAAGATTCCAAAAACTAAGAGAGATGGAATTGACTTATTATTTTAACAGGGTTGCAGAAACAACAAAAGAATATTTTATTGATATTTACCCAGTAAAAGGACTAATCGTTTCAGGACCAGGACCTACAAAAGAGGATTTTCTCAAAGACAATTATCTTGACTATAGGCTACAAGAGATGGTCATAGCAACAATTGATTCGTCATATTCTGGCTCTGAAGGAATCCGTGAGGCCTTTACAAAAGCAGGTGAGATTTTATCAGATTTTAGAATGGTCGAAGAAAAAAAACTAGTTGATGATTTGTTTAGACACATTAATTCACGTACAGGACTTGGCACCTATGGACTAAAAGAAGTCATAAGACTATTGCAAAATAATGTAGTTCAGACACTGATTATTACTGATGATACAAACCTTTACCGATTAGAAGTCAAGTGTAAGCGATGCCAAAATGTTCAAGAAATGATAGTTGAGCGGCCTCAGCTAATTTCAAAAAAAACAGAGTTGTTAAACTCACCTTGTCCAAACTGCAAGAGCATGGATTCTGAAGCAACAGAACAAGACATTGTCGATTATTTGGAATTAATTGCAGCTAAAACGGGTGCAAAAATCGAAGTGATATCAGGAAAAGCAGAACATGGCGCCATGCTTTCAAGTCTCGGCAAAATAGCAGCTATTTTACGATATAACCCAAATCAATAACACATACGAATTTGCTTGGCAAGTTCGCTCAGTTCTTCATCCGTTGCAATGCCTCTTTTTGTCCAAATTGTACCCTTTCTTTCGTATCTTGGTATGATATGAACATGAACATGAGGAATGATCTGTTTTGCAGCACGCCCATTATTTTGGCCTAGACTAAACGCATCTGCATTTGTTGCCTTTAGAATAGCTTTTGCAATTTTTGGAATCTTTGAAAATAGATCTCCAACATCGGCTTCTGACATGTCAACAATTCTTTCATAATGTTTTCGTGGCATTACTAATGCATGCCCAACATCAATTGGGTATTTGTCTAAAAGTGCAACGTAATTTTCATCTTCATAAATAAAGTAACCTGATTTTTTTCCTGCCAATATGTCACAAAAAATACAATTCAATCTAAGAGTTCAATTTTAATATTTTATTTATTATTATGGTATCGATTGAGTTAATTAGGGTACATATTGAATTTTTTCAGCCATGGGAAAAAAAGCAAGAGAGAACAAAGGTGAAAGAGAAAGTTTTGCAGCAAAACGTTCAAAAGAAAAACGAAGAAACACACTCATTGCCATAGGCGTACTTGCAGGCGTTGCTGCAATTGTAGGATATTCAGCTTACAATTTTGCCAATATGGGAGGAAGTGGACCTGGCGCACCTGAAGGTGCAGGAATGTTAGGAGATGAGCATGAACATGCATCACTTCTAGTACGAATATTTGGTGACAAGTTCGATTTTTCGGTTCCAGCATATCAGATAAAGAGTAGTTGGATACACTTTGAAGGACAAGATGGAAATACAGTACACAGACATGCCTCTGGCGTAACACTAGGATACTTGTTTGATACGTTGGGAATATCACTAACAGACAAGTGTTTTGTGTTTCCTGATGGAAGAGAGTTTTGTACAAATGACGAATACTCGTTAAAGTTTTATCTAAACCACAACCAGATCCCAGACATACGAAATTATGTTCTACAAGAAGATGACAGAATTCTAGTTTCATATGGAAGTGAAACACCAGAACAAATTGAAGCACAGCTTATTGAGCTTGATTCGCAACAGATTCTAAAATAATCTAACACGTAAAGAAACTCTAAATTATAGCCAACTAAAATCAATGTTGCATAATATTGGAAATCTCTAGCAGAAATGTAGTAGAAGGAACTGCTCGTGCCCCCCATCGAGCAATGTACAAGGCTATGGGCCTGACAGATGATGATCTAAACAAACCATTCATAGGCGTATGCCACACTGGGAACGAGGCAACTCCATGTAACATTCACTTGGGAAGATTAGCACAAAAAGCAAAAGAAGGAGTAAGTGCTACAGGTGCAACCCCAAGAGAGTTTAGTACCATAGCTGTAAGCGATGGGATAGCTATGGGCCACGAAGGAATGAAATCGTCGTTAGTTAGCCGAGAAGTTATTGCAGATTCTATTGAGCTTATGGTGCGGGCCCATCAATATGATGGCATTGTTGGAATAGCTGGATGTGACAAAAGCTTGCCTGGTACAATGATGGCAATGGCAAGATTGAATCTACCTTCAGTTTTTGTTTATGGTGGAACTATACTCCCAGGAATGCTTGATGGGAAGGCATTAACTGTACAGGATGTTTATGAGGCAGTTGGCGCATATGATGCAGGGCAACTAACGCTTGAAGCCCTAAAAAATATTGAAAACTATGCTTGCCCAAGTGCCGGCTCATGCGGTGGAATGTTTACTGCAAATACGATGGCATCAATTAGCGAGGCACTAGGAATTGCATTGCCAGGAAGTGCTAGTCCTCCAGCAGAAGACATGAGACGAGAAAAAATGTGTTATGATACTGGAGTAGCAGCTGCTAAACTAATAGAGTGGAACATAAAACCAAGAGATATTCTAACGTTTGAAGCATTTGAAAACGCAATAACAATGTTAAATGCCATTGGAGGTTCTACAAATGCAATTTTACATTTACTTGCAATATCAAATGAAGCTGGCATCAAATTAACCTACGATGATTTTGAAAGAATCAGGAAACGAACTCCACATCTTGCAGATATGAAACCTGGTGGAGGATATGTCATGCTTGACCTTGATAAAATCGGCGGAATACCACTAATGTTAAAAATGTTGATGAAAAAAAATGTGATCAACGGAAATGCATTAACTGTAACAGGAAAAACTCTAAAAGAAAATATTGATTCAATGCAAATCCAGACGCCTGATAATCAAAAAATTGTCAGATCAATAGATTCGCCACTACATAACGTTGGTACTGCAGTAATTTTACATGGCTCACTTGCACCAGATGGTGCTGTAGTAAAAATTGCTGGTGTAAAAATGACAAAATTTGCTGGTAAAGCCAAAGTGTTTGATAGAGAAGAATATGCTTTTGATGCTGTCGCAAAAGGGCAAATTGAGGAAGGCTATGTTGTAGTGATTCGTTATGAAGGACCAAAGGGAGGACCCGGTATGCGAGAGATGCTAGCTGTTACTGCAGCACTTGTAGGACAAGGACTAGGAAACAAGGTAGCACTCGTTACTGATGGAAGATTTTCTGGAGCAACAAGAGGTTTAATGATTGGACATGTTGCTCCTGAGGCTTTTGTTGGAGGAAACATTGCACTTGTGAAAGATAATGATGAAATAAGAATTGATGTAGAAAAAAACACTATTGATTTGATGGTATCAGATGAGGAGCTTGCAACTCGTAGAAAAAAATGGATACAGCCAAAACCAAACTATATTAGTGGAGCCTTGGCAAAATATGCCTCACTAGTAGGTTCTGCAGCTCAAGGTGCCATAACAAAGCCTCTTTAGTATTAGTTTTTTGACTTTGGATAATGAAAATCGCAGAAAAATAGAGTCCCAGAACGAATAGATTTTGCAGTCAAGCTAAATCCTTCCTCAAGTCCTTTTCCACATACATTACAATTTGTCTGCATGGCAGATGTTTTCAACTGTGGTTTTTCAATCCCAAAACCTAGATCACTGTAAAGTCGCGACCTTTTTCTTACTGCAATCTGCTGGCTCATGATTATAGATCGGCCTCATTGCTTATAAAGGTACCGTACCTTACTGTAATTGATAGTCAAGATTTGAACATAAAACGTCATTTCAACTGTTTCAAAATTTTAAATATGGTACATAATTCCTGTTCTGACATGGGTGGCCCCATTTGGACTATCAAATCCTAAAGTAATACCCCTAGAGGTAACTGGCACTCAATTTGAGATATATAATAAAATTTCTCGAAATTATTTGTATTCGTTTCTTTTTGAGTCATTAACTGGACCTGAGGAGCTTGCCGAGACTTCGATCATTGGGTTTGACCCATCAATTATCATAAAAGGCTATCATGATAAAGTTACAATCGAATCAAAAGACGGCAAAATAGAAACAATTCAAACCAATGATCCGTTAAAAATTCTAAAGCAAAAGATGGGAACAATTTCAGAACAGTCTTACCGTTATCTTGGTGGCGCAGTTGGAGTCATTAATTATGATGCAATAAGACTATGGGAAAAAATCCCACAGTCTCATAAGGTTGATGAGCCATTAATGGAGTTTGGAATATACACTGATGGTATCTTGTATGATAATAAGGAAAAAAAGTATCTCTACTTTTATTACGATAAAAACAGAGTTGAACAAATCAAGATCTCAGATACATCATTTGAACAATTCAAGATCTCAGACATTAAGGTAAATCTTGACAGCAAAAGTTTTACTGATATAGTCAACAAGACAAAAAAATACATTTATGATGGCGATATATTCCAAGGCGTATTATCAAGACGATTTAGCTTTGAAGCATCAGGTGATTATCTCAAAGTTTACAAGCTGTTACGATCACTAAACCCATCGCCATATCTATATCATATAAAAATGAAAAACAGAGTGATTATTGGTTCTAGTCCTGAAATGTTAATTCGAGTTACAGGAGACATTGTAGAGACATTTCCAATTGCCGGTACAAGAAAAATAACCAATGATGAATCAAAAAATGAACAGCTAAGGCAAGAACTACTTCATGATGAAAAAGAAATTGCCGAGCACACAATGCTTGTAGACCTTGGAAGAAATGATATTGGTCGTGTCTGCAAAGCTGGTTCTGTATACGTAAAAGAGCTTATGGAAGTCAAGCGGTTTAGTCATGTACAACATATGGTAACTCATGTTATAGGTAAATTAGATACAAAATTTGACATGTTTGATGCATTTAAGGCTGTTTTTCCGGCAGGAACAGTATCTGGAGCACCAAAGGTAAGGGCAATGGAGATAATTGATGAGCTAGAACCAGAATCAAGAGGATCATATGCAGGAGCAGTTGGCTATTTTTCGTTTAATGGGTGCTGTGATTTTGCAATTGCGATAAGAAGCATATTTTTTGATGGCAACAAAGGCTTTGTTCAAACAGGTGCAGGGATTGTAACTGATTCTGTTGCCGAAAATGAGATTAAAGAGACAGAACACAAAGCAGAAGCCATGTTAACTGCGTTAAAGGAGGCTGTAAAATGAAATTTTTAATACTTGATAATTACGATTCGTTTGTTTACAACATTGCACAAATACTAGGTGAGTTAGGTGTAGAATGCGACGTCTTTAGAAATGACAAGATTACGCTAGAACAAATTCAAAAAAATAACTATGATGCGATAATAATTTCTCCAGGTCCTGGAAATCCTAAAAATAAAAAATATTTTGGAATATGTTCAGATGTAATTACAAAGATTGGTCTAACAAAGCCAATACTTGGCATTTGCCTTGGACATCAAGGGATCATAAGCTGTTTTGGTGGCAAAGTTGTAAATGCAGGAAATGTACGACATGGTAAAACGAGTCCAATAAAACACTTTGATGATTCAATTTTTGAAGGAGTAAAAAATCCATTTCGTGCTACTAGATATCATTCATTGGTTGGTGACAAGACGATAATCCCTGATTCGCTAAAAATCACTGCAGTGGCAGAAGATGATGGTGAAATAATGGCAGTCAGACATAAAGATCACCCAATTGTAGGAGTACAATTTCATCCAGAGTCGATTATGACAGTGGAAGGCAAAAAAATACTACGCAACTTTTTGAAGATGATACAAAAATGATTACAGAAATAATTACAAAATTGCAAAAGAATTCCAATCTGTCATATGAAGAAATGTCAAAGGCGATGAATGAAATTCTTGCTGGAAAAATTTCAGACGATGAAACTGCAAGTTATCTAAAAAATCTCACGGCAAAAGGCGAAACCGATGACGAATTGCTTGCAATGCTGGATATTATGCAAAAATTTGCAACCAACATAGCTCCAAAATGTAAAACTAAACTTATTGATGTGTGCGGTACTGGTGGCGATAATATGATGACATTTAACGTATCTACAGCGGCTGCATTTGTGGTTGCCGCTTCTGGCGGAGCCGTGGCAAAGCATGGGAATCGTGCAGTATCAAGTGTGTGTGGAAGTGCTGATATCTTTGAGTATTTTGGCTATGATCTAAATGCATCTCCTGAAAGAATAACCCAGATTATAGAAAAATTTGGGATTGGTTTTATGTTTGCACAAAAGTTCCATCCTGCAATGAAAAATGTATCCAAAGCAAGAAAAATGATTGGCACAAGAACTGCATTTAATCTGCTTGGTCCACTATGTAATCCAGCAAATGTAAAAAATCAATTAATTGGCGTTTTTTCTGAAGATTTTGTTGAACGAATCCCAAATCTGTTAAAGAAGAGAAATTCAGAGACAATAATGTCTGTAAGATCAAAAGATGGGTTAGATGAACTATCTACAACATCAAAAAATTATGTATGTTTATTACAAAACAAAAAAATTCAAACATTTATCTTAGATCCACAGGAAGTTGGCCTTCAAAAATCTGAAATTAAACAACTTCAGGTAACATCAAAAGAAAATGCAATTGATGCTTTTGTATCAGTTCTAAATGGTTCTGCAAATAAAGCAATGATAGAAACCACTGCGCTTAATGCAGCTGGTGGTTTGATTGTCGCAAATATAGCTGATAATTTTTCAGCTGCAGTAAATATTGCACTAGACACACTACAAAGTGACAAGGCATACAAACTATTCAAAGAATTTGTCTCATTTTGTGGCAACAAAGGCATGTTAAAGGAGTTAGAAACATCATGAAGAATATATTACAAAAGCTGATTCAAAATTCTCAAAAGGCAATTGATGAAGGAGTTTATGAAATTAACGAAAAATTACAAAAATCACAAATGGACTTACTTGCTCTTATAAAAAATAACAAGCATGCACCAATAATTACTGAAGTAAAGTTTTCGTCTCCATCATTAGGAAAAATTCGTACCGTATCAGATCCAATTACTATAGCACATTCCATGATTAAAGGTGGTGCGATTGGTTTGTCAGTTCTTACCCAACCATATCTATTTGATGGTTCACCAGAATTTTTTATCAAGATACGTCAAAATGTGAATGTACCACTACTAATGAAGGATGTTATAATAGATAGGATCCAAATAGATGCTGCTCAAAAACTAGGTGCAGATTATATTTTGTTTATAGAATCGATTTTTGATAAAAAGTATCTAAAGGAAATTGATGAGTATGTAGATTATGCCCACAAAAAAAATCTCAAAGTTCTAATTGAGTCACACACAAAAACTGAGTTTGAAAACTCACTTAGAACAAATGCAGAGCTGATTGGTATCAATAACCGAAATCTCGATACTCTTGAAATAGACATAAAAACTACTGAGATTATTCTTGATGGGTTTGATAAATCAAGAATAATTTTATCAGAAAGTGGCATAGAAGCTCCTAAAGATGTACAATTTTTACATGATTGTGGCGCAAGTGCCTTTCTTGTAGGTTCAAGCATAATGAAAAGCGATAATATCGAAGCGTTTGTGAGTCAGTTGGTGAATTCCATATGAAGACGATACTTCCAAAAAATGGCAGATTTGGAGAATTTGGTGGCAAATATGTACCTGAAACCCTAGTTCCAGCAATTGAAGAATTAGAAGAAAATTATCTTAAATTCAAAAATGATACGAATTTCAAAAAAGAACTAGATTATTATCTTAAAAACTATGCTGGAAGGCCAACGCCACTCTACTTTGCAGAAAACCTAACAAAAAAAATCGGGGGTGCAAAAATCTATCTAAAAAGAGAGGATCTTCTTCATGGAGGGGCACACAAGATCAACAACACACTTGGTCAGGCACTTCTTGCAAAAAAGATGAAAAAAAAGCGAGTTATTGCAGAAACAGGTGCAGGTCAACATGGCGTGGCAACAGCTATGGCATGTTCATGTCTTGGCATAAAGTCAGAAGTCTATATGGGATACAAGGACACAATCAGGCAAAAGCTAAATGTTTTTAGAATAAATCTTTTAGGATCAAAGATTCATCCAGTAAAATCAGGTTCTCAAACTCTCAAAGACGCAATAAATGAAGCAATACGAGACTGGATTACAAATGTAGAAACAACATACTATCTACTAGGTTCTGCAGTAGGCCCACACCCATATCCTATGATGGTTCGAGACTTTCAGTCCGTAATTGGTCAAGAAATAAAAAAACAGATGAAACAAATCGCAAAAAAAATGCCTGATGCTGTAATTGCGTGTGTTGGGGGAGGATCTAATGCAATTGGTACATTTTATCCAATGTTAGATGATGATGTAGAAATGATAGGAGTAGAGGCTGCAGGACATGGTCTTAAGACAGATTATCATTCTGCAACACTAAACGTAGGCAGTAAAGGAGTTTTACATGGCATGATGACATATTTGCTACAAGACCAAGAAGGTCAGATTAAGGAAACGCACAGTATTTCAGCTGGACTTGATTATCCAGGGGTAGGACCAGAACATTCGTATCTCAAGGATACCAAGCGTGTAAAATATCGTAGCGCTACAGATGATGAGGTAATTGATGCATTTTTGCTACTTACACAAAGTGAGGGAATAATCCCTGCCCTAGAATCAGCACATGCTATAGCAGAGGCAATAAAAATTGCAAAAACTAGATCAAAATCAGAATCACTTGTAGTGACTTTATCTGGGCGTGGAGACAAGGATGTCGAAGTAGTCGAAGAATATCTAAAGAAAAATGTCAAGAATTCAAGATAAATTCAAGGAACTTTTCTCCAAAAATGAAAAGGTGCTGATTGGATACCTAATGACAGGATATCCGAACGAAAAAGATACGATTTCAGCTATTCGTGGTTTGATTAAAGGTGGAGCTGATATAATTGAGCTTGGTTTTCCATTTTCCGATCCGCTAGCAGATGGTCCAGTAATACAAAATGCTAGTACAATATCACTGATCAAAGGCACAAAGCTTGACAAATTTTTTAAAATTTTAAAACAAATTAGACATGAAACAAAAATTCCTCTAGTGCTAATGACATACACTAACATTTTGTATAGTCAAGGTTATGCCAAGTTTCTTGCAAAGGTAAAAAGCTTAGGAATTGATGGAGTTATACTTCCCGACATGTCAATTGAAGAATCAGGTGAATATATTAAAGCTGCAAGAAAAAATCACATCGATACAATATTTCTTGTATCTCCAAATACAAGTAAAAAGCGAATTAAAAAAATTGCAAAGACAACAACAGGCTTTTTGTATCTTGTTTCAATGTATGGAACTACTGGCATGCAGGGAAAAATCCAAAAATATACAGTTAATGCAGTTAAAAACACAAAAAAAATTGTGGGTGGAAAAATTCCTGTAGGAGTGGGTTTTGGAGTATCGTCTGCTAGCGATGTCAAGCGTTTTGTGTCGTTAGATGCAGATGCAGTAATAGTAGGAAGTGCATTTTTGAGGCTTATTGAAAATACCAGATCTAATAAAATAGAATCAAGACTTGCTTCCTTTACTAGGAAACTAAAGCAGGCAACAAAATCATAAATCCCAAATTATAGATCTTTTGGAAAACGATTAAAAACAGGATTCTTCATACCCATATGTGCAGACAAAATTTATTTTCATAACAGGTGGTGTTATGTCTGGCCTTGGCAAAGGCGTAGTTTCATCTTCTATTGCAAAGCTATTACAATTATCTAACCAAAAAGTTTCATGTGTCAAAATTGATCCATATCTAAACTACGACGCAGGAACGATGAATCCAATAGCGCATGGTGAAGTGTTTGTAACCGAAGATGGAGGTGAATGTGACATGGATATAGGAAACTATGAGCGATTCCTAAACCAAAACATACCTAAATCACACAATATTACAACTGCTCAGATATACTCTAGTGTAATAGAAGCTGAAAGAAAAGGCGAATATCTTGGCGCATGTGTGCAGATAATCCCTCATGTAACTGATGCCATCAAAAATCGCATACGTAAAATCGCAAAAGATGAAAATCTAGACATACTTGTAGTAGAATGTGGCGGGACAGTAGGAGATATTGAAAGCCTTCCATTCCTTGAAGCATTAAGACAAATGCGTGTAGAAGATGGGCCTCAAAACGTCCTTTTTGTACATGTTACACTTGCACCATCACTTGATGTTGTTGGCGAACAAAAAACAAAACCAACACAACATAGTGTTCAAGAATTACGAAGAATAGGTATTCAGCCAGACATGCTTGCTGTAAGGTGTATATCTCCACTGCAAGAAATTGCCAAGAAAAAAATTGCATTGTTTTCAAATGTTTCTGTAAATGATGTATTTTCATGCCATGATGTTCAATCAATTTTCATGGTTCCACAAATATTGTATGATCAAGGAATAGTTGATCTTATCTTTAAAAAATTTGCAAAGGTGGGACTAGTAAATGCATCTGCTAATTGGGATAAATGGAATTTGATTGTAGAGTCACTACATAATGCAGATAATAAGATAAACATAGCAATGGTTGGAAAATATGTTACCTTAGCAGATAGCTATGTAAGCGTAAATCATGCACTAATTCATGCAGGAGCAAAGATTGGAAAGACAGTTGCAATTGAATGGATAGACTCTGAAACATTGAATGGAAACATTGAGAGGCTGACAGAGTTTGATGGTATTTTAGTTCCAGGCGGGTTTGGAATCCGTGGTTCTGAAGGAATAATTAAAACGGCAAATTTTGCATGTGAAAAAAATATTCCGTATCTTGGAATATGTTTTGGATTTCAGCTTGCAGCTGTTGCGTTTGGAAGATATACTTGTAAGTTTGATGATGCAAATTCTACTGAAATTGCACCAATTACAAAACATCCAATAGTTGATTTGCTCCCAGAACAAAAAAGCGTATCAAATATGGGAGGATCACTAAGGCTTGGTGCAAATCAAATTAATGTTAAAGAAAACTCCCTTGCACACAAAATCTACAAATCAAATCTAATTACAAAAAGACACAGACATAGATATGAAATCAATAAAGAATATCTAGATGAATTAACAAAAAAAGGGATGATCTTTTCTGCTGAAAGTGATAATGGTAAAAGGATGGAAATTTTAGAGATTCCTTCGCATAGGTTTTATCTTGGAGTGCAATTTCATCCCGAATTTAGTAGTAGGCCTGGCTTTCCTGAAGCATCATTTGAAGCATTTGTAAGGGCAGCGTCTGGCAGTTAGCTTAGCTTTGCAATCTCGTAAATTTTTTGCCTTGCATCGCGCATAGAGATCTTTCTTTTCACATAGCCTTTTTCGAGCAGATGGCTAAGTGCAAGGCGTACTGTTCTATCTGGCAACAACGTCTTTGTTGCTAATTCCTTTTGTGTCATTGCACCCTCATATTCTAAAATTTTTAATAATAATTTTGAGCTTGGTGGCATGTTAAGTAATTCTTCTGCTAGTTTGACTTTTTTTGCAAGTGCAGAAACCGCTGTAGAATCTTTTTTCATTCGTATTATGTGTGCAGATGGAATAAATTTTGTTGCTTCCACGGATTTATTGACGCGTAATCTGTCAATTCCGTCCAAAACTACCTCGCAGTAGATTCTTGCAGAAATGTCATCAATTTCAATTAAACTTGTATTTGATACAACAAGTGGTCTGCGTGTAACATCAAGTGAGTTTACCGATATAATTCCAAATACAGCCGAGTCTTGAAAAATTACAGGTCCTCCAGCAGACATTGAATATGCCGAAGATCCAATTGGTGTTGAAATTATAACTCCGTCACTACTATCATGCCATACTTCTTCACCATTTACACGCAAAATGTGTTCCATCAGCATTGCGCTTTTTGAAGCAAAAACTGCAACGTCGTTTAGTACAGGATATACTGATTTTCCATCAATCTTTACGCTAATTCGTGGTACTTCTTCTATTTTGTAGTCTTGTTTTTTTAATCGATTTACATATGCTGAAAATTCTTTCAAATCAATTTGTGCAAGAAAACCACTTGATTCTGATTCACTTATACCAAATACTGGAATGGTGGAATCAGGATTTTTGTGAAAGTAATTTCTAACGCCTCTATCTCCACCTAAAACTATTATACAATCAATGTCTTTTGGCTTTGATTTTGACGATATGTAAAATGATGTTATACCACGGTCGTCTAGCTCTTTTTTTATCATCTTTGAAGCAGATTCACTTAGACCTACTCCAGCTATGCCAACTTGCATAGTGCAAATACAAGAATATGTACAATAAAAGCCTAAACTTGTTTGAATTTTACAGTATTATAGAAATAAGAGCCATTTGTCTCGATGTCATTTTTTTCTGGGATTTTTTTTAATCCAAACTCTTTTGTGTCAAGTGCTGCCTGAGCTGCACCTCCAGCAAAACATAATGCCCACAGAAAATCATTTTCCTTCAACAAAGTACAACAAAATGTGGTAAAAAAAATGTCGCCAAGCCCTGTTGTATCATATACTTCATTATTTGGCAATATAATAGAGTAGATTCTGTCATTTGCAAGAAGCGAAATTTCTTTTTTGTTTGTAAGAAGAACATGTTTTACTCCTCTTTTTTGTATATTTTTCATATTTTCAACTGTTGAACCATCAGACAATGCTATAATCTCGTCATAGCTTAGCTTGATTGTATTAATTTTTGAAAGAGCGATGTTTGTTTTTTCAAGAAATACTTTTTTTTCAGAATCAACTCTTCGTAAAAATCCTTGCGGATCAAGGAAAATAAAACTACAGTCTTTTTTTAGATTATCAAATGTTAAGGAAGATATTTCATCAAATACAGGGCTAACCAAAAAACCATCTGCCTTTGAATACTCATATTCAATAGGATCACATGTGTTTTCAAGATACATTGTTCTGTCTGATCCAGATAATTTGATTGTAAATCTAGTTGTCAGCTTGTTTGATTGTGTGTTTTTATGTGTTAGTTTATTTTTTGTAAGATATTCATCATGTGGAAAATCAAGACCAAATTTAGTATGAAGATTGACATCAAACTTTAGTTTTCTTGCGGTTAGACCACCATAACATGCAACACCGCCTATTTGTTCTGTTACAATGTCACCAAACTCTATTGTATCAATTGTACAATGTGAGAAAATATCTAGTTTCATCTGTAATTACAAAATTTTCCTTGATTTAGTTTTTTGTCTTTATTTTTTCAAAGCATGATTTGCATAAAATCTGACCTTTGAATACTACTAGTTCTACATTTGAGATCAAGCAGGTATGACACAATCCACGCATATTTTGTGGGATGATAAAGTTGCTTAAATCTTTGGTACAAGAAAATCAGTAAAAAGTAGTTTTTTTGAGTAGCTTTTACTGTATTTTCCAAGTACAACATATTATAAAGAGGGGCTATGTTGTATCCTCATGCCATTAAAACGTGCAAGTAGAGGACGAAAGAAGGGTGGAAAAGGCTCTTCAGACCGCATCCAATGCACAAATTGTGGGGCTACTGTCCCAAGAGACAAGGCAAAAAAAGTAACATCAAGACTGAATCTGGTTGAGCACAGCCTTGCAAAAGAGCTTAGAGCACAAGGAGCATACATTGCATCACCACGTGTACTAAAATGGTACTGTATTTCATGCGCAATTCATTTTGGAATACTAAAGATTAGATCAGAAGCAAGTAGACGAAACCGCGGCAGACTGTACTGATTTAACTAAATCGTTTTGCAGTCACAATAACTCTTTGAATAAATGTAATTGCTGCTATTATTACAACAATTATCACAGCATATTGCATAAAGCTTGCAATACCAATTATTGCAATAACAAGTAGACGTTCAGCTCTCTCTCCTATTCCAATGCCTTGAAGTGTAATTCCAACGGATTCTGCTCTTGCGCGAGTATAGCTGACAAGTAGTGATAGAGTGATTGCCAAAAATACCAAGTATGGCTCTGCATAGTTTCCAATCAAAATACCAAGAAAGATTGCAACCTCAGCAATCTTATCAAATACAGAATCAAGAAAGGCACCTTTTTGTGATGTTGTTTTTGTAAATCTAGCTACTTGCCCATCAACTATATCAAAAAATCCGGAAACTAGAAGAAGTATTCCTCCAATTATCAAAGAGTATTCTAGTTGTAGTCCATAAACTATGGCTACCGCAAAAGCAAATCCAAGACCTATTGCAGACCAGAAATTTGCAGATAATCCTGTCTTTGAAAACCCACGACCAAGTTTTTCAAGGTGAGGTTGAAGTGAGTTTCTTAGGTTGTTTAACATTTGATTCAGCTAATTTTATGATATATAAGAAATAATTGGCAAATGTTCATTTAATATTCATTGCAATAATTGTAGACATTAGCCTTGCAGCAATGGCTCCAGTAGAACCATTATCAAATTCTGGACACAACTCAACAATGTCTGCTGCAACTATGTTTTTGTTTTCTAGTGCACATATCATGTCGTATAGCTCTCTTGATGTTATTCCTACTGCCTCTGGATTGCCAACGCCTGGAGCAAAGGCAGGATCTAATACATCCAAATCTATGCTAACATACATTTTATCAAAAACAGAAACAGCATCCTTGATTAATTTGTGAGCTTTTCCATCTCGAATCTCTCTATCTGTTATACTTTTTACATTATTTTCTTTTTTAAATGCCATCTCTTCTTTTACAAAAGCTCGTGCTCCAACATGAATAATGTTATCAGAGCCTTGTTTTTCGATTATGCGTCTCAAGTACGCAGCATGACTTAGTTTTGTGTTTGAATATTCCTCACGTAAATCGTAATGTGCGTCAAATACTATGTATCCTGTATTCTTTGGAAAGCATGGGTACGTACCTAATGTTATTAGATGCTCACCACCCAAAATAATTAGTTGCTTGTTTTTTGAAATAAGCTCTGTTGTTATTTTTGAAACCATGTCTAGCATTTGTGTTGCAACTACGGTATGTGATGTATTTCCCAAATCTTGAATGTTGACTGATTCTAGATCAACGTTGAATTGTGGCATAAAAATTTCAATATTGTTAAATGAGCTTCGTATTGCATCGGGACCAAACCGTGTACCTGGTCTAAACGAGTGTGTAGAATCAAACGGTATTCCATATACTATTACAGAAGCCTCTCCTCCTTCAGTTGGGCTAGTAATTAACGGATTTTTGTTTAGGTATAGATCAAGATAGCTCATCTTCAACACCGCTATACCATGATTTGTGGTCTTTCAGACACATGTCTTGGAAAATTGAGATGTGAAAATGGTTTTCCCTTAATCTGCTTTTGAATTTCTAAAACAAAATCATCCATTGATATTTCCTTTACCGCACCTGATTCCCTATCTCTAACATTGAGATTCTTAGAGCTTATCTCCTTTTCGCCAATGACTAGAATATATCGTATCCATTCAGTTTCTGCGTCTCGTATTCTTTTTCCAATGCTTTCGTTTCTATCGTCAATGTCAGTGCGAATACTTTTGCTACCTATATTGTCTGCGAGTTTTTCACAATATTCAAGAAATTCCGGATTTAAGGGAATTATTCGAACCTGTGTTGGTGCAAGCCACAATGGAAGGTGGGGTTTTCGTCCTTCTCTAGAATCTTTTGCAGCCTTTTCAAGTAGTGCGTAAATTACTCGCTCAATGGCACCGCTTGGTGAATTGTGTAAAATTATTGGAAACTGAGGTTTGTTTTGCTCATCTACAAAGGTAATGTTGTATCTTTGTGCGTTTTCTACATCGATCTGATCAGTTGATAGTGCTGATGCCTTTCCTAGATTATCAATAAAGTTAAACTCCCATTTTAAGACAAAATAAAAGAATTTTTCTTTCCACATCTCAACAAGTACTGGTTTTCCAATTTTTTTGACTGTTTCTTCAATCAGTGATTTATTGTCATTGTAAAAATCTTCGGTAAATCGTATTGCCATCTCATAGTCAGATTCTTCAAGGCCTAATCCATGTATTACATTACGTGACAAGTCAAATCGCTTTCTAAATTCCTCAACTGCCTGCTTCATATCTGTGCAAAATGCATGGCAGTCAGGCATTGTAAATGCCCTTAGTCTTCGAAGGCCTACTAGCTCCCCTGATTGTTCTCGTCTAAAGCTGTAACGAGTAAGTTCATAGAGCTTTAGCGGCATGGTCTTGTATGACAGTTGAAAGTCTGTTGCCATAAGAAATTGACCAAAGCATGCAGCAAATCTCAAAATGAGATGCTTTCCTTCGGAGTTTATGCTGTATTGTCTTGCAGGAAATCTGTTAAAATAACTCTCAAGACTTGGATGATGCGAGTCATACATTATAGGGGTCTCTACTTCAAGTCCACCATACTCGTGAATTTTCTCATTTACGTAACGCTCGATTAATGATTTGATTAGCCTACCATTTGGATAAAATCTCATATTGCCTGAATCTGATGCAGGCTCATAATCTGCAATTGCCATTTTTTTCATAAGTTTTACATGTGGCGGAGGCTCATCGACAGATCTTTTTTTTGCAGATTCATATTTTGCTAAAACTTCTAAATTCTTGTGTGTTGAAAAATTAAAGCTGCCAATATCATGCATTTTGCCATCAGGAGTCATTATATGCCAAAATGACTTTATTTTTGATTCAGTTTTTAGTGCAGTTGACGAATCATCAATACTTTCTTTTGTAATCACTTTAGAGTTTTCAGCCAGAGGATGGCCCTTGACTTGCAATTTGTAGGATTTTGTCCACCCAAATGGTGCGCGATAAACTTCTAGATCAGATGCTAGAGATTCCATCTCTTTTAAGATAGAAAGTGCAGCACTAGGAGATGCAAGAGTTGAGCTTAGATGGGCGTATGGATATAAAAGAAGTTTTTGACAGCCAATTTTTTTCATCAAGTCTTTAATTTGCAGAATGGCGTTTGTTGCCACTGTTTTATCGTCGCCTTCTTCAATTGCAACAAATGCAACTACGATTTCTTCAAATTGTTTTGGTTTAGGATCAATGTCTTCTGCTAAGGAAATCTCTTTTTTTGTTGGACTGTATTCTATATTGTCACAGTGTAATTGTAAAATCCGCATATTTTGTCACTGAGTATGTAATTGAATTAAATGTATTGACAAAATATCTGCTTGATGAGGAGTATCTGATAGATATTTTGATAACGTTTTTCATCAGAAAATGTCAGAAGCTGCTCAAACAGGGGCTGCTAAAATCATACGTGACTTATCAGAACGACATTCCGTTTCTGCGTGGAAAACTACTCCTAAAACAACAGATCATAAATTCTGCGCAGCATAAACCCGTCTTTTCGTGTGAATATGATGAGTTGGAATACAATAATCTGGAAAATCAGATACTTTTGTACTGCCTACGATCAAGCTATCGCCTTACACAAACTGATTCACTGAGGAAAGAGACTAGAAAACTGATTAGCCAATTTGTAGGCTTTGTAGACGATAGGAGATTGTGCATATTCCAGCCTGCTCAGTCACTATGTTATCAATACGTCTGCACAGGATGTTAATGACTTGTAGATTTAATTAACAGATACAGATTTAGTCCCTCAATTTTTATTCAAGAATTTTTAACTGTGAAATAATCTCTTTGTTTCCATTTGGAGACATTTTTTTGCCCATTCTGTAAATATGAGATGTGTTTGTACATTACAATCCTTGAGAACTTGGAGCATTCTGACACCATAAATTACACCCGTACTTCCTGTAATTCCAAT
>Ga0233424_10001066_pt1 | contig 27345 bp, 24 predicted proteins | sample Watercolumn_Towu_FD_181011 | JGI IMG/M metagenome (GOLD analysis project Ga0233424, IMG submission 181011) | Freshwater microbial communities from Lake Towuti, South Sulawesi, Indonesia - Watercolumn_Towuti2014_125_MG | ecosystem: Environmental > Aquatic > Freshwater > Lake | place: Indonesia... | reverse complement strand
ACAACTGGGGCTCGGCGTTCCTGCCCGCGCCATTCGGCGGCACGCCCATCGGAAACGCGAGCGTTCCTTCGGACCAGGCAGTCGTGCGCTACATGAAAAATGACGCCGTGCCGCGCGATTTGCAGCGCGCACAGCTCGACTTCCTCGGCGAACTGAATCGCGAGCACTTGCGCCGCTCGGCAGATGCCGCCGCGCTCGAAGGCCGCATCGCGTCGTTCGAACTCGCCTTCCGAATGCAGAACGAGATGCCCGGCGCGCAGGACATTTCCAGCGAGAGCGCGGCGACGCAGAAACTCTACGGGCTCGACAACCCGGTCACCGCGCCGTTCGGCCGGCAGTGCCTGATGGCGCGACGCTTCGCGGAGCGCGGCGTGCGCTTCATCCAGGTGTCACACAGTGACGGCGACGTGCAGTGGGACCAGCACGGCAACCTGCGCAAAGGCCACACGAAAAACGCGGCGGAGGTGGACCAGCCCATTGCGGGCTTGCTGAAGGACTTGAAATCACGCGGCCTGCTCGACGACACGCTCGTGATGTGGGGCGGCGAGTTCGGGCGCACGCCGACGTCGCAGGGCACGGCTTACGACGGGCGCGACCACAGTCCCGAGGGCTTCACGATGTGGCTGGCGGGCGGCGGCGTGAAGGGCGGCATCCAATACGGCGCGACCGACGACTACGGCTATTACGCGCAGGTGAACAAGGTGCACATCCACGACTTCCACGCGACGCTGCTCGCGCTGCTCGGGCTCGACCACGAGAAGCTCACCTTCCGCCACGCGGGCCGCGACTTCCGCCTCACCGACGTGCACGGCCACGTGGTGAAAGATATCTTTGCCTGAGCCGCGGGCCAATCGCGCGGGGACTCGACACGCCTCGGGGCCGCGCCTACGCTACGGGCGTGTCAGGAGCACTCACCATCGCCGGGCGCGCGTTTCGTTCACGGCTCATTCTCGGCACGGGCAAGTTCGCCGCGCCGGAGATGATGCGCGCGGCGCTCGACGCGAGCGGATGCGAACTGGTGACGGTGGCTCTGCGGCGCGCGGACTTGAGCGGACAGGGCGACCCGTTCGCGAACATCCTCGATTTCATTGACCCCAAGCGCTACCTGCTCCTGCCCAACACGAGCGGAGCGATGAACGCCGAGGAGGCTGTGCGCCTCGCGCGCCTCGCCGCGGCCGCCGGCTTGCCGCGATGGGTGAAGCTGGAAATCCACCCCGACCCGCGCTACCTGCTGCCCGACCCGGTGGAAACGCTGCGCGGCGCGGAGCTTCTCGTGAAGGAGGGGTTCACCGTGCTGCCCTACATCAATGCCGACCCGGTTCTCGCCAAGCGGTTGCAGGACGCGGGCTGCGCGACGGTGATGCCGCTCGGCTCGCCCATCGGCTCGAACCGCGGGCTGCAAACACGCGACCAGCTTCGCATCATCATCGAACAGGCGACCGTGCCGGTGGTCGTGGATGCCGGACTCGGCGCTCCAAGTCACGCGGCCGAGGCGATGGAACTCGGCGCGGATGCCGTGCTGGTGAACACCGCCATCGCCGTAGCCGGCGACCCGTGTCGGATGGCGGTTGCGTTCAGGCAAGCCGTCGAGGCGGGACGAACCGCGTTTGAAGTCGGTCTTGCGGAGCAACACGCGACCGCAAGCGCAACGAGTCCGTTGACGGGTTTTCTGAATTCGTGAGCGCGATGAAACCGCCGTCCCTCGCCCGCATCCGGTCGCTGCTCTCAGCGGCGCGCAAGGCCCGCGTGCTCGTGGTGGGCGACGTGATGCTCGACCAGTTCATCTGGGGCCGCGTCGCGCGCATCTCGCCGGAGGCGCCGGTGCCGGTGGTCGAGTTTGAGCGCGAGAACTTCATGCCCGGCGGCGCGGCCAACGTGGCGCGCAACCTGACCGCGCTCGGCGCGCGCGCGGAGTTGTTCGGCGCCACCGGTCACGATGCGGCCGCGCGCCAGTTGCAGGGCTTGCTCGCGCTTGAACGCGTTGGATGTGGCGGGCTCATCCCGGTCGCCTCGCGCATGACGACCAAGAAAATCCGCGTCATCGCGCATCATCAGCACGTGGCGCGTGTGGACCGCGAGACGCGCGACCCCCTCGACGCGCGCGCCTCCGCGCGGCTGCTCAAAGCCGTGGCGGAGGCCGTGCCCGGCGCGGACGCGGTCATCGTCGGCGACTACGGCAAGGGAGTCGTGTCGCAGCCATTGCTCGACGGCATCCGCGACTTGTGCCGGAAGCGCGGCGTGTGGCTGAGCGTGGACCCGAAGCCCGTTCACAAGCTGGACATGCACGGCGTTTCGTTGCTCACGCCGAACCGCAAGGAGGCCTTCGCGATCGCGCGCGTGGCCGAAACCGCACATGCCGCCGACCCGCTGCGCGACCCGCCGTTGCTTGAAGTCGCGGCAAAGCTCCTTGCCGACTTGAAGCCAGCGTTGCTGCTCATCACGCTCGGCGAGCATGGCATGCTCCTGTGTGGTCGCGCGCAGAAGCCGTTCCACATCCGCACCGTCGCGCGCGAGGTGTTCGACGTGTCCGGCGCGGGCGACACGGTCATCGCGAGTTTCACGCTCGCCATCGCGTCCGGCGCGTCGCCCACCGAGGCGGCCATTCTCTCGAATCACGCCGCGGGCGTCGTGGTCGGCAAGGTTGGGACGGCGACCGTCACCCCGGATGAACTGCTGCGGAGCTTCCGGAAGGAGGCTTGAAGGGCCGATGAAGCGCGCAGTGTTTCTCGACCGCGACGGCACGCTTATCGCCGACAAACACTTCCTGAGCGACCCGGCGCAGGTCGAGGTGTTTCCCGGCGTCGGGCCTGCGCTTCGACGACTGCAGGACGCAGGCTTCCTGCTGTTCATCGTGACCAACCAATCCGGCATCGGGCGCGGTTACTATTCGGAGGCGGACATGCACCGTGTCAACGAACGCCTCTGCGACGAGCTCGCGCCACACGGCGTGCGGTTCGAGAGAATCTATTTCTCGCCCGAGGCCCCCGAAGAGCCGAGCGCGGGACGCAAGCCGTCGCCCGCGTTTCTATTCGAGGCCCGGCACAAGTTCGGTGTGGACCTCGCGCAGAGTTTCATGGTCGGTGACAAACCGATTGACCTGCAGTGCGGCTGGAACGCCGGAGTGAAGGAAAGCCTGCTCGTGCGCACCGGTTACGGCGCGGAGACGGAGCGCGCGTGGCACGACAAGCCCGCGAACTTCGTGGTCGTGGACAACGTCAAGGCGGCGGCGGATTGGATTCTTGCGGCGCGATGACGCGGGCGGCGCGGGCTTTTGCCGCTTGCAGCGCAACGGCTCGCCGTTAAAGTCACGCCATGAACCGGCTCACAGCGTTGCTCGCGCTTGGCTTGCTTGCCTCGCGCGCCGCAGCGCAGCCCATCGGTCTCGAGATAGAGGCGTCGCGCGACGTGTTCCTTCCCGGAGAGCCGGTGCAGGTGCTGGTCACCATCAAGAACAACTCAGGCCGCAGGCTGCACTTCGGCGACGACCCCGAGTGGCTCAAGTTCCGGGTCACGACCGGCAAGAACAAGCCAGTGGACCGCCTTCGCCCGCCGGCAATCGAAGGGGAGTTCGACCTCGACACCGGCTTCTCCGCCACGCGCAAGGTGGATCTGGCTCCGGCATTCGACTTGATGGCGCTCGGGTTCTACACGGCGGCTGTGACGTTGCGCGTGGGCGAGTTTCGCGTGGAACTGACCACACCCGAGCCGCTCAAGTTCGAACTCGTGCGCGGCTTCAGGCTGTGGGAGCAGGACTTTGGCGTTCCGACGGCAGAAGGAGAACTTCCTCCAGCCAAAGCGGAGTCCCGCCGATATTCCGTCGTTCAGTTGCGAACCACAAAGGGCATCCGGCTCTACTCGCGCGTCAGCGACGCCGCCGACGTGCTCCCGATCAAGGTGATGGAACTCGGCCAGTATTTCACGTTCACGCCACCCGAGACGCAGGTGGATCGCACGGGTTTTCTCCACGTCCTCTTTCAGTCGCACGGGCGTGTCTTCACTTATTGCGTCGTCAGTCCAGACGGCGACTTGCTGAAACGCAATTCCTACGATTCGAACGCTTCGCGCCCTGGCCTCAAGCTCGACAAGGAGGCAGGCATCGTCGTCGCGGGCGGCAAGCGGCTCCTCGCGATCAACGACATTCCGCCCGTGGATGCGCTTTCGCTGCCACGCGAATTGCCGCCGCTTCCACCCGAAGTTCTCCCGGTTCCGGCGAAGGATGCGAAGAAGCCCTCCGCCGCATCGAAGCCGAAGAAATAGCAGCGCCCCGCTGCGACCTCACCCGACGCGGTCCGGCGAAAGGAGCGACAAGTCCCTTGCCGGCTTTTCCCCGCTCAGGATTTCCGAAACGATCCGTCCCGTCACCGGACCGAGGCTCAGGCCCATCATGGCGTGGCCGGTGGCGAGGGTGAGGTTGGCGAACTTCGCGGTGCGGCCGAGATACGGGAGGCCGTCGGGCGAGCACGGGCGCAGGCCGCACCACGGCTTCACAGTGGCGAAGTCCGCCTCGGTGAAGTCGGGGAAGTAGCGGAGCGCGGATTTTACGATGCCGCGGACGCGCGCCGGGTTGATCTCGTGGTTGAGCCCGCCGACTTCCATCGTGCCGCCGAAGCGCAATGAAAAACCCATCGGCGTCACCGCCACGCGCGCCTCGGTGAGGATGGAGCAGAGCTGCGGCAACTGGCGCGGCTGCGCGAGCGTGAGGCTGTAGCCCTTGCCGGCCTGCATCGGGAGGTTCATGCCAAGTGAGCGCGCGAGTTGTGAGGTCCACGAGCCACTGGCCAGGACGAACTCGTCGGCTTCGACCGGACCGGTGGAAGTTTGGGCGGACGTGATGCGTGGTCCCAGTTGCGTGAAAGCGGATACGTCCGAGTTCCAGCGGAACATGACGCCGAGTTTCTCGCACTGGGATTGCAGCGCGGTGATAAAGCGAGTCGGCGTAAGGTGGCAGTCTTTCGGGAAGTAGATGGCGCCCGCGATGTCCATACGTGCGCCGGGGTCGAGCGCGGCGGCTTGCTTCGCATCGAGCACCTGTGCGGGGACTCCGAGTTGGTTGGCCTTCGCCGCGAAGTGCGCCTCTTCGTCGAGGGCGTGCTGCGACTTGCAGAGCATCAGCAAGCCGCGTTGCACGAGGTCGAACGCGCCGCTCCATTCTCGCTCCAACTCTACGAACAGCGCGCGGCTCGCGAGATTGAGTTCGGCCAGCACGGGCGAGGCGCGCTCAACCTGCGCGCGATTCGCCGCGCGCCAGAATCGCCAGCCCCATGCGAGCAGGTCCGGGCTGAGGCACGGCTTGATCCAAAACGGCGACTCGGGGTTGAACATCCACTTGAGCCCGAGCGCGACCATGCCCGGAGCGGCGAGCGGCACGAAGTGGCTCGGCGTGATCATGCCCGCGCTGCCGTGCGCGCAAGAGTCGCGGTCGGGTCCGCCGCGGTCCACGAGCGTGACGCGGTGTCCGGCTTTCGCTGCGTAGTAAGCGCAGTTCAGTCCGATGACACCGCCGCCGATGATGACGACAGACTTGGGCATCACGGCTTGTCGAGCGCGGGCAGAGGGAAGTCCGCGGAAGCCACGTGCTGCGCTCGCATGAGGTCGAGCATCTTCGCTACGATTTCCGGGTGCTTCGCGGCGACGTCGGTCGTCTCCTTCGGGTCGTCGCGGAGGTTGTAGAGTTTGAGGCTCAAGTCGGGCGCAGCGGGGTTCGCCTTGGCGGCCGCCTTCTTTGCAGCAACAGGGCGCAGGTTTTGCCGCAGCCCTTTCCAGTCGCCGATGCGGATGCACTGCTGGCCGCCGTAGCCGGGGAACTCGCGGTAGAGAAATGGCCGCTCGGCCTGTTTTTGCCCGAGCAACGTGGGCGCGAAGCTGATGCCGTCAATGTCCCTCGGCGCGGTGTCCTTCGCGCCGGTGAGTTCGAGCAGCGTGGGCATCCAGTCCTCGAAGCCCGTCACCCGCTCGCTCACCTGGCCGGGTGCAACCTTGCCTTTCCATCGCACGATGCCAGGCACGCGGAAGCCGCCCTCGAAGAGCGTGCCCTTGCCGTCGCGCAATCCGCCGCTGGAGTTGAAAAACGTCGCGTCCGTGCCGGCCAACCCCTCGTGGCGTCCGTGCAGCGGACCGTTGTCGGACGTGAAAACGAAGATGGTGTTCTCGTCGAGCCCGAGGTCGGCGATGGTTTTCATGAGCGCGCCGATTTCCTTGTCCATGCGCGTGACCATCGCGGCGTAGGCGGCGCGCGGCTTGAAGTGCGGCAGGTAGCCCTTGCCGCCGGTGTAAGGCGGGTCGTCGAATTTGCCGAGGTATTCGGCGAGCGAATCGTCCGGCACTTGCAGCGCGAGGTGCGGCACGGTCGTCGGCGCGTAGAGGAAGAAGGGCTTGTCACGGTTGTCGCGCACGAACCGCCGCGCCTGTTCCCAAATGAGGTCGGACGAATACTCGTTGCCCTTGAAGCGCGCGTAGGATTTCGCGTCCTGCGGGTCTTCGCCCGCCTTGAAGGTGTCCGCAGACGGAAAGGCCGGGTTGTTCAGCGGCTTCTTCTTGTCGTCGTCCCACAAGTAGGTCGGGTAGAAGTTGTGAGCGACGCCCTGGCAGTTGTAGCCGAACCACCGCGTGAAGCCCTGCTTGAGCGGTTCGCCCGTGCTGCCCGGCCCGCCAAGGCCCCATTTGCCGAAGCCGCCAACCGAGTAGCCGCGCGACTTGAAGAGCTTCGCCATCGTGACCGTGTCCGCGGGAATCGGCCACTGGCCCTCGGGTTGCGTCGAACGGTTGTCGCGGATGAACGCGTGACCGGGATGCTTGCCGGTCATGAGCACGCACCGCGACGGCGCGCAGACGGCGTTGCCCGAGTAGTGCTGTGTGAAGCGGATGCCCTCCGCCGCCATGCGGTCCACGTTCGGCGTGCGAATGATCTTCTGCCCGTAGCTGCCCAAGTCGCCCCACCCGAGGTCGTCGGCGATAATGAACACCACGTTTGGCGGTCGCGGAGCCGCGAGCGCGGACTCGACGCAAAGGCGCAGGGAAGAAACGAGGGCGAGGAAGAGGAGGGTCGCACGCATGACGCGCACGATGGCAGAGGAGGGCGGGTTTGGGAAGCTCGCGAAGGTTCCGCCTGCTCCTAATCGTAATCCTGCCCCTGATCCTGATCCCCCTCCGACCTGAGGAGCAGGATCAAGATTCTAATTACGATTAGGACTCGGAGTTGGTGCTGCGGCTGGTTCGAGCCGCATGCTTCACTGCTTCAGCATCTGCAAGAACGCCTGCACGTCCGCCAGTTCCTGCGGGCTGAAGATGTCGCCCATCGGCGGCATCGGCGAGATCTTGTATTGCTCGTAGCCCTTCGCGAGCACCTTGCTCGGCTCGAGCAAACTCTCGCGGATGCATTCGGGCGTGCCGCGCGTCGCGATTCCATCGAGCGCGGGGCCGACCGTGCTCCCCTGCCCTTTCAACGAGTGACAGAGGATGCACGCAGCGGCGTGCTTGAAGAAAATGTTCTCGCCGCGCTTCGCATCCGCCACGACGAGTTTCTGCTCCTCCTCGATGGGCAGCAGTTCCACGAGCCGCACGTCGTCGAAGTAACCGTCGCCGCGCGCGACGTGCAGCACGTTGATGCTCGCCGTCGTTCGCGAGCCGCTGGTGAAGACGACCTCCACCTCGGTCCAGTCCGCGTCGCGGCGGCCACACCCTCGGTCTCGGCAAGACCGGCGACATCCATTCATCGCTGCTCGCGACGAGATTGAAGCCGTCCTTCGCCGTGTAGCCCGCGCCGTCGCGCCGCACGTCCATCAGCGAAATCACCTTCATCGTCGGCTCGCAGACCATCGCCTTGCCCTGCAAACGCGGCGGCAGCTTGTCCGAGTAAATGAACGCGCTGCCCGCCGCCGCGGTGAAGCCGCCGAAGACGTCCACCTGCCGAACGTTCGGCGTGATGGTGTGGCACTTGTCCTCGGTGTTGATGCGCTTGGCCGTCATCGCGCGCATTCCGCGCGGCACGATGCTCGCCGGGATGTTCAGCTTGTCGGCGAACACGGTGAACTTGTCCGCCTTGCCGTCGCCTTCGGTGTCCTCGCAAATCTTGATCGTGTCGTCGCCCATGCCGTCGGGCTTCGCGCCGTGCGGATAATCGCGCGTCTCGGCCACCCAGCACCGCCCGCGCTCGTCCCACGCCATGAAGATGGGCTTGGCGATGTCGGGCTCCGCGGCGAACAGATCCATGCGCAAGTCCGGCGCGACCTGCGTGCGCTCCTTGCTGCCCTTCACGCTGAACGGATGCTGCAAGGTAACCGCCTGCGCGCGCCGCTCGTAATTCGCCACCGTCGGGCTGGCTTCGCGCTTCTCCGGTTCGCGTTGCGCGAGGAACTTCTCCCACTCGGCCACGCGGTTCGGCCCGGCCGCGGCGAGCAGCTTCTCGCGGACGGACTTGAGGGAGTCATCGTCGCTCCACTTCGGTTCCTCGACGGAGAAGTCGAGCTTCGTCAGCTTCGCGCCAAGCAGCAGGACGGCACTGTTGTTCGTCACGGACCCATCGAGCACGGCCGCGTCGAATTTGGCGACGAGGTCCGGCGTGAGCGCCTTCGCGTCGGAGATGTAGTCGAACCAGATGGCGTCGCGCCGAACTCGCGCATCAGCACGTGGCAGCGTATGCGGGCCGTGCGGTCCTCGGTGCCGTGATAGAGCACACGGATGGGCTGGGCGGAAGCGTTCGAAGCAACGAGGAACGCGGTGAAGCTCGCAAGCAGAAGTCGTTTCATGATGGTGTCTGTCGCCGGAAAGTTCGCGGACTGGGTCGGTCGTGAACGCGGGAAGAAATGGAGGAACCCTGCCGCCACGCAACGCTAAACTCCTCACCCACAAACCACCACGGGTCTTCCGAGCACATCCATCTTCGGCGCGATGCCAAGGCCGGGCTGGGTGCTCGCGCCCATGCGTCCGTTCACGCGCTGCGGCGCGCCGTCGGCGGTGCTCACGGTGACGTAGCTGTTGAAGTCGGTCGTGGTGAAGAGGAATTCCGTGGGCGTGCTCTGCGCGAGGTGCGCGATGGCGGCGGTCGCGATGTCGCCGCCCCACGAATCTTCCAGCGTCATCGCGATGCCCATGCTCACGCAGAGGTCGCGGGCCTGCCGGATTTTCGTGAGGCCGCCGAGCTTGCTGATCTTGAGATTCACCACGTCCATCGCGAGGTCGGCCTTCGCGCGGAGCAGGATGCCGAGGTCGTCAATGTTCTCATCCAGCACGAACGGATGCGGAATCTGCCGGCGCACGGCGAGGCACTCCTCGTAGGTCAGGCAGGGCTGCTCGATGTAAACATCCACATCGCGCACCGCCTTGGCGACGCGCACGGCCTCGTGCTGCACCCAGCCGGTGTTTGCGTCGGCCACGAGGCGGTCGCCGGGCTGGAGTTTCGCGGACACGGCGCGAATGCGTTCGATGTCCACATCCGGATCGCCGCCGACCTTGAGCTGGAAGCGGCGATAACCTTCCGCGCGATAGCCGGCGACCTTGGCGGCCATTTGCTCCGGCGACTCCTGCGAGATGGCGCGGTAGAGATGCACGTCGTCGCCGTAACGGCCGCCGAGCAATTCGCACACGGGCAGGCCGGTTGCCTGGCCGAGGATGTCCCAGCACGCGATGTCCACGCCGCTCTTCACGTAGGGATGGCCCTTGAGCGCGGCGTCCATCTTGCGGTTCAGCTTCGCGAGCTGGCGCGGGTCTTCGCCGAGCAAGTGCGGTCCCAGCTCACGCAAGCCGGCGCGCACGCCTTCCGCGTAGGCGGGCAGGTAAAAGGGGCCGAGCGGACAAACCTCGCCGTGGCCCGCACGGCCGGCGTCCGTCTCGACGCGCACAATCGTGCTATCGAACACGGTGACGGACTTGCCGCCGCTCCACTTGTAGGTGGTTTCGTGCAACGGGAGTTCGACGCGGTAGGCGAGGATGCGGGTGATTTTCATGCAGTCAGTTCAAGGATGAGTTCAGTGGCGATAATTCTTTCTGCCCCCTTTCTTTCTGTCAGCCTCGGAATTGGCTGACAGAAAGAAAGGGGCAGAAAAAACCGAGTTGGGTAGGAAATTCACGGCTTCGGGATTTCGTCGAGCGTGTAGTGGCGCCGCTCCACTTGTAGCTCGTCTCAACGAGCGGCAGTTCGACGCGGTAGGCGAGGAGCCGGGTGATTTTCATGGCTTGGTTCCCGCGCTGGGGCGCTGCGGCCTTCGGTTTTGGATTTTTCCAGCAAGGCTTTCAACTCACGAACGATTTCCGGCGAGCGAGTATGAGCCGCGCTGCATGAGCTTCGTGGCGTAGATCAGGGGTGCGGCCGGTCGGAGAGTTTCCACTCCCACGCGAGTTTGCACATCAATCCCAAGCCAGCCGAACAAACTCCGGCGCGGGGCCTTGCCACAGCGGTGCCTGGCTCGCGGTGGCTCCCTTGCTCACAAAGTGCGCGCAGAGGCCGAGTTGATCGGTTTCGGACCAGCTGGCCGGTGAGCCTTCGGCAGAAGTGAAGTCGCTCAGGGCGAGCGCGAGGGTTTGCGGGGCGTCGGAGCCTTGGATCTCGCGCTGGCAGACGAAGGTGCGGCGCGGGCCGCGGTAGCTGCGCCATTCGTTTTGCTGGAGGACGATGCTGAGGCGGTTGGTCTTGGCCATTTTGAGCGTGAGGGCGAGCTTGGTGCCGACGGGGCCGCGCCAGAGAGGATCGGTGACTTTGCGCGTCCAGAGTTGCTGATGCGTCGCGTTGCCGGCGTTGAGCACATACCAGTCGCGGGTGCCCTGGGTAAAGTCGGCGATGAGCGTGGAAGGTTTCGCGGTGAGCTTCGGGTTGCCTTGCTTGACCTCGGTGGCGCTGTGCGAGCGGAGCAGGCTGCTGAGGCAGAGTTCCGTGACTGGTTTGGCGTTCCCGGGGAGTTGCGCGAGGGATTCGGGCTTGGGCAGCGTGTGGTAAACGTTCGCGAAGGCGAAGAGCGGGAAGTCGTGCGAGTGCAGCGGCAGCTTGGCGGAGAATTCACCCGCCTCGCGCACAACCTCGGCGCTGCGCCAGAAGCGGGCGCGCGGGTCGGGATCAATGCTGTAGTAAACCTCGACGCGGGCCACGGGCAGTGTCCTGGCATCCGGGCGCACGCGCAGCAGGGGCACGTCGTCGTTGGATTTGAGGCGGAGTTCGCTCTGCGGTGTCTCGGGCAAGGCGGGGCCGCCTTTGAGATGCTGATCGAACCACAGCGGCATCGCGACCGCGACCTCGGGCGTGAGGTGGTGGTTCATGTGTGGCGTCCAGCTAAAGCGCGTGGGCTGGCGCTGGATGAGCGCGTTGGTGCGATACACGTCGTCCATCCAGCCGTGAAAGTCGTTGGTGCTGCTGCGGTGCAGCACCGGGCACTGGATGAGCGGCGCGTAGCTCTCGAAGCTCATCGTGCGGGCGAACACCTCGACATCGCCCTTGATCTGCTCCTGCTGCGCGGTGCCGCCGAGGAATTCATGCGCCTGCCAGCGCCAGCCTTGTCCGCCCACGGCGGGCACGGCGGCCTTCACGCGACGATCCGTGCCCGCGACATACATCGTCAGGTTTCCGCCCATCGAGTAGCCATGCACGCCGAGACGCAGCGGATCCACCTGCGGCTGCTGTTCGAGAAACGTCAGCCCGCGACGGCAACCGAGCGTGAGCAGATACCAGTTGTTGTTCTTCGGATGCTCGCGATCCTCGAAGAACTGCCCCGGCCCGGGCAGCGTGGTGCTGTAGCCCGGCACATTGAGCTGCGAAGGATCCACCGCGCCCCAGTCGGTGTTCGGATCGCCAGGCTCGGCCTTCTCGCAGGAGTTGAACGGTGCCTTGCCCGTGCCGCTGCCGCCCCAGTTCACCGACAGCGCCGCGTAACCTCGCGCCACGAGCAGCTTCACCTCGCTCAGCGAGCCGCGCTGGCCGCCGCCGTGGATGTGCATCACGGCCGGAAGTTTCCCCTTCGCGTGTTCGGGAAAGCCATACACCGCCGCCATGCGCGCTGGCTTGCCTTTGAAGTGGCCGACCAAATACCGCACGTGACGAAACACGCCGCCGTCCTCTTTCCACTCGCGGATCACCTCGACTTCGAGCGGGTCTTTGCGCGGATCAAAATCCGCCCACAGCTCCGCGACCGTTCGAGGGAGGCTGCCCGATGCTGCGGAAGCAGCTCTCGCGCTGACAATCCCAAGCCAGGCGACCATGCCGGCTTTCACGAAGGACCGGCGGGGCAAGGGCAGGCCAGGCGCGCCGTGCGTCACGGGATGGCGGTTTAGTTGGCTCACCGCTTCGGAATTTCGTTCAGCGTGTAGTAAGCGCGGTCGTGGAGCAGCGGCTCGCCGTCGCGTTGTAAGCGATGATGTGGACCCGTTCGCCGCCCACGAGTGCCGCCGTCATCGCCACCCAAGTCGCATCGAGCGAATTCAGGTAGGCCGTGCCGTAGGTGTATTGATGCGGCCGAGCGAGCCATGTGCCCTCGTGCGGCTCGGTTTCGTCGGGGAAATGGCTCTGCGCCGTGACGGACAGAACCGAGGCGCCTAGAAGCAGAGTGAGAGTGGCGGTGCGGAGAGAACTTGAAACGAGTTTGTATGCATTCATACCCGCGCCAATCAGCCCCGCGCGCCGATTATTGTCTGCGGGGAAAAAAGTTTTCGACGTTCAGCGAGCCGCAGCTTTCAGCATCGCAAGATTCGCCTCGGCGAAGGCCTGGCCCATCAACGCGAAGGTCTTCGCGCAGCCGAGGTAGTGGTAGCCGGCGTTGGACGCGCCGCGTTTCCACAGCGCGGCCTCGGCGGGCGAGATGAGTTTCGCCTCGTAGTCTTTCAGGAACGCGCGCTTCTGCTCGTCGGTCATCTTGCCGTCGGCGTTGGCGTAGTCCTTGTGCTTCGAGTTGAGGTAGAAGCTCATCTGGCTCACCTGCGCGCGCTTCTTGTCAATCGCGCCGAGCTCCTCCGACCAAAACGGCGCGGTCGGCACGGCGATCACGTTGCCTTTGAATTCGGGCAGCGCGGCGGGAGCGGCCATCGCTTCACGGAACGCCACGACATCCCTCCCCGCGCCCGCGCCGCCCACGCCCATGACGCCGATGACGAAGGGCAGCTTGGGTGCGCCGAGGTCGCGGCGCACGTCGCGGATGAAATGGGCGAGCACTTCACTGTATTTGGCGAAGCGCGGCGTGGGGTCGGCCTTCTTGGGTTCGGGATAGGTGTGGCTGTCCACCATGTCGTTGAAGCCTTGCAGCCAGACGAAGCCGGCGATTTCGTAACCGGCCTTCGCGTCGTAGGCGGGGCACACGCGCTTCGGGTCGGCGAGCACGCGTTTCACATGATCAATCATGTAGCGGTAGAAGACGCCCGTCTCCCGGGCCTTGTCGGCCTTCCACTTCGCGAAGTCCTTCGGGATGCCGTGGCCTTCCTGCTTCGGGTAATTCGCCTTTTGCCATTCGCTCAACTCGTATGGCCCGGCGCTCGGCGGGCGGAACTCCGTGTGCAGGCTCCGGCCGCCCCACGCGGTCTTGATGATCAGCACCGGCTCCGTCAACGCCGCATCCATCGTGAGGCCGAAGGTGAACTCCGGGCCGATCTTTCCGTTGGCCTTGTCCGCCACGTCGCGTGCGCCGAAGCCGGCGGTGAGCTTGCCGATTCCTTCGCCGTTGGCCGTGCCGTCGTATTTGCCGGTGAAGTAGGAAATCCACACCTTGTCACACACCGTGGGCTGGCCATCCGCGCCGCGCATCCGCTTGAGCAGCGGCGCGGTGGCCGGGTCGTCGCCGATGTAGTCAAAGGTCTCGATCTTCGCGTGGCCTTCCATGTTCGACTGGCCGGCGAGGATGAAAACCTTCAGTGGCCCCTTTCCGGCCTGCTTCACCGGCGCGTTCCACACCTTGCCGAGCAGCGCGAACATCTCCGGGTCGTGCTTCTCCAACTCGGCCCTGGTGAACGGGAAGAAATCGTTGCGACCGAAGAACGCCTCGGTGGTCTCGGCGAAATACTCCTTCTCGTTGCTCATGGCGTAGGCCCGCTCGAATGTGTTCGGTCGGCCGCTGCCGAACCAGCGCTCCACCTTTTCGTAGGTGCCGCTGGCCTTCGCGCGCAGATAAGCGGCCTTGATTTCGGCGTGATTGAAGCCAAGCACGCGGTCGTGATACGCGTGTGCAAGTTCGTGCAGGGCGAGCATCGGCATGCGGATGACTTCGCGTTCGAGGATGCGCACGTTGGAATACTCCACGGATTTCGCCATCGCCGGGTCGCGCTTGTTCGCGCGAAGCCAGCCGACATCGGGGTGATACTCGGCCTTGGGTTGCGTGCCGGAATACTCGGGCGAAAACCACAGCGGGACCTCGCGAAGCTTGGCGACGGCATTGGCTGGCACCACGCGCACAATCTCCGCGAGTTGCGCCTGCGTGAGCTTGAGCGCTTTCTCGGTTTCCTCAGCGCGCTCGCCGAGCAGTTTGTCGCTCACGTGGACGGTCCATCCCTCGATGGTGCGGGTCTTGAAACCCTCGGCAGCGCCGAGCGGAAGAGTTGCAGTGAAAAGCGCCAGCCAACCGATTGCCAGATGGTTCAGATGATTCATGGTAGTCCTTGTTGAATGCCCCAACAAAACGGGTCGCGCTCGTCGAGCAGCAGCGTCGCCTCGCTGTTCACGCTCGCGGTGCCGGTGATGACGGGCAGCACCTCACCCTTCTCGTGGTCGAGCCAGCGGTAGCGGCCGGTGAGTTTCGTGCCGAGCACGCTTTCCTGCACCCACGGTTCGCCCTCGGCGAGTTTTCCGTCCGCGGCGAGGCAGGCGAGCTTGGCGCTCGTGCCGGTGCCGCAGGGCGAGCGGTCGTAAGCCTTGCCGGGACAGAGCACGAAGTTGCGCGAGTGGCCGCCGGATTGCGGCGGGCCGAACAACTCCACGTGGTCCACCTCGGGGAAGCCGTGCGTGTTCACGGCTTGACGAATGTGCCAGGTGGCGTCGGTGAGTTCCTCGACGTGCTTCAACGCAATCGGCCACGCGTGCTTTTCGACGAGGAAGAACCAATTGCCGCCCCACGCCACGTCGCCGGAGGTTCGGCCGAGACCGGGCACTTCCACCGTCACTGCTTTGGCCTTTCGCCAACTCGGCACATTCGCGACCGAGACTGAGCCGTCGTCGTGCAGCCTTGCGGTCACCACGCCGACGGGCGTTTCGATTCGATGCTCGCCGGGCTTGATGCGGCCGAGGTGCGCGAGCGTTACGACGATCCCGATGGTTCCGTGACCACACATGCCGAGGACGCCGACGTTGTTGAAGAACAGGACGCCGGTCGTGCAGGACTTGTCCTGTGGCTCGACGAGCATCGCGCCGACGAGCACGTCAGAGCCGCGCGGTTCATTCACGACAGCGGAGCGAAACTTGTCGTGGTGCTTGCGGAAGACGCGCAGTTTGTCCGCGGCGCTGACGGAGCCGAGGTCGGGTCCGCCCGCGACGACCACGCGCGTCGGTTCGCCGCCGGTGTGCGAGTCAATGACCTGGACGCGCTGCATCGCGGCTACTTCTTCACCGGCCGCACGAGCGCGAGCACGTCGGCGGCGCGGACGGCGTTGTGGAAGACGATGTAGGTGTTGCTCGCGCCGGTCTTGGAGTCCTTCGCGCCCGCGGGCGGTGTGTTGCCGTGCGCGGAGATTTCAGAGACGTGACCGATGGCGTTGCCGAATTCGTCGAGCACCGCGGAACCGCTCGATCCGGGCGCCCAGTCGGTGGACACGTTCAGCCGCTGCGGGAATTTCTCCTTCGCGTTCTCGCCGTGCCAGTGCTGATAGAAGCGGTTCACAATGCCGCGGCTGAAATAGGCCGGATGACCCGCGGGATCGCTGTAGCAATACACCTCTTCGCCGGGGCGCACGTTGGTGTTCAGAGGCAACGGCGCGAACTGCTCGCCGGGCGCGATGCGGACGATGGCGGTGTCCGTGAACTTGTCCGCGGCGAGCACCTCGAGCACGGGCATGACGGTGCCGCTGTCGGTCGCGGCGATGAGGTAGCCCTCGCGCATGTCCTTGGGCTCGGCGACGTGGTAGCAGGTCGCGATGGCGCCGCTCGCTGAGATGGCGTAACCGCCCGCGAGGTTCAGGTGCCAGTTGTCGCAACGCGGGCAGAGGTAGTAGAATCCGACGCGCCAGTGGGCCTTGCGCGCGCGTTCCCAGATTTCAGGACCGGCGAGCTTGCGCGAGCCGGGCTTGGGGAGGATGAGGTCGCAGTTGGTGCGCTTGAGTTGCTCGGTCACGAGGCCCATCGCGAGAAGTTTGCCGTCGTCGCGGAGCTTCTTCGCGGCCTCGAGCGTCTCGGCCGGCGGGCCGTGGCCTTCCTTGACGACGGGAATGCCGGGCGATTGTGCGAACGCAAACCCAGCGCATGCGAGCAAGCTCGCGGGAACTCTCACGCGATAAACCAACTGGTGCAGTGATTTCATGTTTTGCGTCAGTGTGGCCGAAGCCGAAGCGGAATGCACGACTACTTGATGCCCGGCATGAGGCTGCGGATGGGTTTGGCGAAAACAAGCAGCACCAGTCCCGTCCCGCCCGCGGTCATCACGATCTGCATGAAGATGGCCGGCATGTCCGCCGCGTTTTCTCCGGTGACCTCGCCTGCGATGAGCCCACCAATGAGATTGCCAAGTGACGCCGCGAGAAACCACACGCCCATCATCTGGCCCACGTAGCGTTGCGGCGCGAGCTTCGTCACCGAACTCAAGCCCACGGGGCTCAGGCACAGTTCGCCGAGCGTGTGCAGGAGATAAGTGACGATGAGCCAGCTCGGCCACACTGGACCGCCGGCCAGCGCGCGCTTTGCGCCAATGGCCAGCACGAAGAACCCGGCGGCGAGCAGCATAAGCCCGAGTCCCATTTTCGTCGCAAGCGACGGGTCGCGTCCGCGCCGGCCGAGCGCAACCCACGTCGCGGCCGCGACCGGTGCGAGCAGGATGATAAACCCAGCATTGAGCGACTGAAACCAGCCGGCGGGGATCTCGAACTTCAACGACGCGATCATCCGTTGTGTCTGCTCCTTCGCAAACAGGTTCAACGACGACCCGGCCTGCTCGAACCCTGACCAGAACATCGCCGCGGAGACGAAGAGCACGGCAATCACAGCGACGCGCTTCCTTTCCGTCGAGTCGAGTCCGCCGACCAGAAAGAGCCCGCCGAAATACGCGAACGCGATGGCGACGATCACGACCGTCGTCCAGCGAGCGAGCACGATTGGCTTGATGACGAAAACGCCCGCAAACGCGAGTCCAACCACGACCACGATGACGCCGACCGCTGCCGCCACCACCATCCAGTCTCGGCGCGTCGCCTCCCCGCGATGCGGCGGCGGCGCGCCCGCGGAACCAAGATGGCGCCGGGTGAGATGGAACTGAACCAGGCCGAACACCATTCCCACACCGGCAGCGGCGAAGCCGTAGTGCCAGTTGACCTTTTCGCCGAGCGCGCTGCATACAAGCGGGCCGATGAACGCGCCGAGGTTGATGCCCATGTAGAATATCGAAAAGCCCGCGTCCCGCCTCGCGCCACCCTCGGGATACAGGCTTCCCACGACGGCGCTGATGTTCGGCTTGAGCAGTCCCGTGCCCAGAACGACGAGCACAAGGCCAAGATAAAAAGTCTGGACCGTCGGCACCGCCAGCGTGAAATGCCCCGCTGCGATGAGCAACCCGCCGACCCACACCGCCCTCTGCGCACCGATCAGCCGGTCTGCAATCCAGCCGCCCGGCAACGCCGCGAGGTAAACCGCCGCCGTGTAGAGCCCGTAGATGGCTGACGCGGTCTTTTCATTGAGCCCGAGCCCGCCCCGCTCCAACTGGTCCTTCATGAAGAGGATGAGCAATCCGCGCATGCCGTAAAAGCTCATCCGCTCCCACATCTCGGTGAAGAACAGCGTGTAAAGTCCGCGCGGGTGCGGTGAGGGAGTATCGGTGGGCACGCGCACTGAGTAGCAGGCCGGGATGCAGCCTCCAATCAAAATTGCCGCGGACGAGGACGGTGCAACATCGAACTTCGAACAAGGAACTTCGAACTAACGCCGGTGCGACTTCATCGCGTCGCGGATGATCTTCAGCACCGCCTCGCGCTCCGCGCCCGCGATGGTCAGGCGCGGCGCGCGCACCCACTCGCGGCCGAGTCCCGTCTCCTGTTCGCAGAGCTTGATGTATTGCACGAAGTGCACGTGCGTATCGAGCTTGAGCAGCGGCTGGAACCACCGATACAATGCGCGCGCCTCGTCCCACTTGCCCGCGCGCGTCAGGTCCCAAAGCCTTTGGTTCTCCGCCGGAAACGCGATGCCCGTGCCTGCCACCCAGCCGTCAATGCCCAGGATGCTCGCCTCGAGCACCAGGTCGTCCACGCCCGTGAACACCGCGTAACGGTCGCCCACCGCGTTGCGAATCTCCGTGATGCGCCGCGTGTCGCCGGAGCTTTCCTTGATGGCGACGAAGCGCTTCTCGTCAGCAAGTTCTCCAAACAGCGCGGGCGTGATGTCGTTCGCGTAGCTGATGGGGTTGTTGTAAATCATGATTGGCAACCCGCCTCGCCGCGCGACGGTGCGCAGGTAGGTCATGCTCTCGCGCGGGTCGCCCTTGTAGCTCATCGGCGGCATGAGCATCACGCCTTCGGCTCCGAGCTTGGCCACGTCGCGCACGTAGGCAACAGCCGCCGCGGTGGACGACTCGGCCACGCCGCTCAACACCGGCACGCGGCCGCGCGCGGTCTTCACGGCGCAGCGCACCACGGCACGCTTCTCGTCAGGCGCAAGCGTCTGGTTCTCGCCGAGCGAGCCGCACACGATGAGTCCGCTCACGCCGCTCTCGATGAGCGCCTCGAAGTGCCGCGCCGTGGCGCGCAGGTCGAGCGATTCGTCGCGCTTGAGTTGCGTGGTGACGGCGGGAAAGGTCCCGCTCCAGCGGAGTTTCATCACGGGTTCCGAGTTCTGCGTCCTGTGTTGCGGGTTGAATGCCGCGACCCGGCTGAGTGGGGATCGAAGGGGGCGGAACTTGTCACGCCATCACCTCTCCTCGCCGGCCAATTCGCCGTCCGCATCGGGTTCCTCGGCCTCCTCGGGCTCCGGTTCCGACGCCTCGACGTGTTGAAACAGTCCGGCGATGACGCCGGTAAACAGCCCGCCGCCGAGCAGCGTGTTGCGGAGAAACGTCCACGTCTCGGGCCAGCCGCCCGTGCCCTTCGTGAGCGCGATGAGCCAGCCTGCAAGGTCGCGCGTGTATTCCGGGTTGCGGAACGGATTGAAAAACCACGCGAGGGTGTTCGTGACCAGATAGAAGAGCAGCGCACCGGCAACACCGCCGCCGATGAGCTTCCACGGCGCGGCGCGACGTGGGAAGAACCGGCCAAGCGCGAACACGAGCGCGAAGCCGGCGTAGGTGATGAGCATGAAGTCGCTGACGAGCGGCTGGTGGTAGTAGGCGTTGAGCGGGAGGTCGGTTGCGAGCATCACCGCCACGACGCTCCACCACGGCAGCCGCCGCGGGAACACGGCCGCGCAGAACGCCAGCGCGTAGGCCATGCTGAAGTTCAACGGCAGCAGGCCCGGCCACCGGCTCAGCGCGAACAGCGCGAGCAGCGCGACCGTCGGCCAGTGGTTGCGGAGCAGCGTCATCAACGCGCACACATTAGGACGGCCGCGCGCCAGATGCCAATTGCCAAGTGCGACGGCGCGGTTGAGCCTCCGCCCGACCGATGGAACCGCTGCTCGACCTCGTGCACGAGGACGCCGCGCTGCTCGTGGTGAACAAGCCCGCCGGGCTCGCCTGCCACCCCACGAAGGACGGGCCGCTCTCGAGCCTCATCAGCCGTGCCCGGCTGCATCTCGGCGAGGGCGCGACGTGCCATCTGTTGAACCGGCTCGACCGCGAGACCAGCGGCGTGGTGCTCATCGCGAAGGAGGACGACGTCGCTCGCGAGTTGCGGCGGTTGTGGGAATCGCGGGCCGTGAGGAAGGAGTATCTGGCAATCGCGCACGGCCATGTGCGCGAGGCGCGCGGAACGGTGGACGCGCCGCTTGGCCGCGACGAGTCCGCCGAGGTGGCCATCAAGGACTGCGTGCGAGCGGATGGCGCGGCGGCGAGGACCGAATTCGAAGTGGTCCATCGTTTCACCCGCGAAAGACGTGAGTTCACGCTGTTGCGCGCGCTGCCGGTCACAGGCCGCAAGCACCAGATTCGTATCCACCTCGCCCACATCGGGCACGCCATCGTCGGCGACAAGCTCTACGGCGGCGACGAGCGGCTGTATCTGGATTTCGTCAAGCGCCGGCTCACGGCGGAACAGCGCGCGAGGCTGATGGTGGAGAACCACGCACTTCACGCGCGGTGTGTTGGGTTCGAGTGGCGCGAGTGTTTGGTGGAGTTTGCCGCGGCACCGTCGGGAGAGTTTGCAGCGTTCGCCGGCCACGCACTTTCGCCTCGCACCGGCACCGGCCCAAACACATGATGCCGCCCTCGAATGGAAGTCCAGGTTGCCGCCCTTTGTGATTACGCCGCCGACTACGGCGGCAAGCTTTCGGCCATTGGCGTTTTCGACACGATAGGCGCGGCGCAGTTTCCTGTCATTCATCCGCACTGCGCCGTCGCCCTGCGCATCCTGTTTCGCGACGACGACGCCGGCCAGCACCAGTTCAAGCTCTCGCTCATAGACGAGGACGGGCGGCAGCTCCCGCTGAACATTGACGCGGGCATCAATGTCCGCCTGCCGGAAAACCTGTTCTTCGTCAGCGTCAACATGCCGCTGATCCTGCAAGGACTGAAGTTCGACCGGCCGGGCCAATACTCGGTGGACATCCAGATGGACGGGAAGATGATCGCGCGCATCCCGTTGCAGGTCGTGCAGGCCCAGCCGCAGCCACCCCCGGCCGCATGAAGACGCGCGTGCTCGGCGGCGACCTCCGCACGGTCGAACTCCGCACGCGCATGCCGTTCAAATACGGCATCGCGACGATGACGCAAATGCCGATGGCGTTTGTGCGGCTCGCGGTCGAGACCGCCCGGGGACAGTCGGTCGGCATCGCGGCGGACCTGCTGCCGCCGAAGTGGTTCACCAAGGACCCCGCGCGCCCGCTCGCGGAGGAGATCACCGAGATGCTTGGCGTCATCCGGCGCGCGATGGCTTTTGCAATTGGAATGGGCGCGGACACGCCATTCGATTTCTGGCGGCTGCTTCACGCGGCGCAATCACGCTGGGCTGTGGCGGAGAAGCTGCCGCCGCTGCTCGCGCACTTCGGCACGTCGCTCGTCGAGCGCGCGGTGATTGATGCCACCTGCCGCGCGGCGGGAAGGCCGTTTGCGCGGCTGTTGCGCGACAATGCGCTCGGCATCCGGCTCGGCGAACTCCACGCGGAACTGGACGGCGCACAGCCAGCGGACTTCCTGCCGACGGAACCGCTCGCGCGCATCACGGCCCGCCACACGGTGGGCTTGGCGGACCCGCTGCGTGACGGGGACATCGCACCCGCCGAGCGGCTCGACGACGGCTTGCCGCAATCGCTCGAGGCGTGCATCACGCACTACGGGCTGCGGCACTTCAAGATCAAGGTCAACGGCGACCTCGAACGCGACCTCGAACGACTGCACCGCGTGGCCGAAGTGATCGAATCGCGCGCGGGCGCGGACTTCGCGTTCACGCTCGATGGCAACGAGCAGTTCAAATCGGCCGGCGAGTTCCGCGCGTTCTGGATGGCGGTGACCGGCAGTGCGCGGCTGCGAGGGTTCCTTTCGCGGCTGCTGTTCGTGGAACAGCCGTTGCACCGCGACGTGGCGCTCGACGCGGACGCGGGCGCGGCGCTCAGCCAATGGCCGGATCGGCCGCCGCTCATCATTGACGAGAGCGATGGATCGCTCGACAGCCTGCCGGTCGCTCTGGCGCTCGGCTACGACGGCACGAGCCACAAGAACTGCAAGGGAGTGTTCAAGGGTGTCGCGAACCGCTGCCTGCTGCTGCATCGGCAGCGAAACGCAGGGCCGGGGCAACCGGCACGCTTCCTCATGAGCGGCGAGGACTTGTGCAATGTGGGGCCGGTGGCGCTGTTGCAGGATCTCGCGGTGTGCGCGGTGCTGGGCATCTCCAGCGTCGAGCGCAACGGTCATCACTACAACGCGGGGCTGTCGCAATTCCCGCGCGCCGTGCAGGAGCAGGTGCTCAAGCTGCACGGCGACTTGTATCACGCCGCACCCGCAGGCTGGCCCACGCTCACGATTCGCGACGGTGAAGTTGACCTCAGTTCGGTCAACGGGTCGCCGTTCGGCGTGAGGTTTCTCGTGGACGTGGCGGCGTTCGAGAAGCTGGGCGGGGACCCCTGACCGCCCGACGCCGGGCCTCGGGTCATTTTTTCCTTTTCGGCCGGCTCGCGTAGATCATCACGTCCTGAAACGTCTCCGTGAACGGCCGCGTGTCGGGAAGTTCCGCGATGACGTCATAGGTGAAGCCCGCGTCCTCGAGGATTTTCAGAAATCGGCCGAGCTCGATGCCGTAGCGCTGACGGATGTCGTCGTTTGTCGCTTCGAGGCGCGCGCGGTCCGACTCGTGAAGGAGCTGCGGGTTCGGCCGCCAATGCATCGGGGCGAGGTCCACAGTCCAGTCCTGCCCCGCGGCGAGCATCGCCATCTTCACCGCGGCAATGCGGCCGAGCGGGATGGCCGCGCCGGGACGCAGCGCGCACGAAGTGATTTCGCCGAGATGGCGGTGATTTGCTCCGGCACCGGCCCGTAGCCGAGCACCCGGCCCTGCTTCAAGCGCAGGCAGCGCCCGCGCAGCGCCTGCACCGCGCTCATGTTGTGGCTGACGAACAGCACGGTGCGTCCCTGCTTCTGCGCCACGTCCTGCATCTTGCCGAGGCACTTGTTCTGAAAGTGCGCGTCGCCGACGGCGAGCACCTCCTCCACGACGAGGATCTCCGGTTCGAGGTGCGCCGCCACCGCGAACGCCAGCCGCACATACATGCCCGAGCTGTAGCGCTTCACCGGCGTGGCGAGGAACAGCAGCAACTCCTGCTTCTCCGGCACTGACAGCGCGTCCGCTGCCGATTCGATTTCAGCCAGTGTGCTCATGGTGGGCGGAACGTAGCACCGGCCGCGCTGGGCCGGCAAGAACAGGAACGTGCCTTTGAAACCTCCCGCTTGCTTTCCGGTGGGCCGCCTGATTTTATCGGCAGCGTTCAGTAGAAGGAAACCATGTAGGAACAAACTGTAACCACAATCTGCGGGCTTCAGCCGCTGTCCGAATCGAAACTGGCAGTTTCACTGGAAGGACGGTGCTTGGAGCACGCCACTCGGGGTGCCGACAGCGTTCCTTCCAAGGCATGCCAGTGCCTGATTCGGGGCGTGAGTAGTCACGCCCCTTTGTTTGATAAGGGGTTGGAGCGCGTGAGGGAGGAACACCATGAGCGACGACCTTAAACACGCCTGCCACGAATGCGGTGGGAACATTGCCTACCCACAGCACGCCTTTGGCGCGATTGTCCACTGTCCCCACTGTGGGATGCAGACAACGCTCGGGGAAAAATACCAGGAGCTGCCGGAAGCTCCGCCAGTGGTCAAAACCAAGCGCATCGTGGATATGCCGGCCAGTCCGGCGGTTCCGAATTCATCAGGAACGAGCCATAAGCCTCTCCTGATTGGGTTAGCCGTGCTCTGCCTGGTAATCGTGGGCGCCACAAGTGCGTTCATTGTCGTCTCAAAACGAAACGAAGCTGAGAGACGGCGGGAAGAATCAAACCGCGCGGCTGCTGAAGCGGAAGCGGCCAAACTGAAGGCTGAGGCGGCCAGGCTGAAGGCTGAAGCTGACGAGCAGGCCAAAGCCGCAGCAAAAGCAATTGCTCAAGCGAAAGACGAGGCGATTGCAAAGGCCGTTGCGCAGGCCAAGGCGGATGTGATTGCCACTGCCGCAGCGGCAGCCGCCGCCAAGGCCAAGCAGGACGAGGAAGCGAAAGCGAAGGCACACGCCGAAAAGCTGGAACGGCTAATAGGCATTCCGTCGGTTTGGGCGCTGTGGGAAGAGCAGGACCGTTCAGCGATTAAGGTCAGCCGGACGCGAGATACGGATGCAGTGCTTATCCACAAGGGAAAAAGTGTGACAGTGAAACACGAGGATATGCCCGATTGGTTAAAGACTACCGCCATCAACAAGCACAAAGATGATGGGGAATCTCAAGGGCTTATCCGGGAGGTGAACGGCAAGCAGTATGATTTGCGGACGAATCCACCCGGCTGGATGACCATCCCGCGCTGTCAAATCATTCAAGTTATCCGCGATGGGTATCTGGTGGTGAACGAGCAAATCGCCAACGACCCATCAGTCGCAGGCTACGGAACCTTCAAACTCCTGCACAATTGCTTTAATCGTGTCTTTAGTGAAGGCACGCGATTGCAGGTAAGGGGCATGACCGTCGGCACCTACTCCTACGAGAACAAGCGAGGGGAGTTTAAGCGCGTGCCAGTGATTGACCCGGGAATGCCCGTCGGTCCACTGGCAAGCAGCGTGGTTCGAATGGAACCGCAGTGACGTGTCCACTCTGCCGCGCGCTTTCTTCGGGTTCCTCGCTTGACCAAGCCTTGGGGCCATCACGCCGGCATCTCGTGTTGGCATCCGAGACGGTTCGTGCAAACCAGCCTTGTTCCTTTGCCCCCTCACCGCTCCGCCGGTTCGCACGACGCTAACGAGTGACGGGCTTTAAGCCCTGCGGTTGGGGAGGCAAAACGCATTCGCCAACGCTCATCCCACATTTGCCACATACCAGTCCAGCGCGAGTTCCAAGCCCTGTGGCATCGTGTGCGTGGGTGCGTAGCCGAGGAGGCGGCGGGCTTTGTCAACGTTCGCCAGCGAGTGGCGCACGTCGCCGACGCGGAAGTCGCGGTAGGTGGGTTTTTGCTCGGGGAGCGACGGGTTGCGTCGGCGTAGGCCGTCGTGGATGGCGCGGTAGAGGTCGTTGAGCGTGGTCCGGCCGCCCACGGCGATGTTGTAAACGCGGTTCACCGCATCCGCGTTGGTCGTGGTCGCCGCGAGCAGGTTCGCCTGCACCACGTTCGCCACGTAGCAGAAGTCGCGGCTCGTCTCGCCATCACCGTTGATGAAGACCGTCTCGCGCCCCAGCAGCGACGCAACCCACTTGGGGATGACCGCGGCGTAAGCGCCGTCCGGGTCCTGCCGCGGGCCAAAGACATTGAAGTAACGCAGGCCGATGGAGCCGAAGCCGTAGGCGCGATGGAACACGTCGGCATAGACTTCATTGAACGCCTTGGTCGCGGCGTAGGGCGACAGCGGATGGCCGGTGTTCTCCTCGACTTTCGGCAGCACGGGATGATCGCCATACACCGAACTGCTGCTCGCATAGACGAACCGCTTGACCTTCGCGTCGCGGGCGGCCACGAGCATGTTCAGGAAACCGGTGACATTGACATGATGGCTCGTGAGCGGGTCGGCGATGGAGCGCGGCACGGAGCCGAGCGCTGCCTGGTGCAGCACGAAGTCCGCTCCTTCGCACGCGCGGCGGCAAGTGTCGAGGCTGGTGATGTCGCCCTCGATGAGGTTGAGCCGCGCCCCCTGCTCCACCGTCACGAGGTCGCGGACTTGGTCGAGGTTCTTGCGAAAGCCGGTGGCGAAGTTGTCGAGCGCGGTGACGTGTTGATCGAGCTTGAGGAGGTCTTCGAGCAGGTTCGAGCCGATGAAGCCTGCGGCGCCGGTGACGAGCCAGCGACGAGGCGAGGAACGCAGCGATGCTTGAAGCTCGTCGAAAGCGCTCACGCCTTCCACACCTTCCCCGGCGCAACCGTCACCTCGGCCATCGCGTTGCGGGTGTCCACGATGCATTGCGCCCAGTCGGCCAGCTCCTGATTGTTGGCCCTCTTGTGGTTGGTGGAAATCACCACCGCGTCATAGCTCGCGATGCTCTCCTTGGTCCACGGCACGGACTTCGTGCCAGCCCAGTGACCGTGCTCGCGGCTCGGGCGGATGACGGGGACGTGCGGGTCGAAGTAGGCCATCTCCGCGCCGCGCTCCTTGAAGAGGTCGAGCAGCACGTAGCTGGGCGATTCGCGGTCGTCGTCCACGTTCGCCTTGTAGGCGAGGCCCATGATGAGAATCTTGCTGCCGTTGATGGCTTTCTTCTTGGCGTTGAGCGCCTCCTGCGTGCGATGCACCACATACATCGGCATGGCGGTGTTCACTTCGCCGGCCAGCTCGATGAACTTGGTGTTCTGCCCATACTCGCGGGCCTTCCACGTGAGGTAGAACGGGTCAATCGGGATGCAGTGCCCGCCCAGGCCGGGACCGGGATAGAAGGCCATGTAACCAAACGGCTTGGTCTTGGCGGCGTTGATGACCTCCCACACGTCAATGCCCATCGCGGCATAGACCTGCTTCAGCTCGTTGACGAGCGCGATGTTCACGCCGCGGAAAATGTTTTCGAGCAGCTTGGTCGCCTCCGCCGCGCGGCAAGAGCTGACTGGGATGATGGTCTTGATGGCCCGGCCGTAGAGTTCGGCGGCTCGCTGCAAGCACGCAGGTGTAAGTCCGCCGACGACCTTGGGAATCTGCGCGACGACACTGTTCGGGTTGCCCGGGTCTTCGCGTTCGGGGGAGAAGGCGAGGTTGAAGTCCACGCCCGCCTTCAAGCCGCTGCGCTCCAGCACGGCGCGCAGATCCTCGTCCGTCGTGCCAGGGTAAGTCGTGGATTCCAGCACCACGAGCAGGCCCTGGTGGACGTGCGGCAGGATGGCCTCGCCGGACTTGATGATGTAGCTGATGTCCGGCTCGCGGTTTTTGTTGAGCGGCGTGGGGACGCAGATGATGACGGCGTCGAGCTGCTTGATGGCGGAGAAATCCGTCGTCGCGCGGAAACGCCCGGCGTTGACCTGCTCTTGAATCGCCGCCGCCGGGATGTGCTCGATGTAACTGCGCCCGCCCATGAGCGCGACGACCTTCTTGTCATCCACGTCGAGGCCGGTGACATCCACGCCACAGCGCGCGAATTGGAGCGAGAGGGGAAGTCCCACGTAGCCGAGTCCGATGATGCCGATTTTCATGGTGCTGCCCCACGTCGCCGGCTGGTGGGCCGCGACCGTGAACGGAACCCTCCGGGGCTCCGTGTGCTGCGCGGACGTTGTAACGCGGGCGCGGGGAATTGAGAAGCCAAACCTCGGAAGGAAGGTTCCGCCGGGCGCAAAAAAACTGCATGCGCTGCGGGGTGCGCCCCTTCGGCGAGTGAACTTCGGGCACCCTCTCCCTTCCTCGGATGAGGGGAGAGGGATGGGGTGAGGAGTGTTGGCCGCCTCCTACGGCACGACAATCTGCGCGGTGGCGCTGGGCTGGCTTTCGACCGCGTCGTTCACCGCCGTCACGCGCACCTTC
>Ga0233424_10001065_pt1 | contig 27351 bp, 24 predicted proteins | sample Watercolumn_Towu_FD_181011 | JGI IMG/M metagenome (GOLD analysis project Ga0233424, IMG submission 181011) | Freshwater microbial communities from Lake Towuti, South Sulawesi, Indonesia - Watercolumn_Towuti2014_125_MG | ecosystem: Environmental > Aquatic > Freshwater > Lake | place: Indonesia... | reverse complement strand
TTCGCCTTCACCGAGGACCGGGAGCGGGCCGACGTGGTCCTGATGAACACCTGCGCGATCCGGGAGCATGCCCACAACCGGGTCTATGGCCACCTAGCGGACCTCAAGGCGATCAAGCGACAGCGCAACCTCGTGGTCGGCGTCCTGGGCTGCATGGCCCAAAACCTCAAGCAGGATTTAATCGAGAGCGAGTCGGTCGTGGATGTGCTGGTGGGACCGGATTCCTACCGCCGCCTGCCCGACCTGCTCACACAGGCCATCCTGGCTCAGGAGGAAGGGCTGGAGCACAAGGGAATGGCAGTGGACCTCTCCGAGTACGAGACCTACCAGGACATCCTGCCGGAACAAACCGAGGGGGTCAACGCCTGGATCGCCGTCATGCGCGGCTGCGACAACTTCTGCAGCTTCTGCGTCGTACCCTACACGCGCGGCCGCGAGCGGTCGCGGGACCCGTTCGGCATCCTCCGGGAAGCCGAGCAACTCGTCGCCAACGGCCACAAGCAGATCACGCTGCTGGGCCAGAATGTGAACTCCTACAAGTTCGAAGCACGGGAAGGGGCGCGTCTTGGCGCGCCTGGGGCGGGTGGGTGTAAATGGGATTTTGCACGGCTGATCACCGCCGTGGCCGATCTATCCGGCATCGAACGGGTGCGGTTCACGTCCCCCCATCCCAAGGACTTCCCCCCAGCCCTGCTGGACGCAGTGGCCGGCCATCCCAAGATTTGCAAGCACATCCATCTGCCGCTGCAATCCGGCAACGACCGGATTCTGGCGATGATGAACCGGACCTATACCCGCAAGGAATATCTGGACCTGGTGGAGGAAATCCGCCGACGCCCCGGCGACATCGCCCTGACCACCGACATCATCTGCGGGTTTTCAGGCGAGACCGAGGAGGAATTCCAGGACACCTACCGGACCGTGCAGGAGGTAGGCTACCATGCAGCCTTCATCTTCAAATACTCGGAGCGCAAGAACACGATCGCCGCGCGCAAGTACCCGGACGACGTGCCGGACACAGTGAAATCAGACCGGGTCACCAGACTCGTGGATTTCCAGAAATCCGTCTCGCTCAAGAAAAACGAGACCCTGGTCGGCCGGACCATCGAAGTCCTGGTGGAGGGAGACGCGAAGAAATCCTCAGCCCAGTGGATGGGAAAGTCCGACGGCAACCTGACCGTGGTCTGGGAAAAGGATCAAACGCGGGTCAGGCCCGGCGATCTCGTCTCGATCCGGGTGTCGCGCGCCTCGGCGACCACCCTGTTCGGCACTCCTCTTTCCCCCTGCTAGCCCCTTCCAGTGCCTCCCCCTGCTCGCCTGCTGACTATCCTGGCTATCGTCATCCCCGTGGGATTCGGTACCTTGTTGTATAAGGGACCGGGGGCAGACTGGGTGGAAGGTTACGGAGGCGCCCTCTGCTACGAGGTCTTTTGGGTTCTGGCGCTGAAAGCCTGCCTGCCACGCGCCTCGGTCATGACGCTGGCTGTGGCGGTGTTCCTTGCGACAAGCGCAATGGAGTTCCTGCAACTCAGCGGCCATCCCTGGCTGGAGTGGCTCCGCTCCTTCTACCTGGGCCGCGTCTTCATCGGTGCCGTCTTTGACCCGTGGGACTTCCTGTACTACGCGATCGGCTCGGCTGTCGCCGTTGTCCTGTACCGCTCCGTCGTAGGCCGGGACAAAATCCGTCCGTGACCGTTCAGCTTTGGCCAACCGCTTCTCCTGACACAGCCGGGCTCGCCTCGCACGGAAACAGCTAACCAATTAATATTCCTGTCTATTTTCGATTGTCCCCACCGGCAAGCCGTAACCGGTTCAGCGGCATCCCCTTTGCTTAACAGGGACTTGACACCTCTGGCTGGAGTGACTCGATGAGCCTGGAAAAGATCATCTCCCTCGCTGTGGCCGGCTGGCTCGTGCTCGGCCTCGTCCTGATGGGCCTGGACATCTGGTAAGCCCGATCCCCTTCTCATGCGCGAGCATCCAGAACCGAACGAACTTTCGCTGTCAGTTCCTTCGGCGTATAGGGCTTCTGAATAAAGCCGGCCACCTGCATCACCAGTCTATCGACCGAGGACAGCTCGTCGAACCGGCCGTTCGGCATGTTTCCTCACAGAGAGTGACGGCGCATAGTATCAAGAGGTGCTGCGAAAGTAAAAATTGGCCGAATCAGTACCTCCGCAAATCAAGGACCGGTAGCTTCCAGAAAGCTTGCCTGACTGCCAGCCACAGAGCTCCTAACAGACGGGCGAGATCCGGCGCGGTCCTGGCGACCAGTTTGACGGCCAAGCCCGGAGCAGACAGCTGGGACATTCCTCCCAAGACCCGGCCAGGCTGTTCCTCGAGAACCTCCGTCATAGCCTGTTCCAGTTCCTTCCAGGTCTCAACGTCGATTGCATCATTGACGAGGTAGAAGGAGGCGACATAGTCCCAGTCGCTCGCCAACCCGACTCCCTCTCCCTCAGCTCCCGGCGCTAGGTGATATCGCTCCAACAGAGACCGGCCCGACGCGGTCGTGATATGAATCTCGTTGGAGAGGTCGGTGAAGACCCACCGCTCGCCGCGGGCAACCCGCCCGGACGCGATCGCGTCCCAGAGCAGGATCGTCGCGCCCGGCCCCAGTGTCACACGGATCGTTTGGCGGAATCTTGAACCGGCAAAGGGGATCGTCACTTCCGGCACCCATTCCACGATCGCCCCCACTCCAACAGCCAGGTCCACCGACTGGACCGAGGGCTCGGCGAGGGACCGATAGACACGATTCGCAGATGGAGTGGAGAGAACCACGTGCGCTCCATCTCCGACCTTTGCGCGGATCGAGAGTCGGTCGCCGCCCACAAGACCGCCGGAAGGGTTGAGCAGAGGTTGATAGACGGAGCCGGTCTGATCCAGCACAATCGGCGGAGTAAGGTGCCAGGGGCTCGAGCTGTATGAGCGGGCAAGGACGGTGTGGTCACCCAACCGGACATAGTCGAGCAGGAGCTCACCGACCCGTCCGACTGATTCCGTCTCGTCGGGGACAGTCATCGCGTGAGCCATCATGACCTGGGTCGATTAGACGCGCTGCGGCGTCCTGGAATGTTGGGCGAGGCGCTGCTCCACCCACTCGATCACCCGCTCAAGCCCCCGCCCGGTGAGCAAGTTGGTGAAGACGAACGGAAGGTCCCCCCTCATGCGGCGGCTGTCGCGATCCATCACCGAGAGGTCCGCGCCCACGTGGGGAGCCAAGTCGATCTTGTTGATGACCAGCAGGTCCGAGCGCGTGATGCCGGGCCCGCCCTTGCGCGGAATCTTGTCGCCCGCCGCCACGTCGATCACATAGATCACATGGTCGGCCAGCTCCGGGCTGAAGGTGGCCGCCAAGTTGTCCCCGCCGCTCTCGACAAAAATCAGGTTCACGTCGGGGAAGCGGTGCACCATCTCATCCACCGCTTCCTGGTTGTGGGACGCGTCCTCGCGGATCGCCGTGTGCGGACAGCCGCCGGTCTCAACTCCGACGATGCGCTCCGGCTTCAGCACCCCGCGTCGCGTGAGAAACTCGGCATCTTCTTTCGTGAAGATATCGTTGGTCACCACCGCCAAGCTGTAGCGATCCCGAAGTGCCTTGCACAGTGCCTCGACCAACGCGGTCTTCCCGGACCCCACAGGCCCACCGATTCCAATGACCGGGATAGCTTTCTCCCTGGCCTTAGTCGGCTTACCGCCGTGATGGTGATGGTCGCCCATAGAAGTTACCAGTGAACAGTAATCAGTTGTCAGTTACGAGCGGAACAATCTCGATTCCAACCGGCTGTGCCGCATGGCGTAGATGTCCTGAACCGGAACCCAGGAAGTCATCGTTGGTCTGGGCTCCTCTTCCCGACTCAGGTTCTCGATCAAAGGCAGCCAGTTTTCAAGCAGCAACTGGGTCTCCCTCTGTCCGATCGGAAGCAGCTTGAGCGAGGCGGAGACTAACCCCACGGCGCTCTGGTAGAGATAGGCGGCAATCGTGTCCTTCCTAGACCAGCCGCAAGCTCCGAGCGTGAGCCCGAGGGTCACCGCCAGATGACCGGGCGACCGGCCCGCCTCGACTTCGGCTTGATAATCGGTGAGTACCGTGGCAACGCCTTGTCGTCCCTGTTGCCGCTCCGCGGCGATCTTCAAGACCTGCCGCCCCATCTGCCGGCTGGCCATGCGGGTCTCACGGCACAGCTTCATCGCCTCTAATTCCCAATCCGCTTCTATCGCCTCGCGCCCCGCGCCTCGCGCCTGGGCGTTCCACGCCTTCGCCACCGCCACCACCTCGCACCGCCCTGTGCCGTTTCGGAGCAGGTCTTCGACGTAACGCGACAACTCGCGCGCATCGCGCACGGCACCGCCCTGGACCGCCGCCTCCAATCCCGATGAAAAGGCATAGCCTCCGGAGGGAAAGAAACTGTCCACGAAGCGGAATCCATGAAGGAGCGATAGAGTGTCCATTCCGAACAGTGCTCCTTACTCCTCACGCTAGAACAAGAAATACCGCTGGGCCATCGGCAGGACGGCAAGCGGTTCACATTTCAGAAGTTGGCCGTCGGCCCGCACTTCATAGGTTTCCGGGTCCACCTCGATCTTCGGGAGCGCGTCGTTCAGCTTGAGGTCCCGCTTGCCGATGCCGCGGCAGCGCTTCACAGCGGCCAGGCGCTTTTGCAATCCCAGCGAAGTGCCGACCTCGCGATCCAACGCTACCTGCGAGACAAACGTCAAGCTGCATGAAAAGGGCGCTCTTCCGAAACTGCCGAACATCGGCCTGGTGAGGACCGGCTGCGGCGTCGGGATCGACGCGTTGGGATCACCCATGGCCGCCGACATTGGAAAGCCGCCCTTCACGACGATCTCGGGCTTGACCCCGAAAAACGCTGGCCGCCAGATAACCAGATCGGCCAGCTTCCCTTTCTCGATCGAGCCCACCTCATGCGCAATCCCGTGGGTGATGGCCGGGTTGATCGTATACTTGGCAACATAGCGTTTCGCCCGGAAGTTGTCGTGCGGCTGCTTCACGCTCTTCCCGTCCGGCGACAACTGTCCCCGCTGGAGCTTCATCTTGTGAGCGGTCTGCCAGGTCCTGATGATCACCTCCCCGACCCTCCCCATCGCCTGCGAATCGGACGACATGATGCTGATCGCTCCCATGTCGTGCAGGATGTCTTCCGCAGCGATCGTCTCCCGCCTGATGCGGGATTCCGCAAAGGCAATGTCCTCCGGCACGCGCGGGTTCAGGTGGTGACAGACCATCAGCATGTCCAGGTGCTCGTCCATCGTGTTGACGGTGAAGGGCATGGTGGGGTTCGTCGAGGAGGGCAGCACGTTCGGCTCCCCGCAGACTTTGATGATGTCCGGCGCGTGCCCCCCGCCGGCCCCCTCCGTGTGGAATGAATGGATCGTCCGTCCGGCAAAGGCCTTGATCGTGTCCTCTACGAAGCCGGCCTCGTTGATCGTGTCAGTATGGATCGCCACCTGGACGTCGTAGCGGTCCGCTACGTCCAGGCAAGTCGAAATCGCCGCCGGGGTCGTGCCCCAGTCCTCGTGCAGCTTGAGCCCGATCGCCCCCGCCTCGACTTGCTCGCTCAAGCCCCCCGGCAATGCCGCGTTGCCCTTACCGAGAAACCCCAGGTTGATCGGGAACCCGTCCGCCGCCTCCAACATCCGCTGGATGTTCCAGGGGCCGGGCGTGCAGGTCGTCGCGTTCGTGCCGGTCGCCGGGCCCGTGCCGCCGCCGATCAACGTGGTGAGCCCGTTCGCGAGTCCCTCACCGATGATCTGCGGGCAGATGAAATGGATGTGGGTGTCGATTCCGCCGGCCGTCACGATCCTGCCTTCGGCCGAAATCACTTCGGTCCCCGGCCCGACCTCCATGCCCGGCGTGACGCCGGCCATCAAATCAGGGTTGCCAGCCTTGCCGATCCCGACGATGCGCCCGTCCCTGACCCCGATGTCCGCCTTGACGATGCCCCAGTAGTCGAGGACCACGGCGTTCGTAATGACCAGGTCCAGCGCCCCGCTCGCTCGCGTGGCGGCAGGCGACTGCCCCATCCCGTCCCGGATCACCTTCCCGCCGCCGAACTTGGCTTCCTCACCCGGCGTGGTCAGATCCCGTTCGATCTCGACGATCAGTTCCGTATCCGCCAAGCGAACCCGATCGCCGACGGTGGGACCGTACAGATCGGCATATTGGCGGCGGGGGGTCTTCATTCGCTCACCCTTTGATGATGAAACCAAGCTCAGCAGCCTTGGCCAGCGCCCGCGCTCTGACTTGCGGGTCGTCGAGCCGACCGTTGGTAAGGCCGTTGATGCCGTACACCTCTCGGTTGCCGGCAAACGCCACCAGAGTCACCAGTTTTTCCTCCCCCGGCTCGAATCGAACCGCGGTCCCGGCCGGTACGTGGAGCCGGAACCCGAAGGCCTTCTCCCGATCAAAGCGCAACGCGCGGTTCACCTCGAAGAAGTGACAGTGAGAGCCGACCTGGATCGGCCGATCGCCGGTATTGGCCACGGTCAGCTCCACCGTCGCCCGCTCCTGGAAGGCAATAATGTCGCCTTCCCCGAGCATGATCTCACCGGGTATAACATCGGCCGGTTGAAGACGCCCGACACTTGCCGCCTTTTTAGGGCCCGACTGAGCCCTCGCAGCTTTCTTGGAGGCGGCCTTTTTCTGAACCGTTTTCCCCCGTACCTTCACTTCCTTTCCCTCCAACAATCCACTAGAAATAGATGAAGTATAACTTAATCTACTTTTACCTAATTGGCTGATGTACGGTCACGAGCTTAGTTCCATCAGGAAAGGTCCCTTCTACCTGTAGCTCCGGCAGCATCTCCGGCACGCCGGCCATGACGTCTGCTCGCGTCAGTAACGTGGCCCCGTAGCTCATCAGGTCTGAGACGGAGCGCCTGTCCCTGATCCCCTCCAGCAGGGCGGCAGTCAGGTAGGCCACCGCTTCCGGATGGTTCAGCTTGAGTCCGCGCGCCTTCCGGTCCTTCGCCAACTGGGCGGCGACATAGATCAGGAGCTTTTCCTGCTCACGGGGCGTCAGATGCATAGAACCTCTTTCACAACGTGACCACTTAACAGGGGGCGAAACCTATCACTTCTCAGAACCTCAGTCAACACGACTGGACCCGGTTATTCTTGTCCCCCTCACGTGCATCGCGAGCAGAAAAGTCAGAAGAGATAGATGACATCCAGCGACAGGGTCTCCTGGTGATTCGCCGGGTTGGAGCCTGATTGAAAGACGTTCTTGTTCGAATGGTCCTGCCGGAATTCCAAGCGGGTCATCAGGGAACGGATTGGCCTGAACTGAATGGTGTAGGTTGTTTCCCAGAGGGTCTGCACGATGTCCGGGGCCGACGCCGTCGGGGTCGCCCCGAAGCAGGCATTGGCCATGGGAAACGATTCTGTGCCGTTGCAGGACACATAGCCTCCTGCGTCCTCGAACAGTTCGCTCCGGAATCGGAACCCCCACTGTTCCGTAAAGTTGTAAACAAGATAGCCGGCCGCCCCGTTCCACCGCGCGTTGCCCGCCCGGCTGAGCTGGCTGCTGTTCACTTGGTTTGCATAGTAAGACTCCAACACGACCGAAGCCTTTTCAGTCACCTGAATATTCAGGACTCCCCCTCCCAACAGGCGATTGCCGCCCGAGCCGGAAACCTGCCCGTTCCGAGGCCCGAAGAGCCCATAGAGGGTGAACTGCACTCGGTCCGTTGGGTTGAGCGCCAGAGCCGACTCCACCATTAAATCGCTCGTGGCATCGCTCGTAGCCGAGGTAATAGAATTGATCCCGCCGATCGAAAACGAGACCTGCTGGCTGAACCGATAGGAAGCCCGCACCCCGAAGGTGGTAAAGGGCTGCCCCAACCCGAACAACCAGGAGCGGGAATAGTTCGGGTTGTTCGGGCTCTCAAGCCCTTCGTAGCCGATGAGCGTGTTGATGCGGCCGACCTTGAGATCAAGCCCCTTCCCGATCGGAGCTAGGTACTGGCCGTAGATTTCCTGGAAGTCCGCGTAGGGGTTCAGGTTGGTTCCACCGATGAACTTCGAATCCTTTCCGGCGTTAAATTTAATCCGAAAGCCGGCCCGATCCCACCCAGTTCCGTTCGCGTCCGCTTCCCGGTCCAGCACGATCTTCGCCACATTCGGCCTGAACTCGTTGGCATTGACGTCGAATATCCGCAGTTGGTTGATACCGTTCGAGGGGTTGTTGAAGTTCTGGGTGTAGGAACCTTCCAGGTAGCCAGAGAGGGTGAGGCCCAGCGTCTTTGAAATGATCCGTCTCCCCTTGGCATCCCTGTCGCTGTGTTCTGCCGAGCCTGACACAACGACAGCAGCGGCCGGATCGTCTGCGGCAACGGCGGTAACAGCCTGTCCCTGAAACAGCATGAGGCAGAGGACGATCCCCGTGAAGAGGTAGGGAGGTGATTGTGCCGCAATCCAACGCAGGTGCTAGGTCCTCACTCCCCCCGCACCCTCCCCTCTCCCCGCTCGGGGCGAGGGTCAGGAGGCCGGTCGGCAGACTGACGCGCGCTTAATCTTAATTCCTTTCTTTGCTCTCCCTTTCCCCCGTCGGGGCGGTTGTATTCTCGATGGGGTGGCTGGGTGGTCCCCAAATTGCGCGTGTCGAGCGACCACTTTCTGAAGTGGGGGCTCCGTGAGCACAGGGGACTACCCAGCCGCCCTGTGCTCCGCACACGCTACACCACCAAATGCCGCTTCACCTGTTCTTCGCTCAGCTCCGCCGCCCGCCCCGACGCCACCACCGCCCCTTTGGCCATGATCACATAGGTATCCGCCAGCCTCGCCGCGAACTCCATGTACTGTTCCACAAGCAGGATGGCGAACCGTCGCTCGGCCTTAAACCCTTCGATCACCTGCTCGATCTGCTCCACGATCGAGGGCTGGATCCCCTCGGTGGGCTCGTCCAGCAGCAGCAGCTTGGGTTTGGAGAGCAGCGCTCGCCCGATGGCCAACTGTTGTTGCTCTCCTCCGCTCAACACGCCGCCGGGCCGATCCAGCAGCACGGTCAGCTTGGGGAACAGCGTAAAGACCTCCTCCAAAGCCGCTTGCTCAGACCCGCCGTTCACGGATCGCTGCGCCGCCTCAAACCCCAGGTGCAAATTCTCGCGGACCGAGAGGTGGGGAAAGATCTCGCGCCCCTGCGGCACGTAGGCGAGGCCTCGCCGCACCCGGCGATCGGGACTGTCCTGCGAGACGTCGGCTCCGTCGAACATGATCCGTCCGGTCCGCGACCTCAGCAATCCCATGACCGTTTTGAGCAGGGTGGTTTTGCCGACCCCGTTCCGGCCCATCAAGCAGACGACCTGCCCCGGCACGACCTCCAGCGAGATGTTCCGGAGGATGTGGCTCTCTCCATAATAGACGTTCAGGTTATCGAGCCGCAGCATGGGCTTCTTTTTCCTTCTTGCGGCCCAGGTAAATCTCCACCACACGCGGGTCGGCCTGAACCTGCTCCACCGGCCCCTCGCAAAGCACGGTCCCCTCGTGCAGGACCGTGACCGTGCGGGCAATCTGCCGCACGAACTCCATATCATGCTCGATCACGATGATGGCATGTTTGTCCGCCAGCGACTGCAGCAACTGGCCCGTCTGTTCGGTCTCCTGGTCGGTCATGCCGGCCACCGGTTCATCGACCAGGAGCAGGGCCGGGTCCTGCAGGAGCACCATGCCGATCTCGAGCCACTGCTTTTCCCCATGCGAGAGCGCGCCGGCCCGGACTCCCCGTTTCTCAGAAAGCCCGATCGTGGCCAGCACCGACTGGGTCCGCTCAATCTCGGCCCGCGTGGGTTTGGCCCAGAGCGTGGCGAGGACTCCCTTGCTGGCACGCTTGAGCGAGAGCTCCAGGTTCTCCCAGACCGTGAGGTTGCCGTAGACCGACGGGGTCTGGAACTTGCGCCCGATACCCAGCGTCGCGATCTCATGTTCCCGCATCGGCAGCAAGTCCTGGTCCTTGCCGAAGATGACGCGGCCGGAGACCGGTTTGACTTTCCCGGAGATGACATCCAACAGCGTGGTCTTGCCAGCCCCATTGGGACCGATCACGACCCGGAGTTCGTGATAGTTGACGATGAAGTTGAGGTTGCTGAGCGCCTTGAAACCGTCGAAATCGACCGTGACGGCTTCCAGGTAGATGATCGAGCCTCGTTCCGTCATAAACGGTGCTGCGTTTTAGCCCTCAGCCGTCAGCTTTCAGTTTCGGCCGACTCAGAAGTGACAATTCACAGTTCATAATTGCCGTTCGGCCGTCACTGCTTGCTTGTGGAACCAGCTCCGCCCTCCACGGATCTTGCGGGCCAGCCCGATGAACCCATCGGGGAACAGAAGCACGACCGCGATAAAGAGCCCGCCCAGGAAGAAGGGCCAGAGCTCCGGAAAATGATTGGTCAAGACGCTCCGCCCCAGGTTGACGCCGACGGCGCCCAGCACGGCTCCCACCAGAGTGCCCCGTCCCCCGACCGCCACCCAGATGACCATCTCGATCGAGGGCAGGACGCCGATCTGCGCCGGCGTGATGATCCCCACTTGCGGCACGTACAGAGCTCCGGCCAGCCCGGCCAACGCCGCCGAGACGACGAAGACAAAGAGCTTATAGTTGGCCGGGGAATAGCCGGAGAACAGCACTCGCTGCTCGCTGTCGCGGATCGCCACGAGCACTTTCCCAGTCCTGGATCGCGTAATCCACCGGCACAGGAGGTAGGCAGCGCCCAGGCACAGCACGGTCGTGACGTACAGGCCCCGCTGCGTGCCCGGCTCGCTCAAGCGGAATCCCAAGAGGGTCTTGAAGTCCGTCAGCCCGTTGGTGCCGCCCAGGTTTGTCTCGTTCCGGTTGAAGACCAGCCAGGCGGAGAGGGCTAACGCCTGCGTGATGATCGAGAAATACACCCCCCTGATCCGACTCCGGAAGGCAAGGAACCCGAAGAGCGCCGCAAAGAGGGTCGGAACCAGTATGGCCGCCGCCACGGCAAACCAGGGGTTGTAAAAGGGCTTCCAGAAGAGGGGCAGCTCTTTGACCTGGTTCCAGACCATGAAGTCCGGCAAGGCACTGCCGTACACGCTCTCGGTGCCGATCGAGAGCATCATGTTCATGCCGATCGCATAGGCTCCCAGACCGAAGAAGACTCCGTGCCCGAGGCTCAGGATGCCAGTGTAGCCCCAGATCAAATCCAGGCCGAGCGCCAGGATGGCGAAAGCCAGAAACTTGCCGAACAGGTTCAACGTAAAGTCGGAGACGTGCAGCCAGGAGTCCTGGCCGGGAAGCACGTTGAGGAGAGGTAGAACGATGAGCAGGAAGAAGCCTACCAGCCAGAAGGCAAGGCTTTCCCCTCGCTCGCTGGCTTGCTCGTGATGATTCACTTCCGAGGCTGCCACTCCGAGCCCTCACACTCGCTCGTCATCCGTCATTCGTCACTCGAAAGTGACTGCGTTTCCACTTCATCCACGAATGACCAATAACGAATGACGCCTCTTACGATTCAACCTGTCGCCCCTTGATGGCGAACAGGCCGGACGGCCTCCGTTGAAGGAAAAGGATGACAAGGATCAAAATCAGGACCTTGCCGTAAACCGCGCCGAAGCTCGGCTCCAGCAGCTTGTTCAGGCTCCCGATGCCCAACGAGGCCGCGATCGTGCCTGCCAACTTGCCGACCCCGCCGGTCACCACCACCATGAAGGAATCCACGATATAGTTCTGGCCCAACCCCGGCTCCACGTTCCCGATCAGCGTGAGTGCGCATCCAGCCAGTCCGGCCAGCCCGGACCCAAACGCAAACGTATAGGCGTCCACCTTCCTGGTCGGGATCGCCAGGCAGGCGCTCATGTCCCGGTTCTGCATCACAGCCCGTACCTTGAGCCCGACGCCCGTGCGGAACAGCAGGAGATGGATGCCGACCACGCAGAGCGCGGCCAGGGCGATGATGAAGAGCCGGTTGTACGGCAACTGCACGCCCACCATGACCTGCAGCCCCCCGCTCAGCCAGCTCGGGGCCACCACCGATGTCAGGTCCCCGAAGATCACCCTGGCTCCCTGAATCAGAACCAGGCTGACACCCCAGGTGGCCAGCAGAGTTTCCAGCGGCCGGCCGTACAGGAAACGAATGAGAGAGGCTTCCAGCACCAACCCGAACAAGCCGGCCACCAGGAACGAGCAAGGCATGGCCAGGAGGAAATAATAATCGAAGAGCCCCGCCGGAAGATAGGCTTTGAAACCTTCCTGCGTCAGAAAGGTGGCATAGGCCCCCAGCATCATGAATTCACCGTGGGCCATGTTGATCACGCCCATGAGGCCGAAGATGATCGCCAGGCCCAAGGCCATCAGCAGAAGAACCGAGCTGAGGCTGATGCCTCGGAACAGAGTTTCGATGGCGCTGGTCCAGCTCCCCCAGGATTCGATTCGTTCGATCGCCTCCTGGGCGGCCTGCGCTACCATCACTTGTTGAGCTTGGTCAGCCTGCTGGGTACCCTGCCCTGAGCCTGCCGAAGCCAGTTCTTTCAAGAGCGGAACGGCGTTCTGGCTGCGCAGGTCTCCCAGCTTGGACGCAGCCGCAGCCTTGACGGCCGGATCATCCCCGGCCAGCCTGATCAAGCTGATGGACTCCTCGATCTGGTAGCGGACCCACCGATCAGACTCGCTCGCCAGCGCAGCCTCCAGCCACGTCAGCGCGATCGGCCTCCCGATCGTCGCCAAATCGGCGGCCGCCGATCGCCGCTCATCCGGTTCCCCGCTCCCGAGCTTTTCCTTGTTCTTGAGCAGGTCGATCACCGGCTTGATGGCCAGCCGCAGGCTCCGGTCGCCAGTGAGCCGCATCTCTTCCAGCCTGGGAAGCAAGCCGGCATCACCCTGCGCAACCAAGGTCTGGACGGCCGCCTCCTGGACCGTCGCATCCTCGTTCACCAGATCCTTCAGCGCCTGCTCGATCTCCGTCGAAGCAGCAACTGGCGGAGGAGCTGCCTTCGGCCCCTCCGCCCATACCCACCCGTCGCTGCTCCATAAGGGGCACAACCCCAGAAGCAATAACCAGAGTACCCTTTTCATTTCATTACGAACTCGTCGCGCCCTTATGCCTTCTTCTGGTACGTCCCCTGGTGCTTCACCCAATCGCAACCCTTGTCCGGGTTCGTATATTCACTCCAGGGCTCCGGCTTGACCAGTCCCTTCGAGCGCGAGACTACCTTGAACTGCCCGTCTTTCAGAATCTCCCCGATCAGGACCGGCTTGTGCGTATGGTGGTTGGCTTCGTCCATCTTGATCTCCCCGCCCGGCGCGAGAAACTTCTGCCCGTAGACCGCCTTGCGGACCGAATCCACGTCCGTCTTGCCGGCCTTTTCCACCGCCTGCTTCCAGATATACACCCCGAAATAGGCTGCCTCGATCGGATCGTCCGTCACCCGCTTGTCCCCATCGGGCAGGTTGTTCTTCTTGCAGTAGGCTTTGAAATTGGCCACGAACTGCTTGTTCTGCGGCGTGTCCACGGTCTGATAATAGTTCCAGGCAGCCAGGTGCCCCACCAGCGCCGTGGTATCCATGCCGCGCAGCTCGTCCTCGGCCACGCTGAAGGCCATGATCGGGGCATCCTCGGCCCTCAGTCCTTGATTCGCGAACTCTTTGTAGAACGGCACGTTGCTGTCTCCGTTGATTGTGCTGATCACACACGCCCCGCCGCCGGCTGCGAATTTTTTGATCTTGCCGACGATGGTCTGATAGTCCTGGTGATGGAAGGGCGTGTACTCTTCCATGATGTTGGCCGGCGGGACCTTCTTGGCCAGCAGCATGGCTCTCAGAATTTTGTTCGTCGTGCGCGGATAGACGTAGTCGCTGCCCAGCAGATAGAACTTCTTGTAGCCGCCCCCTTCCTTGCTCATCAGATATTCCACGGCCGGGACCGCCTGCTGGTTGACCGCCGCGCCCGTGTAGAAGACGTTGCGGGAACATTCCTCTCCCTCGTATTGCACGGGGTAGAAGAGCAGGCCGTTGTTCTTCTCGAAGACCGGCAGGACGGACTTGCGGCTGACCGAAGTCCAGCAGCCGAAGACCACCGCCACCTTGTCCACCAGCAGCAACTGCTTGGCCTTCTCGGCAAAGAGGTCCCAGTTGGAGGCCGGGTCCACCACCACCGGCTGGACCTTGCGGCCCATGACCCCGCCCTTCGCATTGATCTCTTCCACCGCCATCAGGACCACGTCGCGGAGGGACACTTCGCTGATCGCCATCGTGCCACTCAAGGAATGGAGCACGCCGATCTTGATCGGCTCCTTATCCGCCGCGTAGGACAGAGCCCAGTTCCCCAGGTTCCCCAACAGGGCCGCCACGCCGATGCCGGCCGCGACCCTGCCGCCGCTCGCCAGAAACTCACGGCGCGACTGATCCCCGCCCGTCTCCAGTTCTTGTGACTTCTCTTTCTTGTCAGCTTCTTTCATAGACGTATCTCCTCTCTGTTCGAGCCATCAGCTATTCGCTCTCAGCTCCCGTTCAGAAGTTGTACCAGACCGACAGATTGTATTGCTGGCCGGAGAAACGTGAGCCGTCGTCCGCCCACGCGGTCCAGAGGTTCTGGAACTCCGCCCCGATGTAGAAGTCGGCCCAGATCGGACGGACCGCGGTCACGTACATCCGCTGGTTTTGCTGGTACTGCGTGTCGATTGCAGTCGTGCTGCCACGCACGTCTGACTTGAGTGGGCTGTCGAAGCCATAGCCGGCCAGGAATGTGTAGGTCTTGGTCGGCACATAGCTGAGCTGCGCCCACCCCACCCAGGTCCGGATTGGCTTCCCGGTGGTCAGGTTCAACTCCTGATTCCACCGGAAGAACTCGTTTCCGAGGGCCTGGCCGTATGCAAGCTCTCCCGAGAATTTCAACCTTTTCGAGAGCGGCATCACGACTTCGGCACCCACCAGGTACGAATTGATGTCCTGTCCACCGAATGTACCGGGAGCATTCGCACAGGTTCCCGCCAAATTACATCGGATCGGGGCCGATCGGTAATACCGATAAGCCGTGCTCAGGGCGACCATCATGCCTTGCAAGTTCCCCGTCCCGTTGTAGGCCAGCCGGGCTCCGTAGTATGGATGCTGGACTGGATCATTCCACGGATCGATATTGGTGCCGCCACCGCCAGGTGCTGAGCCGGAAGGCGGCGTATTGGGGCCTGGCCGAGCCTGCACGTTGCCGCAGCAGCCGGCCGACAAGCCGCGCTCAAACCGCATGACGGTGAACAATCCCTCGATGTTGTCAGTAAACTTGTGGCGCACGGTGATCTGTGGGAGACGGTTCCAGAGGTTCCCGCCGTAGCCCATGATCGAGAAGTCGATCAGGTCCGGGTGCAGGGCCATGATCGGGGTCCAGTCCATGCCGACCGTGATGTTGGTCTTCGCAACCTCGTAACGTACATACGCCAGACGGAGACGCGGCGGCAGGTTGTTGGCGTTGTCCGTCTGTCCGTAAAAGTCCACTTCGACCACGCCGGTCAGGCTGTGCTTGCCGTCGGTCCGCTCCGCACGAACCCCGAACACGCTGTAGCGTGGGTTCAGCGTGCTGGTCGCGTTTCCGCTTCGTCCCGCCGCAGTTGCGTATCCATTGAACTGACCTGGGTCGAGCGGGTTGTTGTTCCGGCTGCTGTAGATCGCATCCAACTCGACGCGACCGTACGGGGTGATGCTGCCCTTGCTGCCTTCGGTGAAAATTGTGGACAAGCAGCCGGGGCAGATGTGCACCCCGCCTTCTTCCTTCCGGATTATTTGCCCGGCGCCCTCGGCCTGTTCCGGCTGGACTTGGATCGTTTCCGGCCCCGCGTCTGCTGCCTTTTCCTGCGCAAACACCGGCATCGCGCCCGCGAAGAGCGCTGCCGCAATCAGCCCCAGGCTGATGCCTCCCCATCTGTGCCTTCTGGATTGCATGTCCCCCTCCGTATCATGAACGGTTCACCGCGTAGCAAGACCGGAGGGCCCTTGGGCAAAAAAAAAGCGCCCTTCCGGTCCTGGAATGGACCAAAAAGGACGCCATTGTCCTTCACTCTGTTGTTATCCGTGTTGCGGAAGAAGGACTCCTTTGTCCTTTTTCCCCAGGTTTGCACGGACGCACGGCTTATAGTCTGTTCACACAGACCTTGTCAAGCGGTTTTCTCGGCTTCACGATCTCGTCTTCATCGTCTCTGGACAGCCCTTCCGACAAGACTCCATTCCGTTCCTCTTCCCAACGGTTTGTCTGCCTTCATTCTTGTGGTACTATAGCGCCCCTGGATCATGCCCTACCCGCCGGAATCGGGAAGAATCCGGCAATCGTCGGGAGGCAGACGTTGCGTCAACACACAGACAGCCCTCTTCTCCTGCTCAAGCGGACGACGCTGGCGCTCGCCTGCCTGTGCACGTTCAGCGCCGGCTGCGCCTCAGCGCCCAAACCGGAAGACGTAATTCACGAGAGCCAGCGGGGCGCCGTCTACCTGGAACCGCTGTCCAACCGGTACCTCCAGGCAGCCCACCCCATCTCACTGCCTACCGACACGATTTCGCGTGTTCTACGCGGCGTGCTGGTGCAGGGCAGCCAGACCGCGATCGAGACCATGTTTGAATCGCAGGAGGCGGGTCGACGAGCTTTCTCGGATGAGGAAGTGACCTTCCTCATTCCCCATGTCGTCACGGCCCTATCACGGGCAAAGCCAACCCAGCAAGTTCATTTTCGCGTGACCCACCAGCCCAGAGGTCCTGGCAAGCTCTTCTCCATGTCCGAGACGGGAGGTGCGGCGGTCGGCTCGTCCGATATGCCTCGGTACGGTCAGCAATTCGAGACCTCCTCTGGAACCCTCTATGTCTACGGCCTCTCCCTCTACCTCACCGTAACCGAGTATCGCCAGAAGCCCAGCCGTCCTGACGACATCAACATGCCCAACCGCCGTCTCCCTGAGTCGGACAATCTGGACCGGTTGGAGTTCCTGTTCACGCCGAAAACAGCGCTGCGGCCTGAGTCTTATCAGGAGCCCGGCTTCTTGGGTGAGCCGAGCCTGACCCCGATCATCATCGACTATGAGCTGTTGGCCAAACTCCCCGCGCCCAAGCCGCCAGCCTCTCAGCCTATCTCTCGACCAGCCCCGCCGACCCCAGCCCCACCTTCCGCCCAGCCGCTTCCTTCTTCGAGCGGGCCAGGGAAATCGGTCGAGACGGAACTGGAGGCTTTGAAGGAGGAGTTGAAGACGATCAGAAAACAGTTGGCCGAGCAGGAAGCGGAACGCCAGAAGCAACCAGCGAAGAAGAAAACGAAACCGGCCCCCGTACCGCCGCAGCCGAGTCCTTAAAGCAAGCGTCACTCGTCATTCGTCACTCGCGAAGAACGAATGACGGATGACCAATGACGCTTCCTCCTTAGCTCACCTCGATCAATTCTTTCGCCAGCAGCACGACTTCGCGGGACAGAGGCTCGCGGAAGTTCATGCGGCAGTAGCAGGCATAGGTGACGTAGGTATCTTGCAAACAATAATCGGCGATCTCTTTCCCCTGCCCCTTGGCCCACATCTCCGCCACCTGCTTCCCGCTGCCCGATTTGGTTTCGACCTGGAGCGCCCGCGCCAGCACGTCCAGCTTGACCCACCCGCGCTGTTCCCAGTTGCTCCAGACGGCCATCGTGTCGTAGACCGGTTCGGTCCGGAACTTGGCCAGGCTGATCTCGAGACTCGGCTTGACTTGATGGATGACAGATCGCTTCTTAATAAAGGGCAGGTCGAACCCCAGGCCGTTGTGGGCGATGAACAGCGAGGGACGAAGCTGCGTCTGTTTGGCCCAGAACTGCCGCAACAGTTCCTTCTCGTTCGCCCCGTACCAGGCCACGGCGCCTTGCGGCTCCATCTGGTCCGAAAACATGATCAGCCCGATGCAGACGATCCGGCTGAAGGTGCCGTCGAAGGAGGACTTTTCGTAGAGTTCGTCCTCGGCGCGCTTCCGCTGCTCGGCCTCGGCGTGGTCAAACAGGTTGTCGGCACCCGCCCAGTCACTTACGTCGGTGGAGGCGGCCAGCCCGACCAGGCGCGCCCATTCCTCCCTCGGCGCCTGCACCGTCTCGATGTCGAGTACAACCTTCATGGAATAGCTATCAGCTTTCAGCAGTCAGCCGTCAGCCGGAAGACTGGCCTTCTCTTTCTTCTGGCTGATAGCTGAAGGCTGACTACTTTCTCCTACCAGCGATTTCCACATGATGATCGCGTCCTGATAGCCTCCGTCGTCCTTCCGCACGGCACCGGGGATGACGGCCAACTCGGAAAAGTCCAGCTTTTTCCAGAGGTGCCGGGCTGCCAGATTCTCGGAGAACACCAAGTTGAATATCACACTCCTGTACCCCAGCTCCTCGGCATAGTGCAGCATGGTGGCGCCCAAGAGCCAGCCCAGTCCTTTCCTTCGCCAGTTCGGTGCCACGATGAACCCTGCGTTCGCCACCTGCCTGGCCCGTCCGGGCCAGTTCGGCTTGAGATAGAAGGCCCCGATCATCTCTTCGCTCCGGGTACGGTCCTGCAGGTAGGCGGCCACCGTGCTCTTTCCTCTGACCCAGTAGTCCAGAAAGTCTTCGTCGTTCGGAAACCGATCGTGTGGATAGGAGGTGCCTTCCTCGACGATCACACGATAGAGCCGCTTCAACGCTTCTATGTCGTCACGGTCAGTCAGCCGAAGCTGAACCGGTGTCCCGTCTTTGAGACGCGCCTCGATAGGGAATCGCATGACAACGCGATCGTCACTCGTGATTCGTCATTCGTCATTCGTATCAGAGTTTACCTTGCGAATGACGGATGACGCATGACGGATGACGCCTTTTTGCAACAGTTTGATCAGAGGACGGTCCGCCGGCGGAAACTCGAAGTCGGCCAGTTCGCCGGCCGTCACCCAGCGGACCTCGTCGCAGCCGAGCGCCTGCTCCTCTACGGCCGCGATTGAACAGCGGAAGAAGTGCAGCTCAACCGTCTTGTCTGGGTAGGCGTGGCGGATGACTCGAAAGAGAATCGGCCGCGTAACCTCGATGCCGAGCTCCTCTCGCAGCTCCCGCCGCAGGCAGGCTTCCAGCGACTCGCCCGGCTCGCGCTTGCCGCCGGGAAACTCCCAGAAGCCCCCCAAGTGGATTCCTGCTTTCCTCCGAGCGATCAGGTAGCGTCCATCCTGGCTGATCAGCCCGGCAGCGACCTGTATGACCGAGGACCGTGAAAGGTGAGAGGTGAAAGGTAAAACGTACGAAGAGGCGTTCCTTTTCTTTGTCCGGGACGTTTCACGTTTCACGTTTTACCTTTCACGCGCATTGTCGAACGGATACGACTTGCAGAAATCCTTCATCGGGCAGAGCAGACAGTAGGGATCGCGCGCCGTGCAGAGGAGGGCTCCGAAATCCATCAAGGCCTGGTTGAAATCGTACCCTTTCCCCCTGGGAATCATGTGCTCGGACAGGTTCCAGAGCGGGGTCTTCTGCGCCTTGGGATCGCCCGACCCGATAAATACCCGGTGCAGCACCCGCATCACATTCGTGTCCAGGATCGGCGCGTCCTCATTGAACGCAAACGACCGCAGAGCGCCTGCCGTATACCGGCCGATCCCCTTGAACGAGAGCAATTCATCGGGGTCCCGGGGAAGCGCCCCTCCATATCGGGCCATCGTCTCGCGGGCGATACTGTGCAAGCGGTGAGGGCGGATGTTATATCCGAGCGGGTACCAGGTCGCCCGCACTTCTTCGACCGGCGCCGCGGCCAGACGCTGAAAAGAAGGATACCGCTCCAGAAACTCGTGATATTTGGGAATGACCCGATCCACCTGGGTCTGCTGGAGCATGACCTCCGAGACCAGAATCTTGTAGGGATCGGACGTCTTGCGCCAGGGAAGATCGCGGCCGTGCTGCTTGTACCATTTCAGGAGACGAGCCTGAAACCGCCGCTTGGCCCCCGGCGCAATGGGGACCACCGGGTTTCGGCGGCTACGCTTGGCGGGCTTGGATAACCGTGAGCGCAAACCGTTTCGACGCGGCATCGGCTGATCAGCTTTCCATCATCTCCAGCCTGGCATCGAACTCATGTCCGCACCGTGTGCACCTGATGCAATCGGATTCGACGACATCCTCCTCGACCCTGACCCCCATCCCTCCACAGTCCGGACATCGGGCAAGGGGCAACTGGCGGTCTTCGAGGCTCTCATATCGGGCCCCCCGTAGGCAGTAGACCAGCCGCCCGTCAAACTCCCAGGGTCTGCCGGCGTTATCCACTTCCGGCAAAACGACATAATGACGGGCCGCATACTCCTGGACGGCTTGCGGGGTCGTCAGACCTTCCTTGATCAGCTTGCCGGTTACGGCATCATACAGCCCATTGTCTTTCACGATGACTTTGGTCGGCCCCATCGTGCACCTCCGGGTCACAAAGAACCTTGACTGGCTGTTTCGGTCAACCCCAAGATACTCCCGCAGTCCTACCAAGATCAACGGTGAGACGCGTCCGGACAGGCGGGCTTTCAGCGGATTCTTGGGGGACCTTGAAGAGAAGGAGCGGAGAGGCCTGTCTATCACTGCGACAGACATGCTCACCGCGTGGAAGGTATGGCGCGCCCGGCAGGAATCGAACCTGCGACAACCGGCTTAGAAGGCCGGTGCTCTATCCAACTGAGCTACGGGCGCGATATCTAGCTCGTTGCTCGGCAGCGGCGACCGTTCGACCGACGCTCGCTAACCCATCCTACATGTCTATATGATTCCAAACCGGACAAGGTTGAAGCCCATCTTCATCATATGGATGAATGTCGCATCGCGACACCCTGCTTAGCGATCAAACGCCATGGCCCATTGGTACGTGCTGGCGCGCCACTGCCTGACTAACAGCCGTCGGTGATACCTGTCGCGCCAAACGACGAGCAAGCGAGACGCGCAATCACTTAAGATGGTCGGCTGTTGCGCCTATCGGAGGACGCGCCACCTCAACAGCCACGAGCGAAGCGAGGAGTGGTCGGGGCGAGAGGATTAGGTCTCCAACCCGGCCATCACACTAAGGTTTTTATCCGACCGCTAGGAACAATGAGATGAGCGGTCGGTTCTAGCAAGCTTGGTATGGTCGGGGCGAGAGGATTTGAACCTCCGACATCCTGCTCCCAAAGCAGGTGCGCTACCAAGCTGCGCTACGCCCCGACGTACTTAGCTCGTCCACAGGCAGTGATGTTCCACGACAGACGCTCGCTAACCCTTAGTTCGGGTCTCCGTGGCTCCACGCCGGACAAGGTTGAAGCCCATTTATTCTTAGCTCGTTCATGGGCAATGGCAATCGTTCAACCGACGCTCGCTAACCCATCCTGCAGGTCTATATGATTCAAGGCCGGACAAGGTTGAAGCCCATCTCTTCAAGTTCCTACGAAGCTCTTGCCAAGAGTTCTTTGATCTTGGTGAACGCCTTTGCTCGATGGCTGATCCGATTCTTTTCCTCCGGCGTTAGCTGCGCCAGCGTCTTGCCCAACTCTGGAACAAAAAACACTGGGTCATAGCCGAAGCCCCCTGTCCCGGCTGGCGCTTCAGCGATCATCCCCTCCAGGATGCCCTCGGCGATTTCCACCTTTCCTGCAGGGGTGGCAATGGCTGCCACGGTCACGAAGCGAGCCCCTCGCTTCGCCCACGGAACGCCAGCCAAATCCCGGAGCAGCTTGCGCCAGTTGTCCTCGTAGGTTGCGCTCTCGCCCGCATAGCGAGCCGCATAGACACCGGGCCGCCCACCCAGCGCATCCACCATCAAGCCCGTGTCGTCGGCAACAGCCGGAAGCCCTGTGTGACGCGCAACGGCCGTGGCCTTCTTGATCGCGTTCGCCTGGCAGGTTTCCCCGTCCTCGATCACCTCTGGCGCATTCGGGAACTCGGCTAATGTATGGATCTTGATCTCCAGGCCACCCAGCAAGACAGACAGTTCCTCCCCTTTGTGGGGATTCCTCGTCGCCAGCACCAGCTCTTTCAACTCCCGTTATCCGTCATTCGTCATTCGTCACTCGTAAGGGAGTCGAACGCCTGTTCTTCCCAATTGACGAATAACCAATGACGAGTAACGCTCCTCTTTCTCACTCCAGGCCGCCGATCAATTCTTTCTGCAGCTTCACCAAATCTTGAATCGCGCTCCATCCGACGGTTAGGAACTCATCAAAATCTTTTTTCTCGAACGGCGTCCGTTCGGCGGTTCCCTGCACTTCCACGTAGCGTCCCCGTCCGGTCATCACCAGGTTCATGTCGACCTCGGCCATGGAATCCTCTTCATAGGCCAGGTCCACCAGCACTCCCCCCCCCACCTTTCCCACGCTGACGGCCGCGAGGTAGTCGGTCAATGGCCTCTTTTTGATGAGCTCTTTTTTCTTTAGCACCGCCAGCGCGTCGGCCAGCGCGATGAACGACCCGGTGATGGAGGCGGTCCTGGTCCCTCCGTCGGCCTGGATCACGTCGCAATCAATCCAGATGGTACGCTCACCCATGTCCGCTGTGTCGGTGACGGCCCGCAGAGCCCGTCCCACCAGCCGTTGGATTTCCAGCGTGCGACCGCCCTGCTTGCCCCGGACCGCTTCTCGCTGGGTCCGATCCTGCGTGGCCCGCGGCAGCATAGCGTATTCGGCCGTCACCCACCCACGCCCCTTGTCCTTCAAGAAAGGCGGGACCTTTTCTTCCACCGACGCCGTGCAGATCACCTTGGTCGCGCCCATCTCGATCAGGACCGATCCCTCGGCGTATTTGATGAAGTCGCGGGTGATCCTGACGGGCCTGAGCTGGTCGCGCCGGCGCCCATCCGGACGCAGAAGGCTCGCACCTCGATTCACGGCTAATCTCCTCTTCAATCAAACGGCTCGCAAACGACTTGAATTATACGAGGCAGGGAATTAAAGATCAAACGAACCATCACCGCCACTATCCGGTCGCTTCAATCATCCGATGGCCGTGACCCTTCAGAACGCCGACGCCGCCGACGGACGAGTCCGAACCGGACCAGCAAGAGACCGACGATCAGCACGCTGGCACCGACCACAAAGAGATCTTCATGTGGAAAGACATAGGGCATCGTATTCGGTCGGCTCACGATTTCATTGACAATCAGCGGGTTTTCTATTATGCTTGCAGTAGTTCACGCCGGTGAGTCCTCAGGGTCGTCCTGCCAGGTACTGCATCCGGTCAGTCTTCAACCACAACGTGAATCCACGCCCCAGGGCGAAGGAGTGTGCCATGCAGACGTGTGTTGCAACCAGAACCTCTCGCAACTGGATTTCCTATCTCTGCGAATCGCTGGTCTCCACCGGCGCGATGCCTTCGTGGGAAGCGGCTGCCTATTTCACCGAGAACCTCTTCGGCGAGGCACCAAACCGGCGGCTGCACGAATCCAAGGCTCCGTACGAAACCACGTCGCTGTTCTTGAACCGGGTTTACAGCCCCATCGTGGAAGCGGCGACGCGGGCGGTGGACCTCCCGGCTTCCGCGATGATCCACATCTTCACCGACATCAGCTTGATCGGCAATTCCGCCGTGCTGGTGGTCTATTTCCCCGGCGAGAACCGCCCCCATCAGTTGCTGCTCCTCGACGCAGCACGGGCCTGGGACCTCGTGTTCCCCGATGCCGAGGCATTCAATGCGTGGGCTGAAGAACGTTATGGCTGGGTTGAAGCGGCCCTCAAGTCCGCAGTGGCCCGCCCGCTCGCAGTGCCTTCGGTCGAGCCGCTCGTTGCCAGCGTCTGAGCACCAGGATCACAGCTAATGGGCGATGGTTAACGGAAGGTGGCTTCCGCGCATCAACCGTTGACCATCAATCATTAGTTGGTTCTCTTCACGTCGGGTCGTAGTTCAGGTTGGGCGCCAACCATCGCTCAACCGCTTTCAAGTCCATCCGCTTGCGTTTCGCATAATCCCGCACCTGATCCCGGTCGATCTTGCCCACCGCAAAGTATTTGGCCGATGGGTGCGCGAAATAGAGCCCGCTCACCGAGCTGGCCGGGTACATGGCGAAGGTTTCAGTCAGGTGAATGCCGGCCTGCCGCTCGACCTGCAATAGATCGAACAGAGTCCGTTTCTCCGTATGGTCCGGGCAAGCAGGATAGCCGGGGGCCGGACGGATGCCCCGGTACTTTTCTCTGATCAACTCCTCGTTGGCGAGCCGTTCATCCTTCCCGTAGCCCCAATCCTCGCGGGCCTTCTTGTGCAGCCATTCTGCAAAGGCCTCCGCCAGACGATCGGCCAGGGCCTTAGCCATGATCGAGTTGTAGTCGTCGTGGTCCTTCTCGAACCGCTCGCAGAGGGCCTCGATGCCGACCCCGGTCGTCACGGCGAACGCGCCCAGATAATCCGGCAAGCCCGTCGACTTCGGTGCGATGAAGTCAGCCAGGGCCTGGTTGGGCTGTCCTTCCGGCTTCTCAGCCTGCTGCCGGAGCGTATGAAAGGTCGCAAGCACCTCTGTCCGCGACTCGTCTGTGTACAGCTCGATGTCGTCTCCGACGCTGTTGGCAGGGAAAAACCCGTAGACTCCCCGAGCCGTCAGCAATTTCTGTCCGATGATCTCGCCCAGGAGTTTCTGTGCATCGCTGAACAGCTCACGCGCCCTGCCCCCGATCTTCCCATCCTCAAGAATCTGAGGGTAATGCCCCTTCAACTCCCAGGTATGGAAGAAGGGTGACCAGTCGATAAAAGGCACGATCTGGTCGAGCGGGAACCGGTCCAACGTTCGGACGCCTGTAAAGGCCGGCTTGGGAATGTCCGCCGCCCTCCATTGGATAGGGACTCGCCTCGCCCGCGCCTGCTCCAAGGTCAGCAGCTTGCGGGCCGTCTTCCCCTGATGGGCCTGCCGGATCTGCTCTTGCTCCAGCCTCGTCTTTTCCACAAACGCCGACCGCTGGTCCCGGCTGATGAGGCCGCTGACCACTCCGACCGCACGGGACGCATCCAGCACGTGCACCACCGGCTGGCCATAGGCCGTGGCGATCTTGACCGCCGTATGGGCCTTGCTGGTGGTGGCACCCCCGATCAGCAGCGGCACCTGGAACCCCTCCCGCGTCATCTCACTGGCCACGTGGACCATCTCATCCAGCGACGGGGTGATCAGGCCGCTGAGGCCGATCAGGTCCACCTTCAGGTCCCTGGCCGTCTGGAGAATCTTCTCGCAGGGCACCATGACGCCCAGGTCCGTCACCTCGTAGTTGTTGCAGCCCAGGACGACGCCGACGATGTTCTTGCCGATGTCGTGCACGTCTCCCTTGACGGTGGCCAGGAGGATCTTCCCCTGCGCCCGGCTGTTGCCCAGCGCCTGCTTCTCCGCCTCCATATAGGGCAGCAGGTAGGCCACCGCCTTCTTCATCACACGCGCGCTCTTGACCACCTGAGGCAGGAACATCTTGCCGGCCCCGAAGAGATCGCCGACGATGTTCATCCCCGTCATGAGCGGGCCCTCGATCACCTCCAGCGGGCGCGCATACTTTTTCCGCGCCTCCTCGACGTCCGCTTCGACATACTCGACGATGCCCTTCACCAGCGCATGCGCCAGCCGTTCCTCGACCGTTCCTTGCCGCCAGGCGTCGTCCTGGACGGCGGCCTTGCCTTTTTGCTTGACGGTCTCGGCAAAAGCCACCAGCCGCTCGGTCGCATCAGGGCGCCGGTTCAGGAGCACGTCCTCCACCAGTTCGAGCAGGTCCTTGGGGATCTCCTCGTACACCGCCAGTTGGCCCGCGTTGACGATCCCCATGTCCAGCCCGGCCTTGATCGCGTGGTAGAGGAAGGCGCTGTGCATGGCTTCCCGCACCACGTTGTTGCCGCGGAACGAGAAGGAAATGTTGCTGACTCCTCCGCTGACCTTGCAGTGAGGCAGGGTCTCCTTGATCCGCCGGGCGGCCTCGATAAAATTGACCGCATAGTTGTTGTGTTCCTCGATCCCGGTGGCCACGGTCAGGATGTTGGGATCGAAGATGATGTCCTGCGGCGGGAAACCGACCTCCTGGGTCAACAGGCGGTACGCCCTCGCGCAGATCTCGACCTTGCGCTCCAACGTGTCCGCCTGCCCGGCCTCATCGAAAGCCATGACCACGACCGCAGCCCCATAACGTCTGATCAGCTTGGCCTGTCGTCGAAACGCCTCCGCCCCTTCCTTCAGACTGATCGAGTTGACGATCCCCTTACCCTGCACGCACTTGAGGCCCGCCTCGATCACAGACCAGTTGGAACTGTCGATCATGATCGGGACGCGGGCGATGTCCGGTTCGGAGGCGACCAGGTTCAGGAACCGGATCATCGCCTCTTTGGAATCCAACAGCCCCTCGTCCATGTTCACGTCGATGATCTGAGCCCCGCCCTCCACCTGCTGCCTGGCCACGCTCAAGGCTCCCTCGTAATCGCCGTTCAGAATCAACTTGGCAAACGCCGGGGAGCCGGTGACGTTGGTCCGCTCCCCGATATTGACGAAGTTGGAGTCGGGACGGATCGTGAGCGCCTCCAGCCCGCTCAGGCGCGTGAGCGGCTCCGGCCGGTTCGGAGCGCGCGGGGGCAGATCCCGCACCGCCTCCGCGATCGCCCTGATGTGGGCCGGGGTGGTCCCGCAACAGCCGCCGACGATGTTCAGGAAACCCGCCTCCGCGAACTCCCGTAGGAGCCGCGACGTGATCTCCGGCGTCTCCGGGAAGTTGCCGAAGCCGTCCGGCAGGCCCGCGTTCGGATAGCAGCTCACGTACACCGGCGCGAGATGCGCCAGCTCCTCCATATACGGCCTCATCTCCTTCGCCCCGAGCGAGCAGTTCAGGCCGACGCTCAGGAGGTTCGCGTGCGAGATCGAGGTCCAGAACGCCTCGACGGTCTGCCCCGTCATCGTCCGACCGGAGAGATCGACGATGGTGCCCGAGGCCATCACCGGCAGCCGACGGCCGTGCTCCTCGAAGTAGCGCTCGATCGCGAACAGCGCCGCTTTCAGGTTCAGCGTGTCGAATGCTGTCTCGGCCAGCAGGATGTCCGCGCCGCCGTCGACGAGCCCGCGCACTTGCTCGTAGTACGCCGACTCCAACTCGTCGAAGGTCACCAGTCGCGCACCGGGGTCGTTCATATCGCGCGACATCGACGCGCTGCGCGTCGTGGGTCCCAGCGCGCCCGCCACGAAGCACCGCCGTCCCGGCTGCCCGTTCATCACGGCGTCCGCCGCACGACGGGCGGCCCGGGCCGCGGCCACGTTGATCTCGTAGGCGTACGGTTCCAGCTTGTAGTCCGCCAGCGCGATCCTCGTCGCACCGAAGCTGTTGGTCTCGATGATATCGGCGCCCGCCTCGAGATACTGCCGGTGGATCTTCTCGATGACCTGCGGCTGCGTGAGGCAAAGCAGGTCGGTCAAGTTCTTGAGGTCGGCGGGATGGTCGC